>ENA-OYZV01000365-OYZV01000365.1-human-gut-metagenome-genome-assembly--contig:-NODE-365-length-11853-cov-4.415070_pt1 | contig 11853 bp, 10 predicted proteins | sample MGYA00244203_ERZ653490 | MGnify/ENA primary metagenome ERZ653490 (study PRJEB26926, sample SAMN06165086) | human gut metagenome | biome: ENVO:00009003; feature: ENVO:2100002; material: ENVO:00002003...
CGTTTTCGCCCGCGGGGAAGCCGAACGCCTCGCCCACGGCCACGCGCACGGCGGGCGCGATCTGAATGACGACGCGCTTGCTGGGGTCGTGGATGGCGCGCCACGCCTCGCCGATCTGGTTTTTCACCGTGATGGCGCCGGTGGTGCACACCGCCGCGCACTGGCCGCAGCTCACGCACTTCGTCTCGGCGAGCTTGCGGTCGAACGCGGGCATGACCTGTAAATTGCTGCCGCGGTAGGCAAAGTTCAAAATGCCCATGCCCTGCATCTCCTCGCACACGCGCACACAGTCGCCGCAGAGGATGCACTTGTTCGGGTCGCGCAGCACCGCGGGCGACGAGCTGTCGATCTCGTAGTGCTCGCGCGTATCGGGAAAACGGATTTTGCGCACGCCGAACTGCTGGGCAAGCTCCTGCAAGCGGCAGTGGCCGCTCTTTTCGCAGGTGGTGCAGTTGCAGTTGTGCGAGGCAAGCAGCAGCTCCAGAATGACGCGCCGGTGCTTGAGCAGCCGCGCGCTGTTCGTGCTGATGCGCATGCCGTCGCGCGGCTCCATCGAGCAGCTCGCGTCGATCTTGCCGGTCTTTTCATCCTCCACCACGCACATGCGGCACGCGCCGTAAACGGAGAGGTCGGAGTAATAGCAGAACGTCGGCATTTCAATACCGGCCTTACGGATGACGGAGAGCACGTTCTTTTCCCCATCGAAGTTGACGCGCTGACCGTCAACGATCATCATACCTTTTGCCATGTCTCAGTCCTCCTCTTCAATGGCGTCGATCGCGCCGAACGGACACGCGCCCCAGCATGCGCCGCAGTGGATGCACTTGTCGTTGTCGATCGTATGCGGCATGCGGATTTCACCGGAGATGGCCTCCATCGGGCAGTTGCGCTTGCACTTGCCGCAGCCCTTGCACAGCTCGGGCTTGATGACAAGGCGGCGCTTGCGGCCGTTGCAGATCGGGCAGTGGTGGTCGACCACATGGCGCAGATAGTCCTGACGGAAGTGGCGCAGCGTGCTCTGTACGGGCTTGCACGCGCTCTGGCCGAGGCCGCACAGCGCCGTTTCCGAAATGGTCTTGGAGAGCTCCTGCAAAAGGTCAAGGTCCTCAAGGCTTCCTTCGTTTGCGATGATGCGGTCCAAAATCTCCAGCATGCGCTTTGTACCCTCACGGCAGGGAACGCATTTGCCGCAGCTTTCGTTCTGCGTAAAGCGCATGAAAAAGCGCGCGGTCTCGACCATGCAGGTGTCCTCATCCATGACGACGAGGCCGCCCGAGCCGATCATGGCGCCGATGCTCTTGAGCGAGTCGAAGTCAAGCGGCAGATCAAGATGCTCGTCACTCGCCGTGGTCGCGCCGCCGGAAGGGCCGCCGATCTGCACGGCCTTGAACTTCTTGCCGTCGGGAATGCCGCCGCCGATGTCGAAAACGACTTCACGAATGGTCGTGCCCATCGGCACTTCGATGAGGCCCGTGTTGACCACATTGCCCGTCAGGGCGAAGGCCTTCGTGCCGGGGCTCTTCTCCGTGCCGATGCTATGGTACCACTCCACGCCGTTTTTGATGATGAGCGGGACGTTGGCAAACGTCTCCACGTTGTTGAGCACCGTGGGCTCTGCCCACAGGCCATGCTCGATGGTGCGCGGAGGTTTGACGCGCGGCATGCCGCGATTGCCCTCGATTGACGCGGTCAGGGCGCTGCCCTCACCGCAGACGAACGCGCCCGCACCCTTGTTGACGTGGATACGGAAATTGAAATCGCTGCCAAGGATGTTCGTTCCGAGAAGGCCCATCTCCTCGGCGCGAGCGATGGCCGTTTTCAGGCGGTTCACTGCCAGCGGATACTCCGCGCGCACATAGATATAGCCCTCGTCGCTGCCGACGGCGAGACCCGCGATCATCATGCCCTCGAGCACGCTGTGGGGGTTGCCCTCCATCACGCTGCGGTCCATGAACGCGCCGGGGTCGCCCTCGTCGCCGTTGCAGACGATGTATTTTTTCGCGCTTTTCTGTTTGCGCGCGCCATCCCACTTGCGTCCGGCGGGGAATCCGCCGCCGCCGCGGCCGCGCAGGCCGGAATCGAGAATATTGCGGCAGATCTGCTCGTCCGTCATCTCGAACAGCGCCTTTTCAAATGCGCTGTAACCGCCCTTGGCGATGTACTCCTCGATGTCCTCGGCGTCCGACGTGCCGCAGTTTTCCAGCACCACGCGGTGCTGCTTTTTATAGAACGGGATATCCTCCTGCTTCGGGTACGCCGTGCCGTCGAGATGGTAGACCAGACGGTCGATGACCTCGCCGCCGAGTACGGTCTTCTCTAATATCTCGTGGCAGTCCTCGGGCTTGACGTGAATGTACATCACACCCATCGGCTCGATGTGCACGAGCGGGCCCATCTCGCAAAAGCCGTGGCAGCCGCTCATTTTGACGTGCAGGCTCTTTTCCTCGTCCGTGTCGTGCTTCAAGCCGACGTAGACCTTCAGCCCGCGCGCCTCGCACTCGGATTTGAAGTTGTCGTAAATCTTCATCGCGCCGCCGGCGATACAGCCCGTGCCCGCGCAGATGAGGATGGACGGCACCTCGCGGCTCTGCGCGAGGTCGTGCTCCGCTCTTGTGCGCAGGGCGCGGAATTCTTCTCTTGTCAGCTTGCTCACGCTCGCACCTCCTCTTTGCGGATGGTCTCGAGCAGCTCAATGGCACGCTCGGGGTCCATCTTGGCATGCACCTCGCCATCCACGGTCATGACCGGCGCCAAACCGCAAGCGCCGAGACACGCGACCGTTTCGAGCGTGAAGAGGCCGTCGTCCGAGGTCTTTTTCTTTCCGTGCAGACCCAGATACTCATAGATCGCATCGTAAATCGGCCCGGACTTCCGCACGTGGCACGCCGTGCCCGCGCAGACCTTGACAATGTGCTTACCCTTGGCTTCGAGCGAGAAGTTCTCGTAGAACGTCGCCACGCTGTACACCTTCGACACGCTTAATCCGAGCGTATCGGCGATAAGCGTCAGGTTTGCTTCGCTTAAATAGTTGTACTCCGCCTGCACATCCTGCAAAATCGCGATGAGATTCGATGGGTCATTCTCATGCGAGGCAAGAATGCTCAGGACCTTTTCTGTGTCAGGTTTCATGGTTGCCCTCCTATCTAATCCTGACGGCGATTATACCGTATCTTTTAAGGCATTTTCAACAAATTGCTTCAAAATCATCGATTGATTATCTATATAAGCTTCATAATTTTATGCCCATCAATAAATCCGGAACAACCCGTATCTCTGTGCGGTTTATAAAAAATGACTTCCGTTCAGGTTTTCCATGAACAGAAGTCATTTTTCTCACTTTATTGCGTACTTTTACTGCGCGCCGTGCGGCATGCGTTCTTTGACCGCCTTACCGGTCGGCGTAGCGGCAAGACCACCGAGCGCCGTCTCGCGGAACTCGACCGGCATGCGCCGTCCGACCTCGCCCATCGCGTCGATGACCTCGTCGACGGGGATGCGGCTCTCGATACCCGCGAGCGCCATATCCGCCGCGGAGATCGCGTTCACCGCGCCGATGACGTTGCGCTTGACGCACGGGACCTCGACAAGGCCCGCGACGGGGTCGCACACAAGGCCCATCAGATTTTTGAGCGCCATCGCCACGGCGTGGCCGATCTGCTCATTCGTGCCGCCGCGCAGCGACACGAGCGCGCCCGCCGCCATGGCCGACGCCGTACCGATCTCGGCCTGGCAGCCGCCCGCCGCGCCGGAGATGCTCGCGCGGTACGCGATCACCGCGCCGATGCCCGAGGCGACATACAGCGCCTCAAGCAGCTCGTGCTGCGTGTAATGCTCGCGCTCGCACAGCGGCAGCAGCACCGCCGGCACCACGCCGCACGAGCCCGCCGTCGGTGCTGCCACAATGCGGCGCATGCAGGCGTTCGACTCCGCCATGGAGATAGCCTGCACGATGACCTCGTCCATGAATTCACCGCCGATACTCTCTCCGCGGCGCGCGTACAGGCGCATCTTGAGCCCGTCGCCGCCGACCAGACCACTCACGCTGCGCTGCGTGCCGGTATAGGAGTCCGCCGCATCCTGAATGGCCTGCCAGGTCGACAGCATCTTCGCCATCGAGGCCTGACGGCTCACCTGGCGCTCCTCCATATCATACTGCAAAACGATCTCCCAGAACGGGATATTCTCCCGCGCCGAGCGCTCAAAGATTTCCTTCATCGAATCCAGCGCCATCTTCATCGTCCTCCTTATCGTAATAGGTCACGCTCAGGATGCCCGGCAGCTCCGAGAGAAATTCCACCTGCCGGGGCTTGATGTGCTGATCCGTTTCAATGACCATCAGCGCGTCGCCGCCGCGGCGGTGACGGTTGACGCTCATGTTTGCCACATTGATGTGCACCTGACTTAAAATCGACGTGATCGCCGCGACCGAGCCGGACTCGTCCTGATTGCGGACGATCAGCGTGTTGAAGTCGCCCGTAAAGTTTACGTCGATGCCGTCGATCTTGTTGACGACGATCGCGCCGCCGCCGATGGACGACGCCTGAAGCGTCAGCTGCTTGCCGCTTTTGCCCGTCAGCTCCAAAAGCGCGGTGTTCGGGTGCGCATCGCGCAGCTCCACCGTGCGGAACGAATACGCCATGCCCGCGCGGTTCGCCTCTTCATAGGCGTTCGGGATGCGCAGGTCGTCCGGCTTCATGCCGAGAAGTCCCGCCAAAAGCGCGCGGTCCGTGCCGTGGCCGAAGCCCGTTTCAGCAAACGAGCCGTGCAGGCCGATGTCCGCGCGCGCCACCTCTTCGCCGAGCAGCGTTCTTCCCATATTGCCGATGCGCGCCGCGCCCGCCGTGTGAGACGAGGACGGACCGACCATCACCGGCCCCATCATATCGAAAATATTGATCATGGAAACCTTGTCCTTTCTGACCATCATTTGGGAAAAGCATATCATATCCGCCGCCAAAAAGCGAGTAAAATTCCGCTCCGCGCATTGCGACTATTGAATAATATCCTTTACCTTGATTCATTTTCGATATTCATTGAAACAGCGCCCACATTCATTTTTCTTCATAGCCTGATGCAAAGGGAGCCGTCCACAGGCGGCCCTTTTCTTTCTTTCGATGCAGAGCGTCAGGGCAGCATCAGCCCGATGAAAAAGCAGATCTGCGCAAGGCTGTTGACGGTCTGCTCCATCCAGTTCACCTTCGGGTCGCTCGAATCCATCCGGAACGCGAAAACGAGCATCAAAATCATCCCAAGCGCGCCCGCAAGGAAGAAAAGGCATGCCGGAAAACCGCTCAGCTTTGCAAGCATCGCTTCCCCGTTCAGCCCTGCGCGGTCTACGATCAGCGCCGCGAACATCGTCAAAAAGCCGACCGGCATCAGGACGCGCATCTGCACAAACATCGGCCAGATGTTCCTTTGGGAGACGGCCGCGATGAGCTTCCATCCCACCTTCACAACACCCGAGAGCAGGCAGACTACCGCACCCGCTACAAACAGTCCGCTGTGGAACAGGTTCCCCGTCTTCACCGCGGAGAGGCCGAAAAATACGACAGGGAGCAAATCGACGAACGCCATCGGGGCGCTGAAGCCCTCGGGGATGGTCTCTCTTGTCATGCGGTTTCTCGCTTTTCTGCTCATGGCGTCCTCCGTGATGCTGCTTCGCTGCTTCTTATTCTGCCCCAAAGAGGCAAACAGGCGCGGCGGATAATCCGCCGCGCCTGCGTTTTCTAAAAATTTCCTTTTACACGCGCTTCCACTTTGCGCCGCCGGGCATATCGGTCACTTCGACGCCCTGCGCCTTGAGCTCGTCGCGGATGCGGTCGGCCTCGGCAAAGTTCTTCACCTTCTTGGCCTCCGCGCGCTGGCGGATCAGGTTCTCGATGCCCTCGTCCGCCGTGCCGTCCTCAGAGACGACCGTGAAGCCGCCCGCGCTCTGCTGAGACGCAGCCTTCTCCTTCTTCTCGCGCTCAGCTTCGGCCTTTTTGAGAAGGTCGAGGCTCAGCACCGTGTCATAGTCGCCGATGATGGCGAGCTTCGTCGCGCCCGTAGTCTTGGCCTTAAGCACGTCGTAGAGCGCGGTCACGCCCATGGCGGTGTTGAGGTCGTTGTCCATCTCCTTCATGAACTTCGCGCGGTACTCGCTGCGCACCGCTTCGTCCACGCCGCCCTCGTCCTTAATATTCGCGATCTTCGCGATGAGCTTGTTGTACGCGGCGACCGCATTGTCAAGGTTTTCCCACGTGAAGACAAGGCTCTTGCGGTAGTGGCTCTGCAGGCAGAAGAAGCGATAGGCAAGCGGATCGTAGCCCTTCTCCTCAAGCAGCGAGACCGTCAGAAATTCGCCCTTGGATTTAGACATCTTGCCGTGCGAGGTGTTGAGATGCGCCACGTGGCACCACTGGAGGCACCAGGGATGACCGAGGTAGCTCTCGCTCTGCGCGATCTCGTTCGTGTGGTGCGGGAAGGCGTTGTCCACGCCGCCGCAGTGCAGGTCGAGGTATTCGCCGTTGTACTTCATCGAAATGCCGGAGCACTCGATGTGCCAGCCCGGATATCCAACGCCCCAGGGGGAATCCCACTTGAGCGCCTGATCCTCGAACTTGGACTTTGTGAACCAGAGGACGAAGTCGTTCTTGTTCTTCTTGTTCTCGTCCTCCTCCACGCCTTCGCGCACGCCGACGGCGAGGTCTTCCTCGTTGTGGTCATTGAAGATATAGTAGCGAGAGAGCTTGCTCGTATCGAAGTACACATTGCCGCCGGCGATATAGGCATAGCCGGTGTCGAGCAGCTTCGTGATGATCTTGATATAATCGTCGATCAGGCCCGTTGCGGGCTGGACGACGTCGGGGCGCTTGATGTTGAGCTTCTTGCAGTCGGCGAAGAACGCGTCGGTATAGAACTTGGCGATCTCCATGACGGTCTTGTGCTCGCGCTTAGCGCCCTTGACCATCTTATCCTCGCCCTCGTCGGCGTCGCTCGTCAGGTGGCCGACGTCGGTGATGTTCATGACGCGGTTCACGCTGTAGCCCGAAAAGCGCAGGTACTTTTCCAGCACGTCTTCCATGATGTAGGAGCGCAGGTTGCCGATGTGGGCAAAGTGGTACACGGTCGGGCCGCAGGTGTACATCTCCACATGGTTCAGCGTATGGGTCTTGAATTCTTCCTTTTTATGGGTCGCGGAATTGTATAAATACATGATAGATCTCCTTTGAGAAGATGAAATAACGGATTTAGTCCGCCTCTTTGAAGACGTCGAGGTTCTTTGCGAAATACTCAATGCCGGAGTACACGGTCGTCGCCACGATGACCGCAATGCACACGACATTCAAAAGGTTGCTTTGGAAGACCAGCATCAGGCACAAACACACCATGGTCGAGGCGGTCTTCACCTTGCCCGACCACGCGGCCGCGATGACGCGCCCCTGCTCCACGGCGACAAGGCGCATGCCGGAGACAGCAAATTCGCGCAGCAGCACGATGGCGAGGCACCAGCCGGGCATCTGCCCACATTCGACAAAGTAGCACATTGCCGCCATGACGAGCATTTTGTCCGCCAGCGGGTCCATGAACTTGCCGAAATTTGTGATCTGATTATAGTGGCGGGCGATGTAGCCGTCGGCAAAGTCCGTCAGGCACGCGACAATGAAAATACCGAGCGCCCACCATCTCGCACCCGCGAAGTCCAGGTACAGCACCACTAAGAATACAGGGATCAGCGCAATGCGCATGATCGTTAATTTGTTTGCAGTTGTCATATCTCTCTTTCCTCCTGCCCTGCAGGGCATTTACTTATTCGACCGCTTCGCCGGTCAGTTCGCCGTCCATCGTGCCGGTCAGGCGGACATTGACGAACTCGCCTGCCATGATATCACAATTTGCGGAAAAGTAAATCTTTCCGTCGATATCCACGGATTCCGCGTAGCTGCGGCCGACAAAGGACTGCGCTTCCTCGCTCCAGCCCTCGCACAGCACTTCGCGCACATCGCCGAGGACGGATTCATTGTATTCGTCGATGATATCGCTCTGCACGTCGACCAAAAGCTCCGTGCGGCGCTGGGCCTCCTCCATCGGAACGTGCTCCATCGTCGCGGCCTTCGTCCCCTCCTCGGGCGAGAACGGGAACACGCCCGCGCGCTCGATCTTCTCCTCGCGCAAAAAGTCGCAGAGCTCCTCGAACTCCTTCTCCCCCTCGCCGGGCAGACCCGCGATGATCGACGTCCGCAGCACAAGGCCTGGGATGCGTTCGCGCAGGTCGTGGAAAACCTTGCGGATGCTCTCTTTCGTGTCGCGGCGGTTCATCGCTTTCAAAATGGTGTCGTTGCAGTGCTGAATGGGGATATCGAGATACGGCACGATCTTCTTTTCCTGCGCGATCGTGTCGACCAGCTCGTTGGTGATGTCATCGGGATAGAGGTAGTGTAAGCGGATCCAGTGGAAATCGAGCTTGCACAGCTCACGCAGGAGTGCGGCAAGTTGGTGCTCGCCGTTCAAGTCCGTGCCGTAGCGCGTGATGTCCTGCGCGATGACGATGAGTTCCTTCACGCCCGCGGACGCAAGCTCGCTCGCCTCGTCCAGAAGTTCGTTCATCGGGCGGCTGCGGTAACGGCCGCGCAGGCGCGGAATGACGCAGTAGGCACAGCAGTTGTCGCAGCCCTCGGCGATGCGCAGATACGCATACCACGGGGGCGTTGATAAAATGCGCGCGCCGCCCTGCACGCAGTTCTGAATGTCGCCCATGTAGCAGGGGCGCAGGCCGCCGGGCGCCATGACCTCGTCGACCGCGCGGGCGACCTCGCCGTAGCTGCCGGTGCCGAGCACCGCGTCGACCTCGGGCAGCTCATGGAGCACATCGTCCTTGTAGCGCTGCGCCATGCAGCCGGTAACGATGATCTTTTTGAGCTTGCCCTCTTTTTTGAGCTCCGCCATCTCTAAGATATTATCGATGGCCTCCTCGCAGGCTGAGGCCAGAAAGCCGCAGGTGTTGACCACAGCCACGTCCGCCCCCTCGGGCAAGAGGACGACGTTGTGTCCCGCATGCTGCACCGTGGCCATCATCTGCTCGCAGTTGACCTGGTTCTTGGCGCAGCCCAGGGAAATGAAAGAAACGTTATAGGGCATAGAACCCCTCCTGATCGTAAACTAAGTGTAAAAAACAGCCAAACGACTACTCTTCGTAATCGAATTCCGTCGCATTCTCGCTGATTTGGGCGATTGCCGCGCGCACATCGCGCCACGCAAAGCCCCGCCGCAGCAGCATGTCAGACAGTCTCTTGCGCCCCTTTTCATCGAGCACGCGGCCCTTTGTCTTCTGCGCGATCACGCGCGCGATGGCCTCCTGCGCGTCGGGCGACTGTGAAAGCGCGTCATCCCATAGCTCGCGCGGCACGCCGCGCCGGTAGAGCTCGTCGCGAATCTTCGCCTCGCCATAGCCCATGCCGCCGTAGTGGCGCACAAGCATTGCGGCATACTCCGCGTCGTTCAGCGCGCCGATCTCCTCGAGCCAGTCGCACGCCGATTCGGCGTCGGCCTCGACCGAGCCCTTTTCCCTGAGCTTTTTCGAAAGCTCTTTTCTCGACAGCGGGCGGGACGAGATCATGTTCGCCGCGCGCACGCGCGTTTCGCTCCGCGCGCCGGACTGCTGCAATTCTACCACAGTCCTATCGTCAATGTCCAGTCCTATACATAAACCGAAACGCAGAAGCTCGCTCTCGGTGATCCGGAGGAGGTCTCCCCCCTCCAGATACACGAGAACGCGCTCCTGCTTATGCTTCGATCGTTCGATCTTCTCAATCTTCATCCTTGAAATCGTCGGCACTGACGTCCACGGCGCGGCCCGCAGCCTTTGCCGCCACGCGGGACTGGCCCGTCATCAGCTTGTCGAAGTTGCGGCGGATCTCCGCTTCGAGGTTATCGGCGATCTCGGGATTGTTTTTCAGATATTGCTTGGCCGCGTCGCGTCCCTGACCGATGCGCGTTTCGCCCATCGAGTACCACGAGCCGCTCTTCTGCACAAGGCCCAGCTTGACGCCGAGGTCAATGAGCTCGCCGATGAGTGAGATGCCCTCGCCGTACATAATGTCGAACTCCGCCTCGCGGAACGGGGGCGCCATCTTGTTCTTCACGACCTTGGCGCGCGTGCGGTTGCCGATGATCTCGCTGCCATTTTTCAGCGCCTCAATGCGGCGCACATCGATACGCACGCTCGAATAGAACTTAAGCGCGCGGCCGCCGGTCGTGACCTCGGGGTTGCCGTACATGACGCCGACCTTTTCGCGCAGCTGGTTGATGAAAATGACGATGGTGTTCGTTTTGCCGACCGCGCCGGTCAGCTTGCGCAGCGCCTGGGACATCAGTCGTGCCTGTAAACCCACATGGCTGTCTCCCATATCACCGTCAATCTCGGCCTTGGGTACCAGTGCGGCTACGGAGTCCACTACGATAATGTCAATGGCTCCGGAGCGTACCATGGTCTCCGTGATCTCCAGTGCCTGCTCACCGTTATCCGGCTGGGAAATGTACAGGTTGTCAATATCTACGCCGATGTTCTTCGCATAGACAGGATCCAGAGCATGCTCCGCATCGATGAATCCGGCAATACCGCCTCTTTTCTGTACTTCTGCGATCATATGTAAGGTAACGGTGGTCTTACCACTGGATTCCGGTCCGTAGATCTCAATGATTCTTCCCTTGGGAATACCGCCCAGTCCTAACGCTATATCCAAACTTAAAGAACCGGTGGGGATGGTCTCCACATTCATCTGTGCCGTGGGATCTCCCAGCTTCATTACCGCGCCCTTTCCGTACTGCTTCTCGATCTGGCTCAGCGCCGCATCCAATGCTTTAAGCTTATCGTCTTTTTCCATGTCAATCTCCTTTTTGTTCAAGGAACAAATGTTCTGCTTTTTATTTAGGATAAAACATTTGTTCGTGTTTGTCAATGTCTATTTTTATTATACATATTTTGTGTACATTAAAGCTCCCTCATAAGCATTCCCCCTTATTTTTTCGTTCCGATGATCGTCTGAAATTTTGGCGAATGCCTGAACATCCTGAAATGTCTGTCGATAATCAGAGATAAAAGATACAAAAAGAATGTATCACACATCCCCGCTTCCCGCAAGGACGCATGATACATTTCCTGTGTTTTCGTCACTATCTACAATTTTTTACCCCTTCGTTTTGAGGGTATCTCACAAAATATTTTTCTGTTACTTTTTACCAAAAGTAACTTTACTGAAGTATTTCAGAATACAGCTGCGCATAAGAATCAGTGCTGCAGAGGTAGTTGCCTCTCTGATCTGGCTGCGGGTTCCGGAGAAATGATACTCTTTCACCGTAACTTCTCCCTTTACGCTGCATCCGATATATACCAGTCCTACCGGCTTTTCCTCGGTTCCGCCGTCCGGTCCCGCAATTCCGGTCACTGCCACAGCCACATCCGATTTCATTAACAGTGCGGCTCCTTTTGCCATCTCTGAGGCAGTCTTGCTGCTGACGGCACCGTATTTGTCCAGCGTGCTCTTACGCACTCCCAGGAATTTCCGTTTTGCCTTATTGGAATAAGTCACCAGTCCGGCCTTGTAGCACTCCGATACCCCGGGGACATTGATGATCCTTGCCGCGATCATGCCGCCGGTACAGGATTCCGCGGTTGTCACCGTCAGATCATTGGCCATCAGCAGATCTGCTACCGCCATCTCCAGGGTAGTCTCCGCCTTGGTACTGTAAATATCCGCTCCGAAACGGGATTTCAGTTCCTTCACCACAGGTTTAATGGCTTTTCCAGCTGCCTTGGTATCTTCCCCGGAAGCGGTGACACGGATATGTACTTCTCCCGTCTTGGCATAGGTAGCT
>ENA-OYZV01000369-OYZV01000369.1-human-gut-metagenome-genome-assembly--contig:-NODE-369-length-11761-cov-4.326585_pt1 | contig 11761 bp, 8 predicted proteins | sample MGYA00244203_ERZ653490 | MGnify/ENA primary metagenome ERZ653490 (study PRJEB26926, sample SAMN06165086) | human gut metagenome | biome: ENVO:00009003; feature: ENVO:2100002; material: ENVO:00002003...
GGCACAGGCCGTTCACGCCATTCTCGCCGCCGACGAGCGCGAAAACGCGCGCGTGCGCGCGCACGTCTGCCGTGATGTCGTGCGCGCGGCCATGCAGGCTGACGACATGAACGTCCTCATAGGACGTTTGCAGCTTTGCACAGAGGTAGGAAAGCGAGCTCAGGCCCGGCAGCACGCTGACCTCGCAGTCAGAAAGCAGCGGCAGCAGCTTCCTCGTGCCGCTGAAAAAGCCCGTGTCGCCCGACATCACGACCGCGCTTTGCCGGTATTCGCAGTGCGCGTGAATGAAGTCCGCGATCTCCTGTGGTGCGATGGCGGCATAAGTCTTCTGCCCGCCGCGCGCGGCGGCATCCAGCATGCGTCTCGCGCCGATGAGGCAGTCCGCCTCTTCGATCGCGCGGCGCGCCTCCTGCGTCATCGCATCCCTGCTGCCCGGCCCGATACCGACGATCTTCACACTCTGCGCGAATCGGAAACCAAAGCGGCACTCCAAGCTGTCCAACACCTGCGAAAAGTACTTCCCCTCCCGCTGCTTTGGCCGTCCGATCACGAGCACATTTGCCCCGGCCTTTCGCGCCGCGGCGACCTTGGCGGCAAAGCCGCCCGCCTCGCCGCCGTCCTTCGTCACGAGCCACTTAGCCGACACGGCGCGCAGCATGGCCGTGTCCATCTCCTCGGAAAACGGCCCCTGCATCGCTAAAATGTGCGACGGCTGCACGCCCGCCTCGCGACAGAGCGCGAGCGACGCGTCCAGCGGCAGCACACGCGCATAGGCTCTATCTGTAAAGTCTTTTACCTTGCTATACGTTTTCAGATCCTTGCTGCCGGTCGTCAGCAGGATATTTCCGTCCGTCTTCGACAGGAACAGCGCTGCTGCTTCCGCATTCAACACGCAAGTAAAGTCAGATACCTTGTCAGACTCCTCGCGCAAAAGGCGCAGATATTCTGTCCCTGTCTCCGCGCAGGCGCGCGCAACGCTCTCGGTGATCGATGCCGCGTAGGGGTGCGTCGCGTCGATCACCAAATCAAATTTCGTGTCGGAGAGCATTTGAATGATCCCGTCCACCGGGATACGCCCCGAGCGCACCGTCACGTTGCCCCCTTCGGGCAGGAGCGTTTCACCGTATTCCGTTGCCACGCAGGCTGTGACGGAGACCGGCTGGGTGCTCAAAAGCTCCACGAGTCGGCGCGCCTCCGTCGTGCCTGCGAAAATGCAGATCTTACACATTTTTGTACCCTCGCGGCGTGATGAGCCGCCCCGCAATTTCCTTCGTTGATACGTTGCCGACGATCACCGTGCAGAACATATCGACCTCTGCCTCTCTGAGCTCCCCGAGCGTCAGGGTGCGCCAGCTTTCCCCCGCGCGGCCGATGTTGCGCGCGATGCCGCAGAGGCGGCTGTCCGGCAGGTCGCGCAGCAGGATATCGCACGCACGCTTCAAATGTGCGGGCCGCGAACGGCTCGCGGGATTGTAAAGGGCGATGGTCAGGTCGGCCTTTGCCGCGTGCGTCAGGCGCTTTTCGATGGTCTCCCACGGCGTCAGGCGGTCGCTCAGGCTGATGACGGCAAAATCGTGCGTCAGCGGCGCGCCCAAAAGCGCCGCGGCGCTGCATGCCGCCGTCAGGCCGGGGACGACCTCGATCTCAGGCTCTTCGCTCTCGCCGCGCAGCTCGTACACGAGCGCCGCCATGCCGTAAATGCCGCTGTCGCCCGAGCAGACCATCGCCGCGGTCTTGCCCGCGCGCGCCAGATCAAGCGCGAGCGCGCAGCGCTTTGCCTCCTGCGTCATGGGCGTTTCATAAAACGCCTTGTCCGGATAGCGCTCCTTCACAAGGTCAACATAAACTCCGTAGCCGACGATGGCGTCGCACGATTGCAGCGCGCGGTCGGCGCGGATCGTCATATCCTCATAGCTGCCGGGGCCGATGCCCACCACGATCACTTTACCCAAAGGTAACCTCCCAATGCTCCGCCGCCACGGCGACGGTCACGCCGTCCACCGCAGTCTTTTTCACCAATAATTTCTCCGCGCCGCGCATCGCTGCGCGCTCGCAGACGTTGCCGACGCCCGTCATCTCCTGCACGAAGGGGGAATCCGTAAATTCGCCCGGTACGCTGCGCAATTCCTCTGCCGTGTAAAATACCGTCGGCCAGTTGTGCTTCGCGCAGGCGGCAAGCAGCCCCGCCTCCTGCTGCTTTAAGTCAATGGAATAGACGCCCTTGACCGCGCTTGGATCCAGCTGATGCGCAGAAAGCACCGCCGCAACGGCGGCTTCAATGGTTTCCTGTGCAGTTCCCCTGCGGCAGCCGATGCCGACACGCAATACTCTCGGCGTGAGGCGCAGCGTTTCGGCAAACGGTTCTTTCGTGCAGTATCCGATCACAATTCCCAGCGCGCCCTGCGTTTTTTCCACAATTCCGCCGGGCAATGCACCCTTGATCGGAAAATCGCTCACAAGCGGTACATCTCGCTCCAGAATTCCTGCCGCGACCTTTTTTGCAAGCAGCATACTCGAAATGGCGCATTCATTTTTCGCCGCCCAGGCATCGACGGCAAATTTACCGTTCACGTCCGTTGCCGTCGTGATGACCGCCGATGCGCCGAGCGCCGCGGCAAGGCGGCGCGCCAGATCGTTCGCCCCGCCGATATGACCGGAGAGCAGCGGAATGACAAACTGCATTTTCTCGTCGATGCAGAGCACCGCGGGATCGGTCTTTTTGCTCACAAGATACGGCGCGATCTCACGCACGGCGATACCGCACGCGCCGATGAAGATGAGCGCATCCATCGACGAAAAGCGCTCGCGGTAGATGTCCTTCGCAAGCGGCAGAAAGCCCGCTTCTTCCAATCGCGGTACCGCGTAGCAGACGGTTTCCGCCTCCGCCAGCACCGCGCGAACGCGCCGCGCTGCCGCGCAGCCGCCGTGGCTGTAGGCAAAAATTGCGATCTTCATGCCTTCCCCTCGCGGTATTCCGTCGTAAAGTCGGGGTGGTAGAGCAGCGAGCGCAGATATTCGTCGCCAAGGCAGCCGCCCACCACGATCAACGCCGTCTTTTTCATGCCGTTTTCCGTCGCTGTCTTATGCAGCGTGCCCACCGTGCAGCGGAAGATCTTCTCCTCCGGCCATGTCGCCTTGTAAACGACAGCCGCGGGCGTTGTCTCTCCATAGCCGCCCGCAAGGAGCTCGCCTTGCAGCTTTTCTGTGAGTGAGGTGCTCAAGAACAGCACCATCGTCGCCTGATGCGCGGCCAAGCTGCGGATGGACTCACGCTCGGGTACCGGCGTGCGGCCCGCCGTGCGCGTGATGATGACCGTCTGGCTCACGTTCGGCAGTGTGTATTCCGCCCGCAGCGCCGCCGCCGCGCCGCAGAACGAGCTGACGCCGGGGCAGACATCAAAGTCGATGCCGCGCTCTGTGAGCGCGTCGAACTGCTCGCGCACCGCGCCGTAAATGCTCGGGTCGCCCGTGTGCAATCGCACGGTGGTCTTTCCCTCGCGCTCCGCCCGCTCGATGAGGGCGATGACCTCTTCAAGCGTCAGCTTCGCGCTGTCGTGAACCTCGCAGCCCGGTTTCGTGAGTGTAAGCAGCTCGGGATTCACCAGCGAACCCGCGTAGATCACCACATCTGCTTCGCCAAGGAGCCTTGCGCCCCGCAGCGTGATGAGATCCGGCGCGCCGCTTCCGGCGCCAACAAAATGTACCACGTTCAGCCCTCCCTGATCTGTTCGAGCAGTTCCTCCGCGCCTTCCGTTTCGCAGAGGAAACCGTATTCTTTCGAAAATAAGATTGCGCCGCTCTGGAGTTCGCCGCTCTTATAGCCGAGCATCGTGCCGATGCGCTGTCCCAGACGCACGAGGAAGGCATCCTTCAGCCCCTCTTCGTCCAGGATGCGCAGCGCGTCGTCGCAGGTGGCGCAGTGCAGAATTTCCTCCGTGCGTTCTGCGCGCAGGCCCAGCGCCGCGCTGTACGAGGCGATGATCTCCATGCGGCAGTCGCCGAATTTCGAGTGCGTGTTCCACATGCCGCCCGCGAGCTTGACGAACTTACCAATGTGCCCGATGAGCAGCGCGCCGTGAAAACCGAATTCCTTGCAGAATTCCAGGCTGTCGCCGATGAAGTTCGACGTCAGCACCGCCGTCTTCGGGTCAAGCCCGATAAAATCGCGGATGTAGTCTGCGCCGTAGTTGCCGGGCGCAAGGAGGATGTAGTCCGCGCCGTTCTCGCGCCGCTGCCGCAGTTCCACGTGGATGGTGTCAAGCAATGCCTGCTCGCTCATCGGCTCGACGATGCCGGTCGTGCCCAGAATGGAGATGCCGCCCTCAATGCCGAGGCGCGGGTTAAAAGTCTTTCTCGCGAGCGCCTCGCCCTCCGGCGCGGAGATCGTCACGTCAAGGCCGCCGTCGTATCCGACGAGCATGCAGACCTCGCGCACGTTCTCTTCGATCATTTTTCGCGGCACGGAGTTGATAGCCGCCGCTCCCACGGGCTGGTCAAGTCCCGGCTTCGTCACGCGGCCGACGCCCTCGCCGCCGTCGATGGTCACGCCGGACTTATCTGATCTTTTCACCGCGGCAAAAATGAGCGTGCCGCGCGTCACGTCGGGGTCGTCGCCGCTGTCCTTTCGGATGGCGCAGCGCGCCTCGTCCGCGAGCATCTGAATGTCCAGCACTTTGAGGTTCAGCTCGATGCCCTTGGGCGTTTGCAGGCGGATGGACTCCTTCCTCTTGCCCGTCAGCAGCATCCACGCCGCGGCCTTAGCCGCGGCCGCAGCGCACGAGCCGGTCGTATAGCCAAGGCGCAGGCGCTTACCGTCCTTTACGAGATATTCTTCCATCTTTTTACCGCCTGATCTGATAGAGCAGGGCATTGCAGATGGCCGCGGCCACGTTGCTGCCGCCCTTGCGTCCGCGCGCGACGATGTACGGCGCGCGCGCCTTTTCGATGATGCGCTCCTTGCTTATCTCCACATTCACAAAGCCCACCGGCACACCAATGATGAGCGCGGGGGCGGCTTTTCTCTCTTCCATCAGCTGCTCTAACGACAGCAGCGCCGTCGGTGCGTTGCCGATGGCGAAGATGCAGGGCTTTTCAAGCGCCGCCGCCTTTTCCATCGAGACGAACGCCCGCGTCACGCCGCGCGATCTCGCCTCCTGCGCGACGTCGGGGTCGGACATGAAGCAGTGCACCTCGCCGCCGAGGCTTGCGAGGATCGTCTTGTTGATGCCAGCTTTCGCCATCTGCGTGTCGGTGACGATGTCGCAGCCGCTTTTCAGCGCGGCGATACCCTTTTGCACCGCGTGGTCGGAAAACGTCAGATTGTCGGCATAGTCAAAATCTGCCGTCGTGTGGATGACACGCTTGATGACAAGCTCGTTTTCGGGGTCGAGCACGCGGTCCCCCAGCAGCTCCGTGATGATCTCGAAGCTGCGCTGTTCAATTTCCATCGGCTTCATCGGCTCACTCATAGCGGGGTTTCTCCTTTCGGCAGGCTTCAACAAAGCGCACCGCGGCGCTCAGGTTTGCGTAAAAGTGGAAATGCGGATAGCCCGCGTAGAGCGTTTCGCCCGCATACGCGCAGCGCCAGCTTCTTCCGCTCGGCTTTTCCGCGAGGAAGTCCTCGCCCGGATTTTCCGCATCCCAGCGGTGGAACTCGTGCGCGGGGATCTGCTCGTCCGCGGCAAACAGCATCGAATCCCGCTGCGCCGTCAATGTCGCGTAGCCAAAGCGCGTCAGCTTCCCCGCGTCGAAGCAGCTGCCCGATAAAACGCCCGCCATCGCATGTCCCGCGATGGACTGCGTCAGGTACATAAAGCCGCCGCACTCGGCGACGCAGGGCAGTCCCCTTTCCACCGCCGCGCGGATAGAAGCGCGTATGGCGGCGTTTGCCTCCAACCGCTCCGCGTAGAGCTCGGGATAGCCGCCGCCGAGGTACAGGCCGTGCAGGTCTTCCGGTAAGCGTTCATCTGACAGCGGACTGAACGGCACAAGCTCCGCCCCTAAGCGGCGCAGGAGTTCCATGCTGTCTTCATAGTAAAAGCAAAATGCCCTGTCGCGCGCGACGCCGATGCGCACATGCTCGCCCGCCACCGGAATGTCCGGCGGCGTGAATGTAAGCGGCGGCGCGCTCTTCGTGATTTGCAGCAGCGCGTTCAAATCGATCGTCTCCTGCGCCTTGGCGGCGAGACGCTGCATCTTTTCTTTCAGATCATTCACCTCTGCCGCGGTGATGAGGCCGAGGTGGCGGCTCTCGAGCGAGCAGTCGGGCATTTGCGGCAGGAAGCCGCATGCGCGCACGCTAAAGCGTTCTTCGATCGCCCGCGCAAGCGTCGGATAGCTCATCGCCGTGCAGCCGTTCAGGATGACACCGCGGATGCGGTTTTCCGGCGCAAAGTGCAGAAAACCGTCGAGCACGGCCAGCACTGACAATCCCGCGCCCTTCGCGTTCAGCACGAGCACGACGGGACTTTCCGTCCGCTGCGCGACCTCAAAGGTGCTCGCGCGCGAGGAATCAAGGCCGATGCCGTCGTAATAGCCCATCACGCCCTCGATGACCGTCACGTCCTTCCCTGCGCCGTTTTGCGCGAGGAGGAAGCGCAGCGTGTCGTCGTCAAAAAAGAAGGGGTCCAAATTGCTGCTCTTCGCGCCGATGATCTCGCGGTGGAACATGGGGTCAATGTAATCGGGACCGCACTTCGCCGCGGCGACAGAAACGCCGCCGTCGACAAGCGCCTGCAAGATCGCGCAGGTCACCGTCGTCTTGCCGCAGCCGCTGTTCGTTCCGGCAATGAGCAATCTTGGCGCTGCCTTCTGCATGGTCTCCCCTCCTTCTGCAATCTCTATAAAGCGTTTTTACTTGTATGCGCTACGGTACAAATTCCAATGTGCTGAAGCACTCATCGTACTTCCCGCGCTCCAAGTGATAGAGCCGCGCGATGTAGTCGCTCGTGAAGATCTCCTCCGGCGTGCCGATGCGGTCGATGCGGTCGCCCGCGACGCAGATGACTGTGTCCGAAATGCGCCGCGCCAGATCGAGCTCGTGGAGCGAGAGCAGCACGGCGAGGTCGTTTTCGCGCACCATGCGCTTGAGGACGGAGAGCAGTTCCAGTTTGTAGCGGATGTCCAAAAAGCTCGTCGGCTCGTCGAGCACGATAAGCTGCGGCTGCTGGCACAGGGCCCTTGCGAGCAGAATGCGCTGCCGCTGGCCGTCGCTGACAGCGGAAAACGGCGCGTCGGCGAACGCGAGCGCGTCCACCTGAGAAAGCGACTGCTCGACGATCTTCTTATCTTCGTCCCGCAGGACGCCGAGCCTTCCCGTGTAGGGATAGCGGCCCGAGCTGACCACATCGCGGCAGGTCATGAGCTCCGGTTCGACGCGCGCGGTCATCAAGATCGCCATGCGGCGTGCGATATCATTTCGGCTGCGCGAGCGCATCGTCTCGCCATCCAGATACACTGTGCCGGAAAGCTCCGGCAGCTGACCGATGACGGTTTTCAGGATCGTCGACTTGCCCGAGCCGTTCGGCCCGATCAGCGTAACGATCTTTCCCCTCTGCACGCAGAGGGACACATCCTCGATGAGGGACTTGCCGTGGTAGCCGACGGATAAATTCTTTGTCTCCAAATAGCCGCTCATTCCCGCCCCGCCTTTCTGCGCACCATCATGTAGATGACGACCGGCGCGCCGAACACCGCCGTGACCGAGCTGATGCTGACTTCCGTGGGCGCAAAGGCCGTGCGCGCGATGAGATCACACGCAAGGCAGAAGATGCCCCCGCCGAGGAAGCTCGCCGGGATCAGCAAAAGCGGCTCCGCCGTCTTGAAAAGCGCCTTCATCAGGTGCGGCAGCGCGATGCCGACAAACGAAATGGGGCCCGCGAAGGCCGTCACGCAGGCAGATAACACGCTGGAGAGCAGGATGAGCGCCGCGCGGAACGCCTTGATCGGCACGCCCATGTTGCGCGCGTAGACCTCGCCGAGCTGGTAGGCGCGGATCGGCTTGGAGAGGAAAAATGTCAAAATCAGCGCGATCCTGCACACCCAGGCCATCGTCGTCACGTTTTCCCACTTCATGCCGGAAAACGAGCCGTTCGACCAGTTGTGCAGGTTCACGATGTTTGAATCGTCCGCGAACGTGACGAGAAAATCCGTCAGCGCCGAGCAGATGTAGCCGATCATCACGCCGCAGACGACGAGAAGGCTCATCTGATTGACCCGCTGCGAAATGAGCAGGATGAGGCCCATCGAGAGCATCGCGCCGATGAACGCTGCGCTGATCAGCAGCGCTGACGATGATCTGACGCCGCGGCTGAGGAACACGATCATCGCGATCGACACTGCGAGCTTCGCCCCCGACGAAATGCCCAGCACGAACGGCCCCGCGATGGGATTGTGGAAAAACGTTTGCAGAAGATACCCCGACACGGACAGCGCACCGCCTAAAATGAGCGCCGACGCCATGCGCGGCAATCTAATTTGCATAATGATCTGCTTTTGCGTCAGGTCATCCCCGCCGCCGAGCAGAATTTGTCCTATCTGAGATGCGGAGAGCTGCACGCTGCCCGCGAATAAATTCCAGATCAAAAAAACAGCCAAAAGGACGAGCAGCAGCAAAAAGCCGCACCACGTCCGTGTTCTCCGCTTCTGCTCCATGCTCGTCCCTCCTGTCTGTTTCAACTTTCCAGTCAAAAATTATTGCAGCTTTGTCAAAAACCGGAGCGGCGTATCCGCCCCGCTCAAAACGGTGTGGAGATCCACGACGAGGTCGCTCAATTCGAGCGATTCCTGATAAAAGTCCTTCGTCAGGCACCAGACGTTTCCGTCCTGCACGGCCTTAAAGTCGCCAAGCAGCGGTTCGAGTGCTAAAAGCTCGTCGATCGTCGTAAGCCCGCCGTCGATGATACTGTTGTAGATGAGCACATCCGCGTCGTGCGCGCCGCTGTAAAATGCCTCCATCTGGATGGTGACGGTGGACTGGGCGTTCTCCTCTTCCGTGTTGTCAAAGGAGACGTATTCCCCGCCCGCCATGGCGATGGATTTAGCGACATAGTCCGTCGACTTTCGCACATTGACCGCGCCGTTGCTCGTCACATAGAAGAATGTGACGGTCTTTCCCGTGGGCGCAGCGCCCAGAATGCCCGAAACGCTGTCCATTTTCTCCTCAAACAGCGCCGCGGCCTCGTTCTCCTTGCCGATGAGCGCACCGTAGAGCTTGACCCACTCCATGCGGCCAAACGGCTCGCTCTCGTAGCTGGACATTTCCACGAGCACGGGGATGCCCAGCGTTTCAAACTGCTCGATGACCTCGGGCGAGTGGTAGATCATCGTGTTTTCAAGCACCAGATCGCAGCCCTGCGACAAGATAAGCTCGTAATCGGGCTCGGAGTATTTGCCCGCGTAAAGCATGTCACCCGCGCTCATGGCCTCCTTCGCCTGCTCGATATACCAGTCCGACTCCTTGCGTCCACTGAAGCGGATGCTGTCGACCGCGTCCAGCTGGGCAAAGCTGTCCATCGCCGCGCTGGCGACCAGATAAATTTCATCGAGCGGCTGCTGCAAGATCGTCACGCCCTCCGGCACGCCACTGGGCACAGCCGCGCCCTCCGCCACGAGCAGGAATTCCTGATCCTGCCCGATGGTGATGCGCTTGTAGTCGTCCTCCGCGAAGGAAACCGAAAACTGCGTGGCATAGTCAAGCGGCATGGTCTTGTCAAACGACAGAGTATCCCACGCGACCGCCGCATTTTCGCCGTTCGAACCGTCCTGCGCTTTGTCCCCGCAGGCGCAGAGCGTCAGCACGGCCAGCAGCGTGAGAAGCGCGCGCGGCAGGCGTCTCATCTGTTCACCTCGGCGCTTGAGGCGTCGAACGTCAGCGTGTAGTCGATCTCGTGCGGCGTGCTCATGGCGGTGGTATCGCCGACCATGGCAAGCGGCGTATCCAGCGCGGCGACGGGGATCTCAAACATCGAGCCGTTTTCGGTCGAGAGCACGTCGCAGCGCTCGCCGTCCACGAGCATATAGTCATAGTGGCTGCTGCTCCAGACGATCGTGGCGGTCATCTTGCCGTCCGCGACCGTCAGCGTGCAGGGTGACTGGATGCTCGCCTTGCCGCTGCCGCCCTCGAGCGTCACGGCGATCGTGTAGGTGCCGTCGGCCAGCGTCTCGGCGGGCGCGGCGGCGTCGTCTTCTTTCAAAACGGGGTTCGTCACGGAGACCTTGTGGTCGTACCACTTGCCCTTCGTGCCGATGATGGCGACGTCGAACTCCTCGTCCAGCGCGGGCACGGGGATATCAAAGCCATTGACCTCCTCGCTCAGGCCGTCGGAATAGGTGACGGTGTCGGTCGCGGGCTGCAAGAGCGCCGCGCCATCTTTCTGCGCGTCCTCCGCCGTGCCGCAGAAGAGGTTCAGAATGCTCTTGGACGGCAGGCTGATGTGGATCGTCATCTGACCGTTTTCGACCGTCAGCGTACCCTTGCCCTCGCATGCCTCGTTCACGTGGAACATGCTGCTGTCGGTATTGAAGTCCGCGGTGTAAACGCCGTCGGCGAGCGCAGGCTCGGTGTTGGTGTCCTGCGGATCGCCGTTCCCGCTGCTCTGCCCGCAGCCGAAAAGTAGCGTGCAGAGCAGCAGCGTGGTCAGCATCAGAGTCAGTGTTCTTTTCATTGGGAATTACCTCCATCCGGAAAAGGCCCCGAAGCGGTGCACAATCGCTTCGGAGCCCTTTGGGTCTATTTACGCGTTCAGGGCGTCAATGGCGGCCTGGGTGTGGGCGATGTAGAGCGCCTGCACATCGGCAATCTCGCCGAGGCCCGCGATCTGGCAGTCGACGGTGAAGTCGGCAGCCTCGAACATAGTCTTCCAGGAATCGTCGTCGCTGCCGGCCATGTCGTTGTTGGCGTGGTCACCCGCAACGACCATCAGCGGGCGCAGGATGACGTTGGTGTAGCCCGCGGCCTTGACGGCCTCGATGACGGACTCGCAGGAGGTCGCCTCCGGCTCGCCCTCGACCGTGCCGATGAAGACGTTCTCATAGCCAAGGTTCTGCATCTGGGCGCTCATCTGGCTGTAGCTGACCTTGGCGACGTGTGCGGTGCCGTGGCCCATGAAGACGAACGCGGTGCCGGCTTCCTTGGCAGCCTCGAGAGAGTCAAAGCCGCTTGCCTCGACCGCGGCGGCGGTGATGGCCTTGGCGACAACTTCCTTGTCGGCGTTGATGACGGTCGCGTCGCTGCCGACCTCGCCGAGCAGGGGCTCCGCGATGGAGACGGACTCGAACTGATCGCGATACTCGTCGATGGTAGCACACATTTCGTCATACTCCGCGCCGTGCATCAGGTGCGTCGGCTGCACGACGAGGTTCTTGACGCCGTTGGCCACGGCGCGGTCGAGCGCCTGGGTCATGTTGTCGATCTTCTCGCCGTCGCGGGCCTGAATGTGGTTGATGATGATCTGAGCCGTGAAGGCGCGGCGGACGGACCAGTCGGGATAGGCCTCCTGCAGGGCGTCCTCGATGCTCTTGATATCGTTGACGCGGCTGTCGTTGTAGGACGTGCCGAAGGAAACGACCAGAAGCTCGTTCTCGCCGATGTCATCCTGGTTGCGGGGATCGTCCTTGGACGCATCGCCCGTATCAAGGCCGAAGTACTCAGGGCTCGCTTCCTCACCCTCGACCATGGCCTTCTGCTCGTCGGTCAGCGCATCCCAGGCAGCCTTGGCGGCCTCGCACTGGGCGTCGGTCTCATCGGTGCGCCCCTGAACGT
>ENA-OYZV01000371-OYZV01000371.1-human-gut-metagenome-genome-assembly--contig:-NODE-371-length-11752-cov-4.914252_pt1 | contig 11752 bp, 9 predicted proteins | sample MGYA00244203_ERZ653490 | MGnify/ENA primary metagenome ERZ653490 (study PRJEB26926, sample SAMN06165086) | human gut metagenome | biome: ENVO:00009003; feature: ENVO:2100002; material: ENVO:00002003...
TTACCCTTGTCAAGCCATGACGGTCTGAACGGAGACTGTCAGCTTTCCATAAGGGCAGGAGGGGTTCGCCGACCCCTCCTGCCGTCCTCAAACTGTTATCCGGTAAGCACGTCATGATGGCACATGACGAGTTTATAAAATTATTAAGGAGGAAAATGACATGAAGAAGAGAGTACTGTCTCTGCTGATGGCAGTCATGATGCTCGTAGCCCTTGTGGTTCCGGCATCTGCCACAACAGACACAAGCGGCACTGTGACGGTGTACGTCACCTACGGAATGTTCACCGAGGGTGGTATTGGAGAACAGCCCGCCTATCGGGGAGGCATCCCTACTTCCACCAACATCAACGCAAACTTCTATATTTCGGACTACACCATCAGCATCAGTGATGTTTCCGACTGCTTGGCGGACACGCAGAGCGCCTACGCAAAGCCGACCACGACACCTTCGAGCTTCAAAACGCCCAATGTGCTGGATGCCCTTTTGGTTGCTTTTTGGCTGAACGGCACTGACATTACGGACTCCAATAAGGTAGTCGCCGGTTGGGATGCAAACCCCTTGGAAGGTAACCCTGGCGGTTATATTAACGGTGTCTATCCCCAGTATGCTACCTACGGCAATCCGTATCCCGATACCGAGACTATCAACGGCGTTGTCTATAACAAATATAGCGGCAGCGGCTGGAACATTGCCTATGGCAGTAATGCAAGCAATATCGCCGCCACGGGTACGTACAGCACCAATGTGACGCTGACAGACGGAATGATCATCGTTTTCGACTTCAGTCCCTACTGCATTTACGAGGTACAGAGCAACAGCTAAATACATACAGCAGAAAAGATAAAGGGGCGGGCACACATCGCCCGCCCCTTCCTTTTATAAGTTGATTTTAAGAAAGGCAGTACACGAATTATGAAAAAACGATTGGCAAGCCTGCAAGCCGGGCTGCTGGCACTGGTGCTATTGTTCAGCCTGCTGCCGGTAAGTTCGTTTGCCACGGAACTAGATGCTGCGCCTGATTCAGTCATTACGATACAAGAGGACGCCGCCGCTGACCGCAACACAGCGGCAGAGGAAAGCGGAGAGCATACGCCCAGCGCAAGCGATGCACAGCCTGCGGCAGGGGGCACAGAGACAACTGCATCTGACTCAAGCGCAGGAACTGAGCAGGATGAGACACTTACCTCTGCGCCTTCCGACACAACTTCCGAGGCAGCAGACACGGTGGAGATGCCGAACACGCAGGATGCGGCGCACGAGGATGACGTAAACCGCATGGTGGCGGTGCAGGACACCGGCTTTTCCGCAGCGGATTTTTCCTTTTATGAAGTGCGGACATGGACAGGTTCGCATTATGAACGTATGCGATTGGAAAAGCCGACCCAACTCGTTGAAAATGACGGGAAATATACGCTCTATTTCCCCTATGGCGGTGCAGGCACTTATAAATGGAATGTGCGCGTGGAAGCTCCGGTAAACTATTCTGATACATTTTCTTTGTATTATATGACATTTTTGACCGGGGACGGTATTACTACTGATGAAGGTTATTCCGTAAACGCATATTCCAGCCTACATACCAAAGAAGACGCCAGCGTTGTTCAAAGCGTTGAAAGTGACATCCACCCGCATTCAACACCGGCAGCCTTAGGCGGCAACATCTACTATTCAAAGACTATAACGCTGATTTGGACGGAGAATGGGGAGAAAAAAACCTGCCTGATCGATGTGAAGCCCTACTGTGACATGGAGCTTTCCACAAATTTCAATATCTCCGAGAAAAACGGCAGCAAGCCGGGCCCTCGTCCGCTGGAGCAGATAGATAGCACCACATATAAAACAAACTTAGTCAAAGGAAGGGAAAGTTACGCACAAATCGTCCTTATGGACTCCACGAATCGACTTCAAGTAAGCTATGGTGGCAGCATACTTGCCGACGGAGTTACTGATACAGGCTGCACTATTCCCCTTGATACCACCGAGGTCGGTACCAAGGAATACAAAATAGAACTCAGAGACTCAAGGGGTGAAGCGGAGGCCAAAACCTATACGCTGATCGCAGAGACACTACCTTATGACTATACGCCGGAAAGCGATCCGGAAAAGACAACAAAGACATCACCGATTCCGTCAAAAATGCATAAGGTCACAGATCAGGGTAACGCCACACTGACATTCGGCTTGACCAACAAACAAATCGAAGACATTAAAACAGCTGGAGGCCAAACATCCTACTTGTGGGCAAACAATGGTCAGGTGCTGTCGACAGAAAGCACCTGTAAAGTACCGACAGAATATAACGTCGACAAAGCCATATTTTCGCTGACTGTCACAAATACTGTTAACGGCATTGCGTGGTCCAAGAGTTTTTCCTTTCCTATAAAAATTCAGATCCCAAACAACCTCTCTGGAATTTTCTATGCCAAGATCAAGACCGACAGTACCGAACTGACTTTCGGACACACTGCCAGCGACCTGAAGGCGGTAGTCGACGACTCGAACGCCCCCACAGACCTACTTTATCAATGGTATTCGAAGAACGGCAATAGTCTGAAGAAGATCACGGATGCCACGGCAGCTACCTATACACCGCCGACCAATGCCGTCGGTACCGTGGAGTATTGCTGCATCGCACGGGTCGCTTACGCAGAGCTGCCGACGGTCAAACCCTCCAGTATTACCGGTGAGGATCGCTGGGCAAAAATTACTGTCAAGCCACACGGATGGACAGCCGAGAGCGGCATCACTGGCCGTGGCACGGAAGATGACCCGTATATCCTGCGCTGTGCGGAGAGCTTCGCTGCCCTGCGGGATGAGGTAAACGCGGGAATTTCATACGCCGGCTCCTTCTTCAAGCTGGCGGAGGATATTACGCTGCCCGCTGATTGGACGCCCATCGGATGCCTGAAGGACGAGTCCGTCACACCCGGTGCGCTGGACTATGCGGATAAGGGCAGAAATATGAACCCATTCAGCGGTACGCTAGATGGGGACGGACATACGCTAACGATGGCGAAGGGCAGTCGGCCTCTTTTAATGTTTGCCCGCAAAGCCACGGTCAGAAACTTGAATATCCAAGGTGAGCGCATTGTCGGCAACGGTCTGCTGGAACGCTATGTCATCGACTATGGTACGGAGGGCTACTACAACAACAGCGTACCGAATACCATAACCATTGAAAACTGCCACATCGTCGGTGATACCAATATCACTGGATCCGGCTTCCTGAGCGGATATGCCTCTGGCCTGAATATCGTGATGATCGTAAACTGCTCTGTCGGCGAGGATGTGGTCATTGGCTGTGACAAGGACCAAAGCGAGGTGGGGTCTCTTGCAGGGCACTTTAACGGAAGCGTAATGAACTGCACCAGTGCCGCTACCGTATACGGCAAGTCCCGCGTCGGCGGACTGGTCGGCTACAAGGGACAGTCCATGGGCCCATGCTCTATATCAAGCAGCTCGTTTACAGGAAAAGTAATCGCCACGGGTGACTATGCGGGCGGCATCTTGGGCAGCGGATACAATCAAGGTTCTGCGCCCAACTCGCCCTGGGCCACCATCAAAGGCTGTTTTGTCACAGGAAGCATACAGGGCCGCGATGGAGTTGGCGGTATTACCGGCGGCGAGCCGGGTGTGGTCCAATGCTGGGACAATGGCATCGGCGGAATCACAGACAACGTGTTTTACGGAGAGATTCACGCTACCGGCACGAGTGTAGGGGCCATTGTGGGCACGATTCGCTCCCTGAACAAGAACACTCTAGTAGATAACAATTATTATTTGGCCGGCTGTGGCACCAGCAAGGGGATCGGCTCAATCACAACGGTCGATACGAAATATAAGCCATCTACGCTGCCTAAAGACACGGAATATATCTGCACCAGTGACGGCTACACCAACATATTCTTCAAGGATGGCGATTACAGCCGCGAGGATGACCCAGTAGGTAAGGATGCAGATAAGCTATCAAAGGCTGTTACGAATACAGTGCTGAAGGATGGCACTGTTGTTCAGTGGCTTAACACTTCGGAGAGCAGCTACCATAACTGGATGCAGGGTACGGTTGGGCCGATCCTCAGCAATAAGGCTATCGCCTATGATTTGGAGATTACCGGCGAGATTAACCAGCACTATGTCGGTGATGCTCTGAATCTGTCCGGCCTTACGCTGACGGCCAAGTGGTCTGACGGTACGACTACCAATGTGCCGCTGAATGATCCCGACCTCAAGATCACCGGCTACGACGGCGGCAAGCACGGCCAGCAGACGGTGACGCTCCAGTACGGCGCGGCTAAGGTAGAGATCGTCGTCACCGTGCTGTATAAAGAGCCGGAGGACATTACCGTGACCATCACCCTGCTGGGCGACAAGGCCCACGGCGACAACGGCCAGGTACACGGACTGTCCAAGGGCGGCCTGACCGCGTGGGTCAGCGGCCACAAGGTGGAAGTGACCACCAACATGACTGTGTGGGACGCGCTGCAGCAGCTGCTCGGCGTAACATGGGATAACCCCACCGGCAACTACATCAAGAGCGTGACCTACGGCGGTGTGACCATTGGCGAGTTCACCAACGGCAAGAACTCCGGCTGGATGTATACGCTGAACGGCAAGTACCCCATGCTGGGCGTCAGTGAGCAGTATCTGAAGAAGGGCGACGTCATCGTGTTCCACTACACGGATGACTACACGCTGGAGGCGGCGGACATGGGCCCCGCGCCGGAGGAGAAAAAGACCGCTGATGAGGTCATCGCCCTTATCAACGCCATCGGCGTGGTGGATCTGACCAAGGGCGATGTCATCGCCAAGGCACGCGCCGCGTATGACGCGCTTTCCGCGGCGGACAAGAAGCTGGTGACCAACTATCAGACGCTCCTGGACGCTGAGGCGGCCTACGCCAAGCTGGTGGCCGAGCTGGGCAAGAAGGCGGACAGCATCTACAAGACCACCGGCGACTATCTGGCAAAGCTGGGCACACCCGGCGTGGGCAGCATCGGCGGCGAGTGGATGGCGCTGGGGTTGGCCCGCAGTGGTCGCACTGTCCCAGAGGGCTACTATGACGCTGTGGTCAAGTATGTCAAGGACAACATCGACAGCAACGGACGGCTGGACAAGAACAAGGCCACCGAAAACGCCCGCATTATCCTGGCGCTGACGGCCATCGGCAAGGATGTGACGAATGTGGGTGGCCATGACCTGCTGGCCGGGCTGAATGAGATGTCCTACCTCTCCAAGCAGGGCATCAACGGTGCGATATTCACGCTGATCGCGCTGGACAGCCACAGCTACACGCCTGCCGGCGATGTGACCCGCGACAAGCTGGTACAGGTCATTCTGGACGCGCAGATCAGCGGTGACGGCGGCTGGAGCCTGGACGGTAAGAACGCCGATGTGGACATGACCGCCATGGCTATCCAGGCACTGGCAGCCTACTACAAAAGCAACAGCAGCGCAAAGAAGGCTGTGGACAAGGGACTGAGCTGGCTCAGCTCCGTGCAGCAGAATGACGGCGGATTCACCAGCTGGGGCGCAGCCAACAGCGAATCCTGCGCGCAGGTCATCGTTGCGCTGACTGCACTGGGCATTGACCCGGCCAAGGACAGTCGGTTCATCAAGAATGGTGTCAGCGTGCTGGACGCGCTGTGCAGCTTCGCGGTGAATGGCGGCGGCTTCAAGCACCTCGCCACCGAGACAAGTGCCAACGGCATGGCGACGGAGCAGGGGTTTTATGCACTGGTGGCATATTACCGGCTACTGAACGGCCAGACCAGCCTGTATGACATGACGGATGTGAAACTGGAGGGCGTCAAGGCCGAAGAGCCGGTCGATGATACCGACAAGCCGGACGATGCTACTAACACGGATACACCTGTCGATACGGAGGTCGAAGATACCTCAAGTGGCGGACAGGTGGTGCTGTGGGTAGTCATCGGTGCGGTGGCTGTCGGCGGTATTACCGCACTGGCGGTGACCAGCAAAAAACGGCATGGCAGAGGTGCAGAGTAATTCTTGAATACACCAACGCAGGGGCGCGGAAGCGTCCCTGCGTAAGGTGCTTTTGTGAGGGTTTCAACATGAAAAAGAAGTCGTTTTGTTTGCTGCTCTTAACAGCGGTGCTGCTTTTTTGCGCCGCCTGCGGGAGCCGTCAGACAACGGAGGGCGGCGGGGAGAAGGATCAGTACATGACTGAGCCTGTCCCGGATGGCAAGCCCGATCCGGTAGAGCCGCAGGATACGACGGTGGATACCACTACGACCCACACCTGTACTTTCTCCATCTCTTGCGAGACCATTCTGGATAATATGGACAAATGTGTGGAGAACAAGAAGTTTCTCGTACCGGCGGACGGCGTTATCTTTCCTGCCACGGAGGTAGAGTTCAGCGAGGGCGAGAGCGTATTCGATGTCCTTCAGCGCGTCTGTCAGGACAACGCCATCCACATGGAATCCAACTGGACTCCGGTATATAACAGCGCCTATGTAGAGGGGATCAATAACCTCTATGAGTTCGACGTGGGCAGTTTGTCCGGCTGGATGTACAACGTCAACGGCTGGTATCCCAACTACGGCTGCTCCCGCTACCAGGTGAAGGACGGCGACGTCGTGGAGTGGCGCTATACCTGTGACCTTGGCTATGATCTCGGCAGTGGTATGGGAGGATAATGGAGGCACCAGAATATAGAGAACGCTGATATAGGAAGCGGAGTTCCCGGAACACATTGGCCTCTGGAGATATTCGAGAGGCCGCCTAACCATGCGACCAGACAACACAACAAAACGGAGGAAAAGCCAAGGATGGCCCTTTGCGGCCATCCTTGGCTTTTTCTCCGCTTTTCATTATGCGGATGCCAATTTCATTGCCGTGCCCCACCGTTTCTGCCGTTTGCGAGTTCTTCACAAATGACGAAACGGAGGGAATAAAATGCATTTTGACCGAATGGCATACGGGGAGCGAATCAAACGGTTACGCACCGGCAGAGAGCTCACTCAAGAACAGCTTGCTGAAAAGATAAATGTTAGTAGAACCTACATAGTTAAAATTGAGAACGGCTTACAGATAGGCCCGATTGAAATTGCCATTGAGCTGGCAATGTTCTTCGATGTCTCCATGGATTTTCTCTTGCTTGGGAAAGAAAACTATCGCGTGGACAGAAAGCAGTGTTTGAGAATGGCAATCGATATCCTCTCTGAATTGCAAGCGGAACTGTAAAATGTTCCATTTTGGGTATGCAATGTTCCAAACTGTTTCTGTTCCGTGGCTTTCCTTCAAGGTACAATTTACTCAAGCCAAACAAAGGGCCTATTGTACCTTGAAAAACGCCATTCGGCCATATTCGGCAACTGGATCACATCAGCAGATGAGCCTCCGTAAGAAAGAGGACAGCGATGCGGAGAACGCGCCATGACCACCTGCACGGGAGTCTCCCGTGTCAATGCAGGTCCCAGATCGGAAGGTGCCCAGCGATACCCGTTCATCCAAAAGCAGCCGCGGCAGGCTGTCTCGCCATGACCTCATCTGCCTACAATGGTACTTCTGCATAGCGACAGATACAAGCAATCGGTGCAGCTCGGAGAGATCCTCGGAGGGGTGCAATTCCCATGTGCGGCGCCCACCGCAGACCAGTTGACCGCCCATCAGTCCGGGAAGTAGTGTCGAATAGGACTGGACAAACGACAGAAACGGCGTGGGCCGTTCCGGGAAACCGGGGCGGCCCCGCCATGACCTTTGCCTGATGGTAGAAATGCGGGTGCTGCACTTTCCCTCCCCCTCACATATTTACTACCTACCCCCCCAATTACTCCTTTCCGCAGCACCCGTGTTTGTGCCATCAGGAATCAATGCAACTGCAAGAGGAGGGGTACTCATTAAAATTTCTGAAAGCTCTTATACCATTGGCGATGACGGACGCCTTGTGATCCCGGCGGATGACTTGACTGAAATGGGGTTGACTGCGGGGCAGGACGTGTTTGTGGCTTATATCACCGACGATGACCTCGCAAACCGATACCATGAGTTCACAGTTTCATCGGTATCTCTTTCTGAATTGGATACCACCCAGCAGATCGCCATACCGCAGCAACTATTGGGGCAAGCAGGCATCGACTCGAACGCGGAGGTGCAGATCGCCTGCATTGACGGAGCTATCATCATTACGGGGGATACACCCCTGACCGAAGATGAATTGAGCGAGGTCGTTGGCCGTCTGCGGGCGGTCAATGACCTCGCCGAACATTTCGCAAATGAATCGGATACTGAAGAAAGGGGGACAAGCTATGGCAGCTTCTAAAAACATGATAGCGCTGGAGATAAATGGACTCCATGTGCATCTTACCTTTACACCATTTCCTGTGGATGATACCGTGGCCGCCGTCCGAGCAATTTTGAAGAACAGCTACGTTCGGACGCTCCAGACGTAAGGAGGCGTGACCTTGGCTAAAAGAGTTTGCTGCCTGTATCGCGTTTCCACGCTGAAGCAGGTCGAAAAGGATGACATCCCCATGCAAAAGCAGCGATGCCATGAGTTCGCCGCACAAATGGGTTGGGACATTGTTCGAGAGTTTTCCGAGAAGGGTGTCTCCGGCTTCAAAGTGTCCGCCAAGCAGCGCGACGCCATACAGGAGATTCAGCGTGAAGCTGCACTGAACACCTTTGACATTCTCCTTGTTTTCATGTTTGACCGCCTTGGCCGGCGCGATGACGAAACACCTTTCATTGTGGAATGGTTCGTCAACAACGGCATCGAGGTTTGGAGCGCCGAGGAAGGCCAGCAGCGGTTTGATAACCATGTGGACAAGCTGCTGAACTACATCCGTTACTGGCAGGCGTCCGGCGAAAGCATCAAGACCTCCATTCGTACCAAGACCCGACTGGGACAGATCGTTATGGAGGGCAGATTCCGTGGCGGTTACGCGCCCTATGGCTATCAGTTGGTAAAGAAGGGGCGCATAGGCAAAAAGAACCGTGAGCTGTTTGATATTGAGGTCAACCCCATGGAAGCCGCGGCTGTGCGCCGCATTTTCGATTTGGCCGACCAGTACGGCTACGGTGGCCGAAAAACCTCCACTACGCTCAAAGAGGAGGGCTTTCTCAACCTCCGCACGGGTGAGCCGTTCCATTACTCCACCATCCAGAACATTCTCATCAATATTGCTTACACCGGTGTACTCCGAAGCGGTGAGAGTATCTCTGAGATATTTCCGGACTTGCAGATTATCACGCCGGAGCAATTCCAGCGTGTGCAGAAGGGCCGGGAGCAGCGGTCTGCGGACTACCTTGCAAAATGCGCTGCGGCCTATGGAACGGAAACCATTACGCTGAAGGATGGCAGCGAAGCAGAGGTTTCCCGCCCGTTTCGCAGTTATCCCCGAAAAAATACCGGCAGTGCTCTGCTGTCCGGCAATGTGTATTGCGGTCACTGTGGTGGCCGCATTTTTGCGTCTACGGCAAGAAAAACGCATCACCCCACCGATGGCAGTAATGGACGTGTGGCCATCTACAAATGCTACAACCGAACCCAGCACAAAGGAAACTGCGGTGGCCCTACCACCTATCGTGCTGAAAAGGTGGATGCCGTTGTCAGCAAGCTCATCCGGGATATTCTGCAAAAGGCTGGAGCTGTCAGCGAGTACGACATTGTCCAGAATCAGATCGGTGCAACGGCGTCTGATTTGCAGCAACAGATCCGCCAAGCCAAGCTGGAGCTTTCCAAGAAGCACATTGAGCAGGGCCGCTGGGAGGGCTTGATGCTGGACTCGCTGGATGGCAAGTGTCCGTTCACACCGGAGCAGGTCAAGAGCCGGTTGGATTCCGTGAAAGACGCCATGACGGCACTGACTGCCAACATCGAATTACTGGAAGCTCGATTGGCTGACAGCGACCGGCTCACGCAGGAACTAAAAGAACAGCACCAGCAGCTTCTGTCCTGGGCCGAAATGTTTGATTCCGCCTCCCCCGCGGAGCGCAAGCTCATCGCCTCCCATCTCATCAAAGCCGTGACCCTGACCCGCGGCTACGGCATCCAGATCGACTTCAACATCTCCGAGGCGCAGTATTTGAATGGGATGGAGCTGTAAGAGATAAAATGGCGAGGCAATTTTAATGCTAAATTTCGCAAGGAAAGGCAGATGCAATAGCAGATTTTATAACATTTCCTATAAGAGCATGTTTTTAATGGCACAACGCATGGGGTTCACAAGTCACAATCCGGCTTTGCCATAATGGAGACGCCGGATTGTTCCCTCGACACAAAAAATCATGTCAGCATTATTTGTTAAACACCCACACCCCAAACTGTCCGAATAACGAATAGGATGGCGCGAGGAATACCAAGCAAAAGGCTGGCAGGAAAAACACACGCGTGTGTTAAAAACGCACGCGTGTGTTTTTCTGCCGCTATTTCATGTGATACCTAGCTCCTGCGCCTTTTCCTTCCAGCGACAGTCTTCCTGCGTCTTTAAGCTTTTGCAGAATCCTATATGCTTGGGGAGGTGTCACATGCAGAAGTTCAACCACATCTGCACGAGTAACTTCCTCCTTAGCTTGAGCCAGCTGCATCACCAATTCCTGATGCCGGAGCACATCTATATCTCGATTTCGCACATATCCAACGGTACTGTTTGTTTCTTTGGAGTACCTCGAGCTCATAATATAGTATCGTCCGCGGCCATTGCCCAAGCGCTCTACTAATCCTGACTCCACAAGGTTTTCAAGAACGACACGCACCCGGCTCTCATCGGTGTGGGTTCTTTCTGACACATCCTGTACCGAGGCACGATATTCCTTTTACGGACGAAGAGATGGACTTGCTTTGGAAACACGCTGATGATAAAATGCTTGTAGATGTCCTGCTCATTCAGTGCTATTCTGGTTGGCGACCCCAGGAACTTGGTTTGCTGGAATTAAAGAATGTGGATTTGGAAAACTGGACTTTCCGAGGCGGTATCAAAACAGATGCCGGTACAGATCGTGTGGTTCCAATTCACTCGAAGATTCGTCATTTGGTTGAGCGAAAATATAAAGAGGCTCAGGAACTTGGAAGTCTGTACCTGCTCAACTATGTTAATTCGAATGCTCGTAGCAAAAACACTGCACTTACTTATGCTCGATACCAAAAAGGCTTTGGTATGATTCGAGACGAATTGAATTTGAACCCTGAGCATAGACCGCATGATGGTCGTAAACATTTTGTGACGATGGCTAAGAAGTACGGCGTTGACGAGTACGCAATCAAATATATGGTCGGTCACAAGATCTCTGACATCACCGAAAAGGTTTACACCCAGAGAGAATTTGAGTGGTTGAAAGATGAAATCGAAAAAATAAAATAGCTTGTAAAAACAAAGAAAAGCCTCCCCGAAGTGGGAGCACCAACAAAGGCACTCAGCACAACGAGGAGGCTGACTTTGTGTAGGAATATAGATGTAGGAGTAGTGTAGAAATAATGCACGAGTTACCTACATTTCTCGGCATTTACCCACTTCTAACCACTCTGAAAACAGCGTAATTGCATGGGTTTAGAAGTGGTTAGACCGTGATAAGTTTCTATAAAAAGAAATACAGCAATTTCTCTTTTCATTTTGTCCTCCCTGTTCTCTCAAATTTCGATTAGTCAGCCACATCATAGCATATCCCCCAAAATGTGTAAAGCCAAATTCCACACCGAAAGGGGATCTTAACCTTGAAAGATGCAACACAACTTCATATCCGACCTGCCCGCCCGGAGGAGGCGGGCTTATTTTATACCCCGCACCC
>ENA-OYZV01000381-OYZV01000381.1-human-gut-metagenome-genome-assembly--contig:-NODE-381-length-11426-cov-4.008003_pt1 | contig 11426 bp, 8 predicted proteins | sample MGYA00244203_ERZ653490 | MGnify/ENA primary metagenome ERZ653490 (study PRJEB26926, sample SAMN06165086) | human gut metagenome | biome: ENVO:00009003; feature: ENVO:2100002; material: ENVO:00002003...
GCCATCGCCGCCATCAAGAAAGAACGTTTCGGCAGCGAGGACGTGGAAGACACCAAGCTCTCCGCCGATGACCTGAAGGAACTTGTCTCCCGCTTCAAGGCCCTGGTGCTGGAACGCACCGGCCATGAATTCCCGGAATGCCCCTGGGAACAGCTTCAGGGAGCCATTGGCGCCGTGTTCGGTTCCTGGAACAATGACCGCGCCATCGTGTACCGCCAGAAATACGGCATTCCGTCCGAATGGGGCACCGCCGTCAACGTGCAGGCCATGGTCTTTGGCAACACGGGTGAGGAATCCGGTTCCGGCGTGGCGTTCACCCGCAACCCCGCCTCCGGCGAAAACGAATTCTATGGCGAATTCCTGATGAATGCCCAGGGTGAAGACGTCGTGGCCGGCGTGCGTACGCCCGCCCCCGTTGCTGCCCTTCATGAAGTGATGCCCGCCGCCTTCAATGAACTGGTGCGCATTCGCGAAGTGCTGGAAAACCACTTCCATGACATGCAGGACTTTGAATTCACCATTCAGGACCGCACCGTTTACATGCTCCAGACCCGCAACGGGAAGCGCACCGGCGTGGCCGCTTTCCGCATTGCCTGTGAAATGGTGGAACAGGGCCTGATTGACTGGAAAACCGCCGTGCGCCGCATTCCTGCGGACCAGGTTGACCAGCTGCTGACCCCCATCTTTGACCGTGAAGCCATCAAGAGTGCCAAGGTTCTGACCCGCGGTCTTCCCGCCGGGCCCGGCGCCGCCACCGGACGCATCTACCTGAACGCGGAACGCTGTGTGGAAGCTGCGGACAGAGGTGAAAAGGTTCTGCTGGTCCGTCTGGAAACCTCTCCGGAAGACCTGCGCGGCATGATTGCCGCTGAAGGCATCCTGACCGCCCGCGGCGGCGTTTCCTCCCATGCCGCCCTCGTTGCCCGCCAGATGGGCAAAGTCTGTGTTTGCGGCGCGGATGAAATCATTGTGGACTACAACAACCGCACCGTTTCCGTTGGCGACGTAACCATCTGCGAAGGTGACTACCTCTCCATTGACGGAACGAGCGGCCTGGTATACGCCGGCAAGGTGGAAACTTCCCCCTCTGAAATCATCCAGGTCCTGATTTCCAAGACCATGAAGCCGGAAGACAGCCGCACCTACCAGAACTTCGCCAAGCTCATGCAGTGGTGCGACGACTGCACCAAAATGAAAGTGCGTACCAATGCGGACTCTCCCAAGCAGACGGAAACCGCCATCGCCTTCGGCGCCACCGGCATCGGCCTCTGCCGCACGGAACACATGTTCTTTGAAGGGGACCGGATCGACTTCGTCCGTGAAATGATCCTCTCCACCAAGAAGAGCGACCGCGTAGCCGCCGTTTCCAAGCTCCTTCCCTACCAGAAGGGGGACTTCAAGGGCATCTTCAAGGCGCTCAAGGGCCTGCCGGGCACCATCCGCCTTCTGGACCCGCCCCTGCACGAGTTCGTCCCGACCGACCCGAAGGACATTGAAGAGCTCGCCAAGGAAATGAACATCTCCGTCGAGCATCTGAAGCAGGTCATTTCCGGCCTCCATGAGTTTAACCCGATGATGGGTCATCGCGGCTGCCGTCTGGACGTCACGTTCCCGGAGATCGCAAAAATGCAGACTGCTGCGATCATCAAGGCAGCGCTGGCTGTCCGCAGCCGCAGACCTGCATGGAAGATCGTTCCGGAAATCATGGTTCCACTGGTAGGCGAAGAGAAGGAGCTTGCGTTCGTCAAGTCCATCATTGACCAGACCGCGAAGAAGATCATCAAGGAAGCCGGCTCCGACATGACCTACAAGGTCGGCACCATGATCGAGATCCCGCGCGCCGCGCTGACTGCCGATGCCATTGCCAACGAGGCAGAGTTCTTCTCCTTCGGCACAAATGATCTGACGCAGATGACCTTTGGCTTCTCCCGCGACGACGCCGGTAAGTTCCTTGCCTCCTACTATGACCGTAAGATCTATGAGTCCGATCCGTTCTCCAAGCTGGACCAGGCCGGCGTTGGCCGCCTTGTTAAGATGGCAGCGGAACTGGGCCGTCAGACCCGCCCGGACATCAAGCTTGGCATCTGCGGCGAGCAAGGCGGCGACCCGTCCACGGTCGAATTCTGCCACAAGATTGGCCTGACGTACGTCTCCTGCAGCCCGTTCCGTGTCCCCATCGCCCGCCTCGCCGCCGCACAGGCTGCGATCAAGGACATGCAGTAAGCAAATCGCTTTCGGCATAGGCTTTTATTGAATCAAACAAGCGCCCAGCCATTCGGCTGGGCGCTTGTACTTTGTAAAAAGATGTGGTAGGATGTGGACCAATCAGATGTTGGATGGGAAAGGGGAGAGTGCATGGAGATCAGACCCTTGGATAAGGAGACGTATGCGGGCAAAACGTTTACCGCCCGCTACCGCACAAACGGTTATTATGATATCTGCCCATCTGAAACGGGCTTTCAGATGGACTATGTGCCCTTTGCGGAGCCGACTGAGAGATCGTTCGACGATGTATTCTTCGGCGAATGGCTCGAAGACCCGATCGCCTTCGGCGCGTTCGAGGGCGAAAAACTGATCGGATATGTCGAAGGCTCGATAGAGGGCTGGAACAACCGTTTTCGGCTCAGCAACATCTGCGTGCTGGACTTTTCCGAGCGCAGCAGGGGCGTCGGCACGGCGCTGATGAAGACCATAGAGCGAGCAGCGGAGGACGCCGGGGCGCGCATGCTGATTTTAGAGACGCAGTCGTGCAATGAAAACGCCATCGCGTTTTATAAAAAGAACGGTTTCGAAATCGTCGGCTTCGACCTGTACGCCTACTCCAACGACGATCCTGAGCGGCACGAGGTGCGGATCGAAATGGGGAAGAAGCTGCACTGAGCGCCGGTTTTGCATCTTAAAAGCATTTTTCAAAGGAGAACACAGCCATGCTGTTACTGCTTCAGATCATTTTATGTTGTCTTCTGTATCTCGCGCTGGTCAAATGCGCGGTGCGAGACAGCGGGCGCAACTGCCTCTATTTTTACCCGGACGCGTATCTCGACGAGGCGCAGAAGCGCGGCATCGCCGACAAGACTGAGGAGCTGCGCAAGGGCAAGCGCTTTATGACGTTCTTCTGCCTTGTGATCTTTGCCGTGCTGGTCGCGATCATCGCTGGATGGAACGGCGTGAAGGACTTTAAGACCGCGAGTTTTGAAACCTACCTCTTCCTTGTGGCCATGAACTGGTTCGACGGCTTTGTCATCGACCTGCTGTGGGTCGGCCACAGCAAGATCTGGCGTATCGAGGGCATTCCCTACGTGAAGCCGTGGCGGGCGGTCGTCATCAAGCGCAGCGCGGCCATGATGCTGTACCTGCTTGTCGCGGCCGCGATCGGCGGGATCGTTGTGCTGATCGGCAAAATTTGACAGCGGAAGAAAAAAGGTTCCCAAGCCAATGGCTTGGGAACCTTTTTCGCATCGCCGCGCGATGCAGAGGATCAAAGGAGAGGTTCATAAAGAAGTTTGGAAGAGATCGTTTCAGATACGGCTGCGGATCTCCGCACCCATGGCCTTGCAGCCGACGAGTTGGCAGTTTTCCTGCATGATGTCGCCGCAGCGGAAGCCCGAGCGCAGCGTTTTATCCACCGCGCGCTCGATGGCGTCGGCCTCGGCGGCCATGTCGAAGCTGTAGCGCAGCATCATTGCGGCGGCCAGGATCGTGCCGATGGGGTTCGCCTTGTCCTGCCCCGCGATGTCGGGCGCGGAGCCGTGGATGGGCTCGTAGAGTCCATTCGTGCCGTCGCCCATGCTGGAGGACGGGATCATGCCGATCGAGCCCGTGATCTGACTCGCCTCGTCGGAGAGGATGTCGCCAAAGAGGTTTTCGGTCACGATGACGTCGAACTGGCTCGGGTCGCGCACGAGCTGCATCGCCGCGTTGTCGACATACATGTGGCGAAGCTCGACATCGGGATAGTCTTTCGCGACCTCCGTGACCGTCTTGCGCCAGAGGCGCGAGGTGTCGAGCACGTTGGCCTTGTCGATGGAGGTGATGCGCTTGCGGCGCTTGCGCGCAGTCTCGAACGCGACGCGGGCGACACGCTTGATCTCGTGCTCAGAGTAGGCCATGATGTCGGTGGCCTTCTGCTCGCCGTTCGCCTCTTCCGTGCGGTGCTCGCCGAAGTACACGCCGCCGATGAGCTCGCGCACGACGACGAAGTCGATGCCGCCTTCCGCGATGTCGGCGCGCAGCGGGCAGGCGGCGGAGAGCTCGGAGAACATCTTGGCGGGGCGCACATTTGTATAGAGACCCATGCCCTCGCGCAGCTTGAGCAGACCGCGCTCGGGACGGTTGGCGGCGGGCTGATCGTCCCACTTTGGGCCGCCGACCGCACCGAGCAGCACGCTGTCCGCGTTGCGGCAGGTCGCTAAACTCGAATCCGGCAGCGGCACGCCGAATTTATCGATGGCGTTGCCGCCCATCGGCGCGTCGACGTAGGTGAAGGTGTGGCCAAACTTCGCGGCCACGGCGTCTAAAATGCCCATGGCCTCGGTGACGATCTCGGGGCCGATGCCGTCGCCCTTGATGATGGCAATGGTCTTGTTCATTTCGCCGCCTCCTTTGCCTTGAGCGAGGCCATCAGGCCGCCGCGCGCGATCATGTCCTTGATAAACGGCGGGAAGGGCTCGGCCTGATACGTCGTGCCCTTTGTCACGTCTGTGATGACGCCGGTGTCGAAGTCGACCGTCACCTCGTCGCCGTTTTCGATCTCCGCGCTCGCAGCGGGGCACTCCAAAATGGCGAGGCCAATGTTGATGGCGTTACGGTAGAAGATGCGGGCGAAATTCGCCGCGATGACGCAGGAGATGCCGCTCGCCTTGATGGCGACGGGCGCGTGCTCGCGCGACGAGCCGCAGCCGAAGTTTACGCCCGCGACCATGATGTCGCCGTCTTTGACGCGGTGGATGAAGTCCTTGTCGATGTCCTCCATGCAGTGGGAGGCGAGCTCCTTGTGGCTCTGAGTGTTCAGATAGCGCGCGGGGATGATGACGTCCGTATCGACGTGATCCCCATACTTATGGACAATGCCGTGTGCATTCATTTGTTCATGACCTCCTCCGGATGAGAAATGTGGCCGGTAATACCAGACGCCGCGGCGACAGCCGGAGAGGCGAGGTAGACCTCGCTGTCGACGTGGCCCATGCGGCCGACAAAGTTGCGGTTGGTGGTGGAAACGCAGCGCTCGCCGGCGGCGAGGATGCCCATATAGCCGCCGAGGCACGGCCCGCATGTGGGCGTGGAGACGATGCAGCCCGCGTCGAGGAAAATATCGGTGTAGCCCTCGTGCATGCAGGCGCGGTAAACTTCCTGCGTGGCGGGGATGATGATGCCGCGGACGTTCGGGGCCAGGTGATGGCCCTTCAGGATCGCGGCGGCAGCGGCCATGTCGGGGAGCTGGCCGTTCGTGCACGAGCCGATGACGATCTGGTCGATGGCGATGTCGCTGCCCTCGCGCGCGCTGTGCGCGTTTTCGGGCAGGTGCGGCCAGGCGACCGTGCAGTCGACCTTGCCAAGGTCGATGTCGATGACGCGCTCGTATTCTGCATCAGGGTCGGCCTCGAACGCTGTCCAGGGGCGGTCCACGCGGCCCTCAACATAGGCGCGCGTCACGTCGTCGACGGGGAAAATGCCGTTTTTGCCGCCCGCCTCGATGGCCATGTTGCAGATCGTCAGGCGGTCATAGATCGTGAGGTTCTTGACGCCCTCGCCCGCAAATTCAATGGACTGGTAGCGTGCGCCGTCCACGCCGATCATGCCGATGAGCGTCAGGATGACGTCCTTGCCGGAGACGAACGGACGGAGCTTGCCGATGAGATTCACCTTGATGGCGGACGGGACCTTGAACCACGTCTCGCCCACGGCCATGGCCGCACCCATGTCGGTCGAGCCGACGCCGGTGGAGAACGCGCCGAGCGCGCCGTAGGTGCAGGTGTGCGAGTCCGCGCCGATCACGGCCTCGCCCGGGGCGACAAGCCCCTGCTCGGGCAGCAGCGCGTGCTCGATGCCCATCGTGCCGACATCGTAGAAGTGGTCGATGTCGAAGCGGCGGGCAAAGGTGCGGCACTGCTTGCACTGCGTGGCAGACTTGATGTCCTTGTTCGGTGCGAAGTGATCCATCACCATCGCAATGCGGCTCTTGTCGAAGACCTTTTCAAAGCCCGCGGACTCAAACTCGTTGATGGCCACGGGGGTCGTGATGTCGTTGCCGAGGACGAGGTCGAGCTTTGCCTGGATGAGCTGGCCCGCGCGCACGCTCTCAAGTCCTGCGTGCTTGGCGAGAATTTTCTGCGTCATTGTCATGCCCATGTCGCGTTTCTCCTTTCAGTTGCCGGATTCCATGATCTTGTTGATGCCGTTGACGTAGGCGCGGATCGACGATTCGATGATATCGGTCGAGAGGCCCGAGCCGGTGTACGAGCGCCCGTCGGGGCCGGAGACCTTGACCACGGCCTCGCCGATGGCGTCCTCGCCGTCCGTGACGGCGTTCAGGCTGAAGCTCTCGAGCTTCACGTCCATTTGGAGCATGCGGTTGATGGCCTTGAACGAGGCGTCCAGCGGGCCCGTGCCGATAGCGACGTCTTCGATCTGCTCGTCGCCGCGCTGGAGCTTGATGCACGAGATGTTCGGCACGCCGTGGCCCGTGTTGACCACATGACTCACGAGCTGGCAGCTGCCCTGCACCGCGGCCTGGCGGTGGAGCACGAGCGCCTCAATGTCGCTGCTCGTGATGTTCTTTTTCTTGTCGGCGAGATCCTTGAAGCGGGTGAACACGCTTTCAAGCTCCTCGTCGCTCAATTCGTAGCCCATGGATTCGAGCTTTTCACGCAGCGCGTGCTTGCCGGAGTGCTTGCCGAGCACCATCGTGTTCTGCGGGATGCCGACGTCGGTGGAGTTCATGATCTCGTACGTTCTTGCATTGGCAATGACGCCGTGCTGATGGATGCCCGACTCGTGCGCGAAGGCGTTCGCGCCGACGATAGCCTTGCTCGGCGGGATGGGCACGCCCGTGATGTTGCTCAGCAGCTTGCTCGAGCGGTAGATCTGCTTGGTGTTCACGCCGGTCTCGGCGTCGTAGAAGTCCTTTCTCGTGCGCAGCGCCATGACGATCTCTTCAAGGCTCGCGTTGCCCGCGCGCTCGCCGATGCCGTTGACCGTGCATTCGACCTGCGTCGCGCCCGCGCGGACGCATTCGAGCGAATTCGCGACCGCCATGCCGAGGTCGTTGTGGCAGTGGACGGAGATGTCGACATGCTCGACGCCCTCGATGTTTTCACGCAGGTAGGTGATGAGGTCATACATCTCCTGCGGCGTGGAGTAGCCGACGGTGTCGGGCACATTCAGCGTCGTCGCGCCCGCGGCGACGGCAGTGGAGTAGCAATGGGCCAGAAATGCCCAGTCGGAGCGGGAGGCGTCCTCGGCGGAAAACTCGATGTCATCGCAATAGCTCTTGGCGTAGGCGACCATCTCGCGGATGCGGTCGATGACCTGCTCGCGCGTCATCTTGAGCTTGTACTCCATGTGGATGTCGCTCGTCGCGAGGAAGACGTGGATGCGGGGGTGGTTCGCTTCCTTCACGGCGTCCCACGCCGCGTCGATATCGCCCTTGGCGCAGCGCGCGAGCGAGGCGACCGTGCAGTTCGTCACCGCGGCGGCGATGGCCTGCACGCTCTTGTGGTCCATGGGAGACGCGATGGCGAAGCCCGCCTCGATCACGTCGACGCCCAGTTTTTCAAGCTGGCGGGCCATTTCGATCTTTTCCGTCAGATTCATGCTGCAGCCGGGGGACTGCTCGCCGTCTCGTAAGGTCGTGTCAAAAATTTTAATGCGCTTCATGGGGTGTTCCTCCTGCTTTTTTCTCTCGCATAGCAACAAAAAAAGCCTCCGTCTCTTCCCTTGAAGAGACGAAAGCTCAAAACTTCCGCGGTACCACTCTTGTTGGCATAAAATATGCCCGCTTTCTGCATCGGCTTAAAATCAAGCGAATGCGCCTCGTTGGTAACGGTGAGGAGATCCGGCTCCGCCTAAACGAATGTCTCAGCGAAGCTACTCAGGGGCCAGTGACATCATCCCGCTCTGCATTGCCTCGCAGCGACCGGCAACTCTCTGAAGCGTCTGTGGGACGAATTTTTCCCCGTCATGGTATTTGTGAACTATGAGATTCAGTGATGTCACTATAATCGCCTGCCCCCGCTTTGTCAAGCGGGAAAAAAGAAATTGGCTCTTTCAATGAAAATGAGAGCGGCAGAGATGCGCGATTTGCGCACTTTGAACGGAAAAAAGATGCGAAAAAAGGGAACGCGCAAGCGTTCCCTTTTTTGCCAAAATTTCTTACCTGCCGCCGAAGATCAGGCTGCCGAGCCCCGTGGAGGTCAAAAACAGAATGAGCATGACAACGGGCACGACATACTTCATCATCACGCTGTAGAGCTTGGCGCGGCCAAAGTGCTCGCCGTTTTTCTCAACCTCGGCGATGATCCACTTCGGACCCACGACCCAGCCGACCAAAATGCTCGTGAGCAGGCTGATAAACGGCATGAGGAAGCTGTTGCTGATGTAGTCCATCACGTCGAGCAGCTGCGCGGTCGAGCCGTTGGGCAGCGGGAGCTCAAAGTAGAGCGCGTTGTAGCCCATGCAGATGAGCACAGCCGTCACGAGCGAATAGACGCCCACGGCGGCGCACATCTCCTTGCGCGACTTGTGGAAAATCTCCATGCAGTTGGCGACAAGCGTCTCCATGACGGACACGCAGCTCGTCAGCGCGGCGAAGCCGAGCGCGAGGAAGAACACCGCGCCCACGACGCGGCCCATGCCGCCCATCGCGGCGAAGACCTTCGGCAGGCTGATGAACGTCAGGCTCGGGCCGCTGGCCATGCCGTCGGTGCCGAGGAAGACATAGACGGCGGGGATGATCATCAATCCTGCGAGGAACGCGACGCCCGTGTCGAAAATTTCGATCTGGTTGTTGGCCTTGTTGAGGTCGACGTCGTCCTTGACGTAGCTGCCGTAGGTGATCATGATGCCCATGCTGACACTGAGCGAGAAGAAGAGCTGACTCATCGCGTCGAGCGCGATGTTCAAAAAGCGCTGGACGGTCAGGCCCGTGAAGTCGGGCTTAATGTAGACGAGCAATCCTTCGATACCCGTGCGCGTCATGCCGCTCTCGTCGGTGTAAGAGAGCGTGAGCGAGAAGATGGCGATGCCGATGATGAGAAGGAGCAGACCCGGCATGATGTAGCGGGAGTATTTTTCAATGCCCTTTTCCACGCCGCAGTACACGACCCACGCCGTCAGCGCCAAAAAGATCAGCATGAAGACGATGGGCGAGACGGGGGAGGTGATGAACGAGGTGAAGAACCCGTCCTGCGCGGCGGCATCGCCGCTTGAGACGAGGTAGAGGGTAAAATACTTCGTGATCCAGCCGCCGATGACGGAGTAATACGTCATGATGAGCGTGGGGACGAGGAAGGTGAGGTAACCCAAAAACTTCCACTTCTTGTTGAGCGTTGCAAAGGCATTGAGGGCGTTCTGCTTCGTGCGGCGGCCGATGGCTACGTCGGTCGTCAGCAGGGTGAAGCCGAATGTCAGCACCAGCACGAGGTAGACGAGCAGAAACAGTCCACCGCCGTCCTTGGCGCAGAGATAGGGGAAGCGCCAGATATTGCCGACGCCCACTGCGCTGCCCGCCGCGGCCAGCACAAAGCCGAGCGAGCCGCTGAAACTACTGCTTTTTTTCATGTTCGATTCTCTCTTTTTTTTCATGTAAATGGAATGACTAATGCCCCATTATAGCAGAAGAAACCGAATTGGCAAGGGGAGAGATGCTGAAAATGCAGGAATTCTTGCGAAAATGTGAAAAAATATCTCACCAGCGGCTTGCTGATGAGATATTTTATTCATAGCAGGATTAGATTTTGTCATGGCCGGCGGCTTCGTCGGTGAAGACGGCCTCGAATTCCTCAGCGCTCATCGTCTCGTGCGCAAGCAGGAATTCCGCCACGGCGATGAGGTGCTTCTGATCGCGCGAGAGGATGTCCTCGCAGCGCTCGTAGGCCGCGTCGACGATGGACTTGACCTCCTCGTCGATCTGTGCGGCGACCTGCTCGGAATACGGCTTGGCCTGCGCCATCGAGCGGCCGATGAAAATTTCATCGTGGCCGGATTCAAACGAGATCGAGCCAAGCCTGTCGCTCATGCCGTACACCGTGACCATCTTGCGCGCGATCTGCGAGGCGCGCTGGATATCGTTCGACGCGCCGGTCGAAATGTCGCCGAGCATTAGCTTTTCCGCCACGCGCCCGCCAAGCAGCGAGACGATCTGCTCTTCCATATAGCGCTTGGACTGGTACGAGCGGTCCTCCGTGGGCAGCGAGATCGTCATGCCGCCCGCGCCGCCGCGCGGAACGATCGTGATCTGGTGCACAGGGTCGTGCGTCGGCAGCGCGTGCATCACGATGGCGTGACCGGCCTCGTGATAGGCGGTCAGCTTGCGCTCGTGCTCGCTGATGACGCGGCTCTTCTTCTCGGGACCTGCGATGACCTTGATCTCCGCCTCGGAGAAGTCGGACATCGTGATGAGCTTGCTGCCGCGGCGCGCGGCGAGCAGCGCCGCCTCGTTCGAGAGGTTCTCGAGGTCCGCGCCCGTGAAGCCGGGCGTGCCCTTTGCGACGGTGGAGAGGTCCACATCCTCGGCAAGGGGCTTATTCTTGACATGGATCTTCAGGATCTCCTCGCGGCCGCGGATGTCGGGAAGCCCCACGTAGACCTGACGGTCGAAGCGGCCCGGGCGCAGCAGCGCGGGGTCGAGGATGTCGGCGCGGTTCGTCGCCGCCATGACGACGACGCCCTGATTCGTACCGAAGCCGTCCATTTCGACGAGCAGCTGGTTGAGCGTCTGCTCGCGCTCGTCGTGGCCGCCGCCGAGGCCCGTGCCGCGCTGACGGCCCACGGCGTCGATCTCGTCGATGAAGATGATCGCGGGGGCAACTTTCTTCGCCTGTTCGAAGAGGTCGCGCACGCGGCTCGCGCCGACGCCGACGTACAGTTCCACAAAGTCAGAGCCACTAATGCTGATGAATGGAACATTCGCTTCTCCAGCTGCAGCCTTCACCAGCAGTGTCTTTCCAGTACCAGGAGGACCCATTAGAATTGCGCCTTTAGGAAGTTTTGCGCCAAGCTTGGCGTATTTGTCACCATTCTTAAGGAAGTCAATAAACTCCATGATTTCAGTCTTGGCCTCATCAATACCAGCCACATCCTTGAAGGTCACCTACACTCACATACCCTTCTCATTTCTACTCCAGTATTCTTTACAATCTCAATCGATTTGGGTTCGATTCCCATGGCTTTGGACATCATGTTATTCATGCCTCCCTTCCGAGGGATCA
>ENA-OYZV01000388-OYZV01000388.1-human-gut-metagenome-genome-assembly--contig:-NODE-388-length-11242-cov-7.050147_pt1 | contig 11242 bp, 10 predicted proteins | sample MGYA00244203_ERZ653490 | MGnify/ENA primary metagenome ERZ653490 (study PRJEB26926, sample SAMN06165086) | human gut metagenome | biome: ENVO:00009003; feature: ENVO:2100002; material: ENVO:00002003...
CGCCGTCGGAAAACGGCCTCATGCGGCTGGAAAGCACCTCCGAATACAGGCGGCCGGCAATGAGCACGTTCCTGCGCGAATACTCCCCGAAAGACTCTATCTGCGCCCGCATGTCCGCAACCGTCTTGTGCACGGCCCTTCGCGCGAGCTCCAAATGCGCCTGGGCCGCCTCCGCGCCGGGGGAACCTTCAAGCGCGTATATCGCGTTTTCAAGATGGCGGGCGATCTGCTCCTGCTCGTTCTTGACGGCTATCATAGCCTCGCGGTAGGGCTCTATGCGCCCGTTTTCGACAAGGCTCTCGGCGGCGAGCTCCATCAGGCTGCTCAGGCTCTTGGCGGAAACTTTCACGGACGAGCCGGAGGTCTTCGGCGCGGGCCCGGAATGCGGCGCCGGAGCCTCCCGCGCTTGGACGGGCTTGTACGAACCGGAGAGCAGCGCCGAAATGTCGGCGGCAAGGCGGGCGGCGGTTTCCGCCAGCCCGTACCCCTCCAGCGCCATACGGTAGATCCGGCGCACCACCTCGGAGGCCTCCGGCTCCACTATCCAAAAGCGGGGATCGTCCGGGTTTTTGATGTAACCGTAGGGCGGCGGAGAGAGCGGAACGCCTGCGTTGCCTTTCATCTTGTTCACGATCCGGCGCTTTTTGGAAATGTCCTTGGCGTAATACTCGTTCATAATGTTTTTGAACGGAGTAAAATCGTCCTCGCCCTCGTCGCTGTCCACGCCGTCGGAAACGGCCACCAGCCGTATATCGTGGAGCGGGAAAAATTCCTCGGTCAGCTTGCCGACCTCAATGTAGTTGCGCCCCAGCCGGGAAAGGTCTTTGACGAACACCGCCGAGATGTACCCCGCCTCGATAGCGGTCAGCATTTTCTGAAAACCGGGACGCTTCATGGTCGTTCCCGTGATGCCATCGTCTACAAAGAAAACCGTGTCGGTGTACCCTTTGTCCTTGGCGGCCTTTTGGAGTATCTTCCTCTGAGATGGAATTTGTCAAGGGGTTTTTATGCAAAAAAGCACGATTTCATAAAAATCATTCAAATACATATCATCCAAACAGAATTGAGAGAATAGTAGCCTTCAATAATATGCTAATGCCGCCGAGCGTAACCAGTATAGTTATGCTCGGCGGTAAACTTATTTAGGGATTGATGTACTTTCCTTCAACGATGAATACGCCATCGGTTAAGGGCTTTTCATTGTCGGGTTTACGCAGGATACCACGGCGAATCAGCTCATCTGTAACATATCCAATGATCTGATGCAGATAACAGCTAACCCACTGATTGATCTGATCGTGTAGGTGTTTCGGAACGAAATTTTCAAAATTATTGCGCACAGTTACGATCCACTCCGCAAGGAGATCATTGAGCTTTTTATCAGTCATCTCAAACAGTGAAACAAATTTTCCAAACTGCTCTGCGGTAAAGTGCGGGAAGTTTAAGCTAAAGCCTGCCTCTGACTTTATAAGCAGATTTGTTTCGATAAGATGTGCGGCATCTTCTTCGGAAAGAGCTTCTTTGGACACAACACCGTTTACACTGTTCTGTGGTATGCCATTTGCACACATCCAGCGCATCCCTTTGTTATGGTAAATGGAGAACAGACCCGTGACAAGATACTGGCCTATGCGGTGGAGTTGACCGGCACACAGGGCGGCACCATCCGGGGTAATCTCTATGAGCTGGACTATCAGCAGCATTTCCGGCACGTCGTTGAAGCCTCCCAGCCGGTGAGCGTGAACCGGCTCTTTTATGAGCATGGAACCCGTGACATCCCGGATGGCCAGTATTTTGACGGAAGCCCTGACCGGGTGTTGGGAAATTTCCTGCGGTATGAGGCCAAGCCCAATGAGCCGGAACACCTGCGGGAGCTGTTGCGGCAGGAACAGAAAGGCCGGGCGCAGCTTGCGCCCGGCGACTTCAAAGCCCACGTCACGGCGCTGCATGACGGCATGATTTTGGCCGAGGCGCAGCGGATCGTGGCCGGGCTGAAAGATCTGTCCGCCCCCAACAGCCCCAACAAGACGCATTTCATGGTGGAGCTGTCCCCGTACTTCGTCCAGATCGCGTCCAGCAAGGACACTGACCGGCTGTTTTCCATGCTGCCCTATAAGTCCCTGTGCTTTACCAGCATAAAAGACCGACACGGGGTATATGCCATGATTAACAAAGATGAGCGCCGTGATGTGAGTATTCGCAAGCCCCGGCCATCTATCCGCAAGCAGCTTGCCGACAGCAAACAGGCCACCAGCCCGAAAAAGGCGGCGGCCAGATGTGTATAAGAGACAGTTACCGTGGAAGAAGAAAATTTGATCTGTATGTACCACAACGCAGATCGACGCAGGACGATAGGCAAGATCACCGCAGCCATGCCGGGTATGGACGGGGATATGTGGACGCTGGCCCAGCAGACCCTTTCCAAGCTGAAACGTATGACGGATTCTGACTATGACAGCCAGAAATTCTATTTCACAGACGAGAACGAATAAATAACAGCAGACGCCGGGCGCGGCGGCCATGTGGCCGCTTGCGTCCGGCGTCTTTTCTTTTTGCCTGTTCCTACGCATTTAGAACCCAGTATTGACGGGGAAAGGATAAAGTATTCGCCCACCTCTGCAAACGTGCGGGAGAAGCCTTGAAACTGGCGGTTATCAGCCCCGAAAGGCGTAGGTTACAGTCATTATTAGCCCCCGAAACAGGTACAGACGCGCAGCGGGTGTATCTGTTTCGGGGGTGTGCAGGTGATAGCCGCAAAGCGGCGTAAGAGGGTGCAGCCCTCTTGATCGTTATTCTTGTTCAAGCGGGAAGCTCGGCAACGCTTCCAGCAGCTTTAAGGAAATGTGCTGCCGCATATCCTCGTCAATGACTTTTTTCACTTTGCCGCCCGGCTGCCTGATCTCCACCGTGGAAAGCTCGTCGATGTAGTCCGCATAGTGGGCCAGCACCTTTTCTGTGGCCCACTTCTCACCGGCAACGGCGGCTTTGATTGTTTCATAGTCCAGCAGCTTTTCTTGTCCGTCCATCCTGATACCCCCGTCAGATTGATTTTTTCCATGATACCATATCTGGGAGTATGGAGCCAGAGAAACCGGCGATTTTCTGCTGGTAAATTCTACGCATTTAGAGCGGCACTATGGCGGGGATAGGATAAAACACTCACATACCCCGCCGACTATGCGGGAAAAACCTTGAAATATAGGGCTTTTTAAGGCCCTAAATGCGTAGGTTGGTGCTTTGTTGCGATATGCTCCACGGTTACGGTGTATTGTTCATATTCTGTTTTCGGGAATCTTTATGAAATCTTCAAAATTGCCCGGTATGCTATCCGTAAAATCAAAGAAAGGACTTGATTATATGGATATGATTTTGAAAACGACTGACCTCTGCAAAAATTTCAAGGGGCAAATGGCGGTAAACAATGTGTCACTGAACATCCGGCGCAACTCGGTTTATGGTCTGCTGGGGCCGAATGGGGCTGGCAAATCCACGATCTTAAAAATGCTCACCGGCATTTTGCGCCCCACATCGGGAAGCATCGAGTTTGACGGCCACCCGTGGAAGCGGAATGATCTGGAGCATATCGGTGCTTTGATTGAGATGCCCCCGCTTTACGAAAATCTGACTGCATACGAAAATCTCAAAGTCAGAACTACATTGCTCGGCCTGGACGATGCACGAATTAACGAGGTATTGCAAATTGTCCAGCTCACGAATACCGGCAAGAAACGTGCCGGGCAGTTTTCTCTTGGTATGAAGCAGCGGCTTGGTATTGCTATTGCATTGCTGAACAGTCCCCAGCTTTTGATTCTGGATGAACCGACTAACGGCCTTGACCCTTTAGGGATTGAGGAACTTCGAGAGTTAATTCGCTCTTTTCCCTGCAAAGGGATTACAGTTATTTTGTCCAGCCATATTCTGTCAGAAGTCCAGCAGATTGCAGATCATGTGGGTATCATTGCTGGCGGCGTCCTTGGATATGAGGGAGAGCTTCGCGCCGGTGAAGATTTGGAACAACTCTTTATGGATGTTATTCGCAGAAATGGTAAGGAGGGATATTAAATGGAGATGGCATATATTCAGGCAGAGAACCTAAAGCATAAGAGAACTTTCACAAAAACGCTGATCGTTCTGGCCCCGTTTGTAACTGCGCTTATGAACTTTTTTGTCCCTCTTTGGTTCCAGCTCAATTCTTATAACTGGTGGTATATCCTGCTTTATCCTGGATTCCTTACGCTCACCTGTGCCTTGATTGAACAGCGGGATAATGGCAAACTAAAATATCGTGCCGTTGCTTCATTGCCTGTTTCGCAGAACAAAGTCTGGAAAGCAAAAATTGGAGTGGCCGGCATTTACTCCTGTGTGGGGAATTTCATTTTCCTAGCGCTAAATCTGTTGGGCGGTTTTGCAATATTAGTTATCAACGAAATTCCCCTGACAATCGGAATTTGGCAGGCTGCGGCCGGAACAGCTTGTATTGTCATTGCAAGCCTATGGGAAGTTCCGCTGTGCTTATGGTTATCAAAAAAAGTTGGTATCTTTGTCACGGTTATTCTTAATGCCGGACTTGGAAGCGTTTTAGGGATTTTCACGGCTACAACCTCTTTGTGGATGATCTGCCCGTATAGCTGGGTGCCGCATCTTATGATTTCCGTGTTAGGTATTTTGCCTAATGGTGAGCCGGTTGCAGATCAGAGTACGGCAATGGCATTTTGGATGATTATACTTGTATTGGTCATTTCGCTGGCCTGGTTTGCGGCGCTGTCATTTTTAACTGCAAGATGGTTTGAGAAAAAGGAGGTGGGGTAACTATGGTATCTGTGGTTCGCTGCTGGAAAGCAGAATATCAGAAGTGTAAACATAGCATTTTGCTCTATATGCACAGCATGATTCCGATTATATGTGCGGCGATTTTTGCGGGTTACTATCATATATCCAGATGGGAACTGGCAACCAAAATCAGTGCCTATCTGGAAGTGCTGGCCGTTGCGTTCCCGTTTCTGATCGGCATTATTGTGGGCCTGGTTGTTCAGATCGAAAATCAGGCCGGGCATTATCAGCTTTTGTTGGGAACAATCCCATCTCGCATGGCAACGTATATTGGTAAACTTGGTTTTCTGATGATCTGTGCTTTTGGCGCAACATTTTTAGCGTTAGGAACATTCGCTGCACTATATAGGGATGCTCCGGCAAGCCTTTACCTGAAAGCAGGGATTCTATTGTTGATTACCATGCTTCCCATTTACCTGATTCATTTGTTTGTGGGAATGAGCTTCGGAAAAGGTGCATCTATGGGATTGGGAATTGCAGGGAGTTTAATAGCTGCCCTTATGATAACAGGGCTTGGTGACGCTACATGGAAATATATTCCCTGGGCCTGGGGCGTTCGTGCTATGGATTACACTGTGCTTGCATGGGATAGCCCCCAACTGTATGCACAGGTAAAAACCGATTTTTTCAGCGGTATGATTATTTCTGTATGCTGCACTGTTTGTCTGCTGATTGCCAGTTTGGTTTGGTTTCATGGTTGGGAGGGAGGTAAAAACAGTGAATAAAAAGTGCCTGTTTGCCGTGGTAATTGTGCTTGTAAGTCTTATATGCTTATCGGCCTGCGGTGCGCTCCGCGATACCGCCGATAAAAATAAGGCGTTAAATGAATCTCTGCCGTATTATGAGCTGAACGCCGCAAACTATGATGAAATTTCATATAACGGCCTGACATATACCATAACGGATGAATGTCTTGAAATGTCAGAACTGCAAGAAGAAATCGGGCAGGTATCGAAACGCTTCAAAAATGTGGCGGGGGAAGATTTCAGTTTCGGCTACGTTTACAGTATTGTGGATGTGGATATAAGCAATGCCGTAGCTGTAAATATCAACAATGAATATCGGAAAGCTGACATTAAAAATAATGATGAGTAACCTCGACAATGTGGTATAATGGGGCGGGAGGTGATTTTTTGACCCACTTACTTGTAGTTGACGATGAAGTTTCTATCTTGGAATTGATTAAGAACAGTTTGGGGAAAGATGGATATTTGATAACAGTCTGTCAAAATGCGGATGATGTAGACATCAAAAAGCTGCATTTCTATGACCTCATTCTTTTGGATGTGATGATGCCTGGCACAGACGGGTTTGAGTTTTGCAAACAGATCAGGAATATGGTAGACTGCCCGATTCTCTTTCTGACCGCAAAGACATTAGAGGAAGATATATTGTTTGGATTGGGCATCGGTGCGGATGATTATATTACGAAACCTTTTCGTATTCAGGAGCTTCGCGCCCGTGTCGCGGCACATTTACGCAGAGAAAAAAGGGAGCATCACAGCACACTTTCATTTGAGCCTGATATAAGATTTGACCTTTCCGCAAAGGTACTGTATGTTTCAGAACAGCCGGTTCCCCTTACCAAAAGCGAGTATTCAATCTGTGAATACCTTGCGAAAAACCGGGGACAGGTTTTTACAAAAGAACAAATCTATGAAGCCGTTTTCGGGTTTGATGGAATAGGCGATGACTCTACGATCTCAACGCATATAAAAAATATTCGTGCGAAATTGGAGCATTTCAAAATAAGTCCGATCAGCACCGTATGGGGGATAGGATATAAATGGGAGTGAAAAAGAAACCTACATTGAAAATATTGTTTCGCCAGTTTGCTATCTCCCTCATTGTCATGCTGGTAGCGGCAATTATTGTCCCTTCTGGTTTGGAGGGACTTGCTGTAAATGCTGGATTAGCTACAAGAGCAAATCTAAGTGAATTGCAGGTAAAAGAGATCATTCCAACGCTGACGATTGCCCCGGATATTACAAAGGTTGTGATTCCACAGGGATGCGGCTACTTAATTCTGGACAAGAACTTTAATGAGCTTTACAGCAATATGGACGATGATGAAAAAGAAATTGCCCTGCTGTACGCAAAGGGAGAATATATTGAATATGCTACGGGGAGGCAGTTTGCACTTGTTGTCCGGGAAAACGAATTTTGCGTTTTAAGGTATTATATTGGTTCTCAATTTACAGTGTCATGGCTACCGGAATATTTTCCATCTCCTGACACGCTTGCGCTTATCCTGATGGCTGTAAATTCGCTGCTGGTCATTATCATACTGACCGCCAGATTTGCTAAGAACCTGCGTACACAACTGACCCCGCTTTTTGAAGCAACTGCGGAGGTTTCAAAGCAAAACCTTGATTTTGAAGTAGGACACGCCAAAATCAAAGAGTTTGAAGATGTCCTTGCATCTTTTTCAGATATGAAAGATAATCTGAAAATTTCGTTAGAACGGCAATGGAAAACCGAACAGACACAGAAAGAGCAAATCGCCGCGCTTGCCCATGATTTGAAAACGCCTCTGACGGTTATTCAAGGAAATGCTGATTTACTCACAGAAACAAATCTTGATGATGAGCAACGATTATACGCTGGTTACGTCGTGGAAAGCTCCGGCCAGATGCAGTCATATATTCAAACCCTGATTGATATATCACGGGCGGCGGTTGGTTATCAGCTCCATATTGAAAGTATAGACTTGCCAGCGTTCATGCAGCACTTGTTCGGTTATATGGAATCACTATGCCGGACAAAAGAAATCCGGCTGCAAATGAATACTGTTTCACTCCCTCAAATGCTGAAATTTGATAGAGTGCTGATAGAACGTGCTATTATGAATGTTATCAGTAATGGGCTGGACTACTCCCCGCAAGGCGGAACGCTTTATGTGGATGTTCAGAGTAACAACGGTTTCGTGGAAATTTCAGTCACAGACGAGGGAACGGGGTTTTCTAAAGAGGCATTATGCCACGCACAGGAACGGTTCTATATGGGCGATCAAAGCCGCAATTCAAAGTTACACTTTGGTATGGGTCTATATATTACAAATTCGATTATGGAACAACATAATGGTCAGCTTATTTTAGAAAATTCAAAAGAAACCGGCGGCGCAAAGGTTACTATGAAACTTCCTTGCTGATTTTCCGATAGTGTAATGGACGTCTTTTATGTCCGTCCATTTTTCAAATCTTTATGGAATCTTCAAAAATTCCTCTTATCATGTATCTAAAGAAAAAACATCTGCCCAGCGGCAGAAAAACCGCTGCTGGGCAGACCCATTTTCACGCTTAATTTATATTCACTGGTGGCGGTTTTGAGAAATCAAGGCCGCTGCTTTCTTTCTGTCATTCCCAGCAGTTAAAGGCATGGCGGCCCACGGGAGGACGCCGCCATGCTGTTTTACTATGAGGAAAAACGAATTGAAGTAGAATTTAACTTTGCAGACCAGCACCAGCGGATATTGGACTTCATAGAAGCCAACCAACCAAAGCTGCGTGTTGTCAAGAGCGAGGCCGTCTAACTGGCGGCTTCCACCTCTTGATTTTTTCAGGCGCAAAGTTGTGTATAAAAGAACGAGGCTGTTGGGACTGAGGCCACTGGCAACCTTGAAGGCGTAGTAGTCCTCTAGATCACCGGCGGTCAGTTTACTGACGGTGATACCCCTGAGATCAAAGTACGGGCGAATGTGCGTATTCAGAATATTGAGGTACTGATCATAGGTTGTTTGTGCAATATCGCTTGACTTTATATCACTTTGGTGATACTATTTTTACAGTGATACTTAGGAGGATGCGGAGATGAATCAGAAAATTACCCTATATCATGGCTCTGAACAGATCATCGAATCTCCAACCTTTGGGTTGGGTAAGCAGAACAATGACTTCGGGCTGGGCTTCTACTGCACGGAAAGCGAGGAACTCGCCAAAGAATGGGCTGTATCCTCTCTGCGTAACGGCTTCGTCAATCGTTACAGTCTTGATACGGAATACCTGAAAATTCTGAATCTGAACAGTCCAAATTATACAATTCTGAACTGGATTGCTGTTCTGGTAGCGCATCGTCTGTTTTCTATCAAAAGCCCAGCCGCACAGCGGGCAAAACGATATCTGATCGACAATTTCGGCGTCAACGTCAATGCCTACGACCTGATTATCGGATACCGTGCCGATGACTCCTATTTTGACTTTGCTGCGTCTTTCCTAAATAACGGAATTTCCGTACAGCAACTCGCAAACGCTATGCGACTTGGCAAGTTAGGCGAACAGATTGTCATCAAGTCTAAATACGCCTTTTCGCTGCTGCATTACGATGGATTTTCTATTGCAGAAAAGGAAAAATATTATGTTCGCCGCAAGGCTCGAAATGATGAAGCCGACCAACTTTATTCGGATACACTTGAAGAGGAAACAGATGGTCTGTATATCCTTGATATCATAAGAGGAGGCATCCAAAATGATGACCCACGCATACCAAGAAATCTATCTGAGTAACGCGCAGGCATTACTGGGCGATGCTTTTGATTATGCTATCAACGCGTGTGGAGTTGCCGGAGATAGCTTTATAAAGCTGTTTTCCGTCAGTTCCGTCAGTAATCGGATTGAGAATGGTGAACCTTCATATCTTTTGGGGAAAAGCGGGATTGAAACTGCTGTTGATGTTCTCGTTGAGACTACGGGCAAAGCGCCGACCGCCAAGCCTCAAGCGAATTTCAGCCGTTCCAGAGAGTATTGGATCGGCTGGGCAGTCGCCTACTACCAATGGTTTTCCGGAAGAAAATTCAGTGATATTTTTAAGGTTCTTTCGTTTGAAGATTTGCAGCAGATGTATTCCCCCCTTCATGAAGCGGATGTCACTAAATTCGCTGATATTGTCGATGCTAAAGTGCGCGAATACTTCGCTGATACCAACCTCAAACGTATCCGCACGCTTTATGGCTGCACGCAGGCAGAGCTTGCCAAGCGAAGCAATGTCAGTCTTCGCTCAATTCAAATGTACGAACAGCGCAACAAGGACATTAACAAAGCCAGTGCGGAGACTGTTCTTAGCCTTGCAAAAGTCCTCGGTTGTACGATGGAGGATCTTCTGGAAACGTAAGTCCGTAACAAAAAGGGTAGTCTTTCCCTTAAAAAACTACATGAATTACGGGAATGTAATAGCTGTTAAGGGAAAACCATGATTCCTTTCAGGAGGAGCAACTGACATGGATAAAGAACGTATGGCACAACAGATTATCCGCGGCTGCTCAGGTAAGCGCTGCTGCCAGATGCAAAACAAAAAACTCTATATGAAATAACTCAGCCAACACGGAAACTTACGATGGGGAGCCTGTTCGATGGCATCTCCGGCTTTCCTCTGGCTTCGGTGCGGTGCGGTATCGAGCCGATCTGGGCCAGCGATATCGAACCATTCCCCATCATTTCAATCTGCCAATTTCCCCGAATCCTCCCCACCATGAACCATATCCCGATGACGAATGGCAGGAAATTCTCGGTGCGTGTGATACGACCATATTTCTTGGTTGCACAGATCTACTCACTGCGGAATACTTCAGCGATCGCATCGGTGTTTCCAGCGTAGAAATAGAAGGTACCATGCGAGAACTCAATACCATGCGCATCACAAACTACACAGCATCCTACCGCGAAACGAATTCCCTCGGCCGTCGTCGACTGATGACTCCTGACGAAATTCTCCGAATTAAGCCAGACGAAGAGCTGGTATTCATTCGAGGTCAGAAGGTTTGGAAAGCCCATCGCTTCGATTACTCAAAACACACGGAGTATAAAAAACTCCGTAGCACAAAAACCATATATCACGAGCCCGACTGGAAGAAAGAAGCTGCCAGCCGGGCTCTTTCCACATCTGAATCCAATCAAGCCATTTTACATGCGTCGAAAGCCGAAGTGCCACCGGTATCGGAATTCGTGGAAGAGAAACCACCTACTACGAATCCGACCGCAGCAGCACTTGGCCTAAAGCGCACTGATATAAATGAGACTATTTGAAAGGAAGGTTTTAACTATGCCCAGCAAAAAAAATGATCCTGAACTTCAGGCAAAGGAGGTACAAACCGCCGAATCGCCTCCCACTACAGTCGCCGCTTTGGGGCCTATCGCACCCATCCGCAGCGACAATGATCTTCTGACCATCAATGACCAAGAACGCGGCATTATGCCAGCTGACAGCGACGATGTAAAGTGGAACTACATGGCAGATGCAGCTCGTCGTAAGCTCGTTCTGACCGGCATTGTTAGTGGCCTTGAGTCCATGGATGGCAATTCTCCTGTCTGCGTTGTTGCCTACGAAGGCATCCGCGTTCTGATTCCTGGCCGGCAAATGTTTTTGGATGATCTGTCTCTTATACACATCTCCGAGCCCACGAGACGTAGAGGAATCTCGT
>ENA-OYZV01000390-OYZV01000390.1-human-gut-metagenome-genome-assembly--contig:-NODE-390-length-11232-cov-16.398765_pt1 | contig 11232 bp, 9 predicted proteins | sample MGYA00244203_ERZ653490 | MGnify/ENA primary metagenome ERZ653490 (study PRJEB26926, sample SAMN06165086) | human gut metagenome | biome: ENVO:00009003; feature: ENVO:2100002; material: ENVO:00002003...
AGTGGTTTTCTTTGGTACCTTTCTTTTTACAAAAAAAGAAAGGTACTCGTGCCGGGGCACGAAACGCCCCAGCTTGCGCCCGCAGGCGCAACACCTGCACATTCCCGCGCCAAGGAAGTCTTGAAACGTAGTTTCAAGCGGCTTTCTTTGGTAGCTTTCTTTCAACGATGAAAGAAAGCTACTCGCGCCAGGGGGCGCGAAACTCCCCATTCCGGCACACAAAAAAACAGCCCTCCGGCCACCGCCGAAGGGCTGTTTTTCACAGATGATATTCCTGCTTGTACTCCTCATAGTACCGCGCGAAGGAACTGGACTTCATGGCCCGGACACTGTTCAGATACTCATGGGTGTCGAAGGAGTCGGACTCCAGCTCGATAATGGCCACGGCGATGTTGGAGCAGTGGTCCGCCACGCGCTCGTAGTTGGTCAGCAGGTCGTTGAACACGAACCCCTGGTTCAGCGTGCAGCTGCCGGACTGCAATCGGTCCACGTGGTGGGACTTCATCTCGTCGCACAGGCCGTCGATGATCTCCTCCAGCGGCTCCACCCGGGCGGCCCGCTGGGGATCGTTTTCCACAAAGGCGCCCACGGCGATGGATAGTATCTCCCGGACGGCGGACTCTATCACGTCCAGCTCATGACAGGCCTCAGGGGAGAATTGCAGATCCTTGTCGTGTATCTCCTTGGCGGCCTCCGAAATATTCAGTGCGTGGTCGGAGATACGCTCAAAATCGGAGATGGTGTGCAGGTATTTGCTGACCTCCTCGCTCTGGGATTGAGACAGGGACTTGCTGGTGATCTTCATCAGATAGGTGCCCAGCTTGTCCTCGTAGCGGTCGATAACGGACTCCGTTTCACCCACCATGCGGAAATCCTTGTCGGACCAGCGGTTCCGCAGGCCAACGGCCATCAGCAGGTTGCCCTCGGCCCGTTCGGCCATGGAGTTGGTCACCAGCCGGCTCTGCTCGATGGACAGCGCCGGGTGCTGCAAAAAGCGCTCCTCCAGCCGGTCCATCTCCTGTTCCTCGGCGGCGGAGCCGTCGTCGGGGAACAGCAGCTCCACCATGTGCTCCATCAGCCCAATGCAGGGCAGCAGCACGATCACGGTGGCCAGGCGGAACAGGGTGTTCATCAGTGCGATGGACACAGAGGACATGACCGCGTCCAAAAAGGTGAAGTGGATAATGGCGTTGGCGCCGTAGAACAGCAGCGCCCAGATCAGCACGCCCAGCACGTCGATCAGCAGATAGATAAAGGCGGTGCGCTTGCCGTTGAGGTTGGCGCCCAGGGCGGACAGCAGCACAGGCACCGCCGCGCCGATGGCGATGCCCATGACGATGGGCAGAGCCACCTCAAAGGGGACAGCGCCGGTAATGGCCAGAGCCTGCAAAATACCCACCGCGGCGGAGGCGCTCTGCAAAACGCTGGTGAACGCCAGACCCACCAGAATACCTAAAATGGGGTTGGAGAAGCTGGTCAGGATGCGGATAAAGGCCTCGCTCTCCCGCAGGGGGGACACCGCGCCGGACATGGCGGACATACCGTACATCAGTACCGCGAAGCCCAGCAGGATCTCGCCCACATAGCGGTTGCTGGTCTTGCCGGTGAACATCCGCAGGATGATGCCGACCACGGCCACGATGCCGGTGAGCACCTCGGTGCTCAGCAGCTGCACCACGCCGCTGCCGCCCTCCAGGGAAGACAGGCACAGGATCCACCCGGTGACGCTGGTGCCCAGTATGGCGCCCATGATCACGCCGATGGCCTGCTTGACCTTCATCATGCCGGAGTTGACGAAGCCCACCACCATCACAGAGGTGGCGGAGGAGGACTGGATCACGGCGGTGACGCCGGTGCCCAGCAGTACGCCCTTCAGCGGTGTGCTGCTCAGCTTGTAGAGCACCAGCTCCAGGCGGCTGCCGGCGACCTTTTTCAGGCCCTCGCCCATCAGGGACATACCGAACAAAAACAGTGCGATACCGCCCAGCAGCGATATGACGTCTGCAACGCTCATGGCCCATTTCCTCCCATGATAAAATCTTCTTATAGGTAGTATAACAGGTACGGGTGGTATTTGTCGACTGAAACTGAAAAAAAGTCGGTAGAAAATTTAGGTATTTCTTAAACCGCCCTTGTGGTTCTTGTCAAAGAGAGCACCTTCGGGTATAATGACAGTTACAAAAAAAGCACAGTAAGGATACAATAAGGTATACAATGAAGTAAAGTGAAGGAACGTATATGTTTAAGCATTGTGTCATCGTTTTTTTCGTCTCCATGGTGCCGTTGATCGAGCTGCGGGGCGCGATCCCCTACGGCGTGGCCTTCGGTCTGCCCCTGTGGCTGACGTATCTGATCGCCATCGCGGGCAATATGCTGCCGGTTCCCATCATTTATTTTTTTGCACGAAAAGTACTTGTATGGGGGAAAGATAAGAGGTATATCGGAAAATTCTTCACTTTTTGCCTGGAAAAAGGGGAGAAGGCCGGGCGTAAGCTCCAGGCCAAAGCCGGCCGCGGACTGTACTGGGCGCTGCTGCTGTTCGTAGGGATACCCCTGCCGGGCACCGGCGCCTGGACCGGCACTCTGGCCGCCAGCCTGCTCGATATGGATTTCAAAAAAAGCACCCTTGCCTGCGCCGCCGGCGTCCTCCTGGCCGGTGCCATCATGGGCGGCTTGAGCCTGTTGGGCGTCAGTGCTTTCGGCGGGTAAATTTGTCTTGCAATCGCCGGCCATTTACGGTATAATGTGCGGGTAATATCTGCCGGTGTGATGGAATTGGTAGACGTAGTGGACTCAAAATCCACCGCTGGCGACAGCGTACCGGTTCGAGTCCGGTCACCGGCACCAAAAAAGAGACATCCGTGAGGATGTCTCTTTTTTTGCCGCTGATAGAATGGGATATACGAATTTGGTAAAAATTACCAACATATCAATAGCTGCTTGACATTTCGCTGTAAGAATATATAATAGATACACGAACCGGCAGTGGTACCACTGCTCTTTGTTTCAATTGTGCATTGAAACAAAGAGGTCTGCACAATGGGAAAGGAGGAGAAAATGAGGAGGATAAGCTGTTTTTTACTAATGCTTACCCTACTGCTGACAACGGCCGTTGTTGCGTGGGGGACAGTGCCGACTGATGGGGAGGTGACTCCGAGTTTGGTGAATGTGTCTCGATCCAAGACAGCCACCGTACTGGATAAGGACTATCGGTCCACCGTTACGTTGTCGCTTCCCAGCGCAGAGGAAAAACTGGCCAGCGATGTGGTCTTTGTGCTGGACAAATCTACAAGCGCAGAATTGGAGGGTAAGGCGTTAAAGCTTCTTGACGACCTGCAGGAAGAGGTGAGGGAACGCGGTGTGATGGTCAAGGTCGGCGTTGTTATTTTCAATCGGGAGGCAAATGTTGCGTTCCCGCTTACGGAGCTTACAGAGGGAAACTATGCTACCATTGAGGCTGCGATAAAGAAAACTATATCCGAAGGCAGCAATACGCATGCGGGACTTCTTGCGGGCAAGAAAATGCTCGATGGTGATACGGCGGTCGAGCCGCACCGCAAGCATCTGATATTTGTCAGTGACGGCGTTACCTATCAGTTCTGCAAGGGGGATGATCATACTACCCCGTATACGCGCAGCTTTGATGGCAGCCTAATCTCGAATGGTGTTAACCAGTGCGGTACGCTAAGTGAGTTGAACGTGCAGTACGGGTACAGTGACAAAGAGGAAAAAACGTTTATTCCCAAGGGCTGCATCAATGCCTGGATGAGCGATATTGCCCGAAGAATGGGGACAGACAATGACAACGAGGATTGGGACTATCAATATACTGGGCAGGCTCCGACCGATGATAGCAAACTGCTGCAGAAAAATGAAAACGTTTCAAATGTGGAGAAAGCCCTGCACCTGACAGAGAGTACCTACAAAGCGATGCAGGAGAGTGGCTATCAGTGCCATGCCGTGTTGGCAAGGGAAACACGGCAGTGGGGCACCGCCTTTATGAACAGACTGGCTGGAGGGAGAGCAGTCGATTTTAACTCAATCCAACATAAAGTCCTCTACGCTGTTGATAAGGGTTCCGCTGTGGCGGATACTGTCGGCAAGAGTTTCGATCTCGTTCCCGGCACGTTTTGTCTCACCGTTGGCGGGCAAAAACTGCAATATAAGCAGGATGGAAATGTGGCCTACTTCGGCGGAGACCGGAATGAGAGTAATTACCGCTTCAAGATAGAGTACAACGGTGCCGCCGACAGCTTCACATGGAAAATCAACGAACCGGTCTCCAACTTTGCCCCGGTCAAGCTTTCCTACACTGTAAAGCTCGCCGGTACGCCCGGCGCCGGCACCCACGGTGTGATGGATCTGAATGGGGACGGTTATGTGGATGACACCACCATACACGTAGACGTGTCAAAGGCGCTTTATACCAATGAGAGCGCGATCTTGACACCGGTAGCCACAGACGGTGAGCAGGGTGAGGCTCTGGAGTTCCCCAAGCCCTCCGTGTCCTACACGGCGGCCGCCTATTACTACAGCGAGCCCCCTGCACCTGTGAAAAGGACGGTCAGCCCCACGACCTTTGACGCGGGAATTGCCGTATACGCTGAGGTCGCCGCCCTGTCGCTGGCCGGCGCGGTAAAGCTGTGCGGGAGGCGTGGCCGCCGCGATGCCTAAGAGGATATCCCTCCCACGGCTGATGTCTTCCTCCCTGCGCCGGCAGGGGAATACAGAGAGCACCCCGAAAGGGGTGCTCTCTGCGTCCGGCATTAATTTGCCGTTTATTTACGATTTTCCCTCTACCAAAGCGGTGCAAGATGTGGTATGATATTTAAGTAAGAGTATGACCCGGAGGGAGGTGCTGCTGTATGCGGCGTTTGAAACGGTATATCTGCCTGGTCGGGCTGCTGGCGCTGTTGGCAGCTTTCCAACATTTCGCTTTTTTTGCCAACACCCCTGTTCTGGCAAACGGGCGATTTACCTAACATTCGCGTGCGCAGCGTGTCAGCAATTTTCTGCATTCCGCATTTTTTGGAATTATCCGTATTATTTTGCGAATTTTCAATAGACAGAATAACAATACTTTTTAGTAATCACCTTGATTTCCTGTGCATCGAATTATCAACTCTCCTCATGCCCTGTTTCGCTATGTTGGATGCGGTTAGACAAAGAAGCAGCCGTGTGCTGGCATGCAAACGGCCTGCCGCTTTTGATGGCAGCAAAAAACTCTGCGGGAGATTTTCGCAGAGCTTTTGAGGATATTGTGGTGTTCGTGATTATCCCAGCGTCTTGGCGAGCATTTTCAGCATAGCGACCATATCAGGATTGCTGAAAATTTTGAGCAGCACTTCTGAATTAAGCCCCGCCTGCTGCGCTTGCTCTTCCACGGCTTTATCCTGCGCTTCCGGCACGATTTTCACGCCCTTTCCGCCATAAAACGCCTGCTCAAACAACTGCGCATTGTTTCTGCGGCTCTCGTCCAGAATGTGCGAATACTGATCCGTTACCATTGTCGCCTGTGCATGACCGGAATCCCCCTGCACCGCCTTAATATCGCCGCCATTCAGCTTGAGTTTGTAGGTGATGCTGGAGTGCCGCAGACTATAGAAGCAGACTTGCGGAAGCGCGTTTGCCTCAATCAGCTGCCGCATACTCTTGCGGATGATGTTCGATTCCACCGGCTGACCACGGCTTCCCGCGATGACGAGGTTGTAGTCGTGGTACTCTGCACCCAGCTGCTCAATCAGCAAATCCTGCTCCATTTTCCACTTCGTCAGGTTTTCAGCAACCGTCTTGGGAAGAAAAAATTTCCGGATGCTGGCCCGCGTTTTCGGCTTTTTCAGAATCAGTACGGTATTGTTCTGCAAGCCGATTTCGGGGAATGTGGTCAGCACGTCCTTGCTGTCGGTAGCTTCCATGCTGCGCTTGTTGACGCGCTGGAGCTGCTTGTTGACGACAATGTGGGCTTTTCCCGTCGCAATGCTCTCTTCCGAAATGTCTACGCAATCCCACGTCAGTCCGAGCAGTTCACCAATGCGCAAAGAGCAGGAAAACGCCAGATTCAGGCACAGTTTCAGTCGCTCATCTTCACAGCAGTCAATCGCGTGAAACAGCGTCTGAGAATCCCAGATGTTGCGCTCCTTCATTTCGTATTTCGGGAGGGTTGCAAACTCGGCAGGGTTCTTTTCGATGAGTTCCCATTTTTGCGCTTGCCTGAAAGCGCTGTGCAGAAGATTGTGGATTTTGCGAATCGTCGGCGGCTGCACAAACTTTCCGGTATGGCGATACTTGTTGTCCGTCATCAAGGGCACCGCGGGCGTTTTCAGCAGTCCCTGATAGAACATTTCCAGCACCCGCGGCGTAATTTCCTTCAACCGCAGTTCGCCGAGTTTGGGGGCAATGTAGTGCCGAATCAGCCCGGTGTTTGAGCTGTAACCGTTAATCGCCCACTTCGTCTTGCCGTAGAGCGAAACATACTCTTTCAGCAGTTCATTGAGCGTGTTGCAGGTCGGAATGATGAACGAGCCGAGCTGCTGTTTGTATTCGATTTCCGATTTGCGCTGCTTTGCTTCCGGCATTGTCGAAAAGGCTTCCCACTTCTGATGGCGCTTTCCTGCCTCATCATAGTAGGAATAGACAACGTTAAACCTGTTGCGTTTACAGATGATTGTCGCCATTCATTTCTCCTCCTTGCTGATTGCTGTTATTCTGATTAGACAGTCTTTCGAGATCAGTCCGTGCAATGCGCCACTGCGAAGCCAACCGTTTCGCCGGAATCCGCCCGTCAGAGCACAGCCGGTAGACGGTTCTTTCCGACAAATGCAGAAATGACGCTGCTTCCGGCACAGTGAAGAATTTTTGTGCTGGAATGGATGTACTCTCCTGCTCGACGCTGCTGACAGCCGGCAATATTTGCGGCAATTCCTTTCGCGAACGTTTTACAACAGACGCAGCAATCTGCGCGTCTGTTCGCATCTCAGTTTTCCGCCAGCGCTGATAGCTGCTCATGGTAACATACAGCTGCCTGTTGATACTAACAATTTCCAGCACATATTTTAGCTGCCGAACCAATTTGTATGTTTCATCACGCTCAAGCCCCAGTAAACGCCCAAATTCCGTGAGCTTCATGAGGTTTGCTTTGTGCAGCTCGTTTGGGTGTTCAGCTGTGACAAGATGATAGGTGCATTGCGAATTATACCAGAACTGAAACACTGCCGCATCGACGCGCCACTGACCGTATTGATACACAGAATACGGAATTTTTTCCCGGTGAATCAAGTCGTAGACGGCATCAAGTCCGATACCAAGCAGATTAGAAATATCCTTCACGGAATATGATTTCTTTCGCAGTTCTTCTCCCGGCGGCGGCCCATTTACCTTTCGGTAATGGGTTTGATTGGCATACCACGTTTCAAACGAGCTGATGACTACGCGCATTTCTCCGTGAATAATGAGAACATCGAACCATTGCTTTTTAATCAGCCAGTAGCTGGCTGCTTTTTTCAGCCCCAGCATTTGACGCATGGTCGGCACTGACATGGTTGATGCTTCCCGCACTCTGTTCATGGTGATTCTCCTTTCCGGCAGTAGCTTTTTCACCTGCCAACAAAAACGATAGCACATCTTCTGTCATTTTTTTAGTCTGTCGATACCCTGCTTTCATGCTCAGTGTTCAGGCTGTGCGTTGAGCCATGCATCAAAAGCAGTTTTCGGGATTCGGTAGATTCCTCCGGGCAGGCGGATACTTCGGAAAGCATTCCGTTTGAGCAGCTGATAAACACTCTTCATGCTGATGCCAAGCATCGTCGCGACTTCATCCGTCGTGTAGCATTTGCGTTCAACGCCGGTGCGCTCCATTGCAGCTTGAAATTCTGGTACTTTCATCATTGCAAATCACCTCATGCAGCAATTTGAAGGTTACTCCCTTCACTCTTGAACTGTAAATTTGTGTCCCGTTTGCGACATAAAAAAGGACTCCATAGCAAAAAAATTTTACTATGGAGTATGCAAAATTCGGAAAATTGTTTGTTGAACAGCAGCTTTGCGAGAAGCCATTCAGTTGATGGACTCTAATGCACGCCGCAGCATATTGCGATACTGCGTTTGGACGGATTCTGGCGCGGCGATTCGTATACTCCCCACGTGTTCAAAAATCCATCCCCAAAATGATCTTGTGAGTTTCACAGGAATCGTCGCCTGAAAATGCGTATTGTCTATCTGCCTGTATGGGAAATGCTCACCAAATTGATCAATTACATGGTTCATCATGCTATTTTCGCATTCCAGCGTAACGGCTGTTTTCTGATAAACACATGCATGAGAAAGATAAGATTCCACATAATCAGCAGGGTGAAAATCAAGCGGCTGCTTGACAGCTTCCGCATCTACGAAACAGGGAATCTGCATTTTATCAAGACGATAAGCGCGTATAGCTGATTCGCTGTCAGACCAGCCTACGACGTAATACCAATCTGTCCGCCATATGGTCGAATACGGAGAAAAACCAATTTCTTCAGAAAACCGTGGCTCGCGATTGTGCTGCCCGTTATAGGCAGCATACTGAAAGCTGATTTTCTTTGATGCTGCTATTGCCTGATGAATAATATCAATCGATAGAAAAATACGACCATTGACGCTTTTCGACTGATTGCTTGCTGAAACCGTTGCGCAGAGCTGTTCAGCATCATATAGTCCGGCAATTGATGCCAGCTTTTGCGTGAGGCAGGCGGTATGACGGGCTGTGAGGAATGGCGCAGCGGCTACCGCATCTATCAGCATCCGCAGTTCGGCTGTTTCCAGCAAGCGGCTGCCGTAGCTGTAAAAATTCTTATTGCCTTCTTTCGTGCAGATAATATCGAATCCATAGCGATTGAGAATGTCAATATCATTGCTGATTGCGTGCCGTGAGCCGCTGTGCCCGTGCTGCTCGCAATATGCAATCAAATCCGCTAATGATACTTTGTGGTCATCATTGGTGTGCTGCACGATATACCGCAGAAGAAACAATGGACGGTCTGTAATTCTGTAGTTATTCTCAGACATAGCGCTTTCATCCTCACACAATCGCTTTAAGCACTGCTGCTTAACTTGCAGCAGCCATTCGCTGAACACATCAGTTTTTTTGCGTAAAGGTTATAATTTCCTCGCGTGTTGCAAACGCATGTTCATCGAGCAAGCCGACGACTCGCCCCACAAATTGGATGCTTCCATAGTGGTCTTTTTGCATCAGCGGCCACTTCGGGTTCAAGGAAGCCAGTCCGTCTTTTCGGTATTCCTTGATAAACAGTGCATTATCTACTTGGAAGATGCCAACTTCACCATAACGAGGTGCATCGTCACGCTTAACAAGCACATAGCTCTGATTTGGAAACGCGGGTTCCATGCTGTCACCGTTCACATGAAAAATCAGGTCAGCTCTGCGCGTAATTGGCGACGAGTGGAGGTAAACCTGCTTGCAGTGTGCACTGAAATCATCGAGATTGAACCCTGCTGCCACGGCATCGTCTGCCATAGGCAGCTGAACCAGCTCAATCTGCATTTCCTGCACATTTTGCGGGTCTATGCGTGTGGAACGTTCAGCAGCCAGAAGCTGCTCTGTCATGCTAAGAACAATGGCACGATGGGCGCTTGGAAGTTTGCGATAGCTGCTTAATAAGCGAAGTTCTGCATTGCTGTCAGGGTCTGATGAATCGCTGAAGAACTCTTCAATCGAAATATCAAGCAAGCTGCATAATGCAGGAATGTTCGCTATATCCGGTCGAGTCCTGCCAGTTTCCCAATTGGCGACAGCTGCCCTTGAAACGTGCAGCTGCTCTGCCAGCTCAATCTGAGAAATGTGAGCAATCATGCGCAGCTCTTTCAAGCGGCTTGCAAAAGAAATCCTATCTCGAACCATATTTTTTCCCTGTGTTTGCGTTTTTGCATTACGAGACAGACTGCCTTTGTTAGAGGAAACGCGCGCCAGCTTCATATCATCACACTCCAATGTCAGTAATAATATACATGATAATAGATTACGGAATACTTGTCAATATGCAAAATCAGAATGTCTTAAAAATCAACCAATGTTCACATCACGCCTTGCAATGTGCTATCCAGTATCATATAATAACAGTGTCATGCTGATAATCTGCAAGGAGGCGACAAGAGTGAGCGACCAGATGGCCCCTGTCCTGCAATCGATGCAGGACTATGTTGAGCATCACTATCTTGATGAAATGATGGACGAGATTGAAGCTGTGATTGACATGGAACACAAGCAGCATCTTAATTTGGGGTTGGAGCAGCAGGATGACGAAGTGCTGCGGTGCGTAAAACTTGCTTTTGACCGCTCCGCAGGAAAAATCGTCCGCTCAGCTTTCTGGCGCAAAGATAGGATTAATTTGCGTGCAGATATGAAAATCCGCATCAAAGTTGCTGTCTGCGCTGATGAGAAAATTCCGCATTATGTGATTCGCTATATCTGCTGCACTGCTGATTTTGTGCTGGAAAACGGGATTCGGAGGATTGGCAGTGTTACCGATGTGACAATGGGAGGACTCCCTGAAAGAAGGATGCCAAAGCTATCAAAGTTTCTGGTGCCGGTGCTTTCTTATGAAGAAATGGAAGTTCTTGTTCTGGAAATGCTGGGAAAGTATCTTGAAAAAGATGCCACACAGAAGTATCAGCATGATGGTGCGACAAGACTTGCTCATGCGATGGGGCTTAATATTACAAATGTCTCTTTATATCGCAACCACTATACGTCTGCAATGCTCTTTATGAAGGAAGGCAGTGTGCGCGTAACTGAATCAGGAAACATTGGCTCTGCAACAGACGATGAGGCATGGCATGAATGCATTATTCCTGCAAATACCATCATTCTCAACGACAACGTGTATCCTTCTTCTGACATAGAACGGGCTATTTATCATGAATGCGGTCACTATGAATGGCATAGCATGTTTTTTGAACTTCAAGAGCTGCATTCTGCCGATTTGAAATTGTTGGAGTATCAAGAAGCAGATAAAGCATCGAAACCGGCAGAAAAGGACATTCGGTGGGTAGAAAGGCAGGCAATTTATGTGAGCTATGCGGGAATTTTCCCAAGACCTGTTCTTATGCCTATGGTGCAGGAATATTGGCGCGAGATTGCAAACAGCAATGACAACATGGGGAAAAAGATTTCCTATGTGATATATAGGATACCCCTCATAATTGCGCCCAAACCATCCACGTCATCCCCGCTGACCAAAA
>ENA-OYZV01000397-OYZV01000397.1-human-gut-metagenome-genome-assembly--contig:-NODE-397-length-11133-cov-5.904225_pt1 | contig 11133 bp, 7 predicted proteins | sample MGYA00244203_ERZ653490 | MGnify/ENA primary metagenome ERZ653490 (study PRJEB26926, sample SAMN06165086) | human gut metagenome | biome: ENVO:00009003; feature: ENVO:2100002; material: ENVO:00002003...
ATGTGTATAAGAGACAGGTTAAATTATCTTGATTATAGTTTTAAGGATATAGATGTTTTAGCAGAAAGAGATTATTTAGTTTTAGCCGGTGGTGACGGCACAATCAATCATTTTCTTTCCGAAGAAAAAAGAGATAAAATTAAAGCTAAAATATTGTTATATAAAGCTGGAAGTGGTAATGATTTTGCAAGAGAGCATAAGGGCTTTTTAGTTGATATAACAGAAGAACTAAAAAAAGCCCCCTATTATCTTATAAATGATAACAAGCACTATTTTATTAATGGTGTTGGTATGGGGATCGACGCGGCTGTATGTGATGCAGTTAATCTTCATAAGGATGGTAGTTACTTTAAAACTGCTGTTAATATTTTTAAAACATTTAAGCCCTACATACTTAAAATTATAGTTGATGGAAAGGAATATATTTATAATGATGTTTTCTTTTTTGTCGCAATGAACGGAAAGTATATTGGAGGAGGAATGAAAATAGCTCCTGAGGCTAAAAGAAATGATGATATTTTAGAAATATATATTATTAAGGCTAAAAGCTATAAAAAAATTATTCCTGTATTTCCGCTTATTTATTTAGGGCTTCATAAAATAGCAAGAAGTAATGTTGTTCACCTAAGAGGTAAAAATATAAAAGTTTCTTTAAGTGAAAAGCAAATGATGCAGGCTGATGGTGAGGTTGTGCATGATATGACAAATATAGAAATCCATGCTAATTAGCTTGGGGACCTTTTATTATTTCATTTTCGTTAACATTATGTAAAACGGTAGCGTTGGCTCCAATTTTAGCATTTTTTCCAACCCGTATATTACCAAGAATTACTGCGTGACATCCGATTATGACATTGTCTTCAATGGTTGGATGTCTTTTTTCTTTAGTGTTTTTGTTTGCTCCGAGTGTTACTCCGTGATAAATAGTGACATTATTGCCAATAATGGATGTTTGACCTATTACAACCCCAAAGCCATGATCAATAAAAAGATTTTTACCGATTTTAGCACCAGGATGAATTTCAATTTGATAATGGTGCTTACAAAATGAAGTAAGTAAAAAGGCTAGAAAGAAGAAATGCATTTTATAAAAGAAATGAGCTATTTTATAAATGAATAAGGCTTTAACACCTGGGTAAAATAAAATTGTATATAAAAAATTATGATATGCTGGATCTCTTTTTTTAATTGATTTAAAATAATTCATAATTACACCTATAATATAGTATATGAAATAAGATTTGAAATGTTAATTAAAGGTTGTAAAATAAAGTTTTTCAAGTTATAATAAAGAAAAATTAAAGGATGTGTTTTTATGGATAATAAAGAAGAACTTAAGGCATCAGCGGGGATTTCAATTGACGAGACTTTTAAAGAAGAAACAATAAAAGAGAAAAGTTTGTTTGTTAAAATTTTTATTCATTCATGGCTAAAATATGTTGTGGCAATTTTTGTTTCTATTGTGATTATTTTAATTGTTTTATCATCTAAGGGTTTTAAACATTTAGTTTCATATTGTGATGGTTTATTTATTTCTGGTGGTGTTTTAATTGGCGTAGGATTGTTATCACTTTTAGCTTTCTATGGTAGCTTTGATATTTTTTCTTATTCGGGTAAATATGTCTATAATAAAATAAAAAATAAAAGTGTAGAACGTTATCCAGAATATAGCAAAAATAAAGCACTTAATCGTGAAAAAGCACAATTTGGCTATATTCCTTATTTGGTTGTTGGAATAATGGAGATTATTATATCTGCGATTTTGCTTATTATTAACTAAATAATGGCAAAAAATGCGAATTAAATTCGTGTATAAAGAAAATAAAAGAGATAAAAGCGCTACTGTAAACGTTTTCATCTCTTTTTTGTTTATTTTGGGGTTGCATTTAAGAAAAAATAGGGTAAAATAATTAACAAAAGATAACCAAAAAGAATAAAAGCTGAATTCCATTTTGGAAGTATGTGGTAAAAATGAATTTAATTCGAATAATGGTTATTGTTAAGGAGGAATGTTTACAATGAACAAAAAGGGAACAAAATTAGGTATTGTAGGTTTATCTGCTTTAGCACTAGCATCATGTAGTTCAACAGATGCTGATAGAAGCTATGCTAATGTTGATAACGGAAATGTAACTCTTAAGGTTGGTGGTACAGATACAACATTTAAGGGAGCTTCAGCAGAAGAAAAAACTAAAGTATTAGGTCTTCTTGAAAAATATGCTGTAGAAAATAATTTAACTGGTATTTCTCTATTTGAAAATTCGGAATATCAAATGTTTAATTCTAATGTTCAATTAGGATCAGATACTTATATTACAGGTTATGGTTTTGGTACTCTTCGTGAAGGAAATATAACTGGTGACCTTGCTGGTGAGTCAAACCAAGTTTGGAAAAGATATTATCATACATATGAAGTAGAAGATCCGGGCAATCTAAACTATATGGATGATAAGGGATCTGTTGTTGGGGGCCTTATTGGTTATGCAAGTGCTTCATATTTTGATAATAAGATGAACTCATCTAAGGATGGATATGAATGGATTGGAAATCTATCTAAACAAGATCGTCCTACAGCTGTTAATGCTAATGCTGATGGTACGTCTGATACATTTAGATTTGAAGTTAGGGTTGGTAGTGAACTTAAATATAATACATTAACTTCTAATGGTACCTTGGCAAAATATGCAGGTCGCGAGGTTACGCTTGATGACTATCTTACACCATATAAATTACTATGGACAAAGAAGGTTGGATTTGCACGAGCTGCTGAAAATTTAACATCTTCAAGTGGTATTGCTGGTGCAAATGAGTATTATAATGCTTCTGGTGATGGAATTGATGAAGAATCATTTAAGAATGTTGGAGTTAAAGCTTATGTTGAAAATGGTAAAAGCTATCTTGAATTTAAACTTAATCAAACAACAACTCCATTCATGGCTATGTATTATCTAAATAGTTCAATGTATGCTCCAGTTCCAATGGATTTTATTAAGGAATTGGGTGCAGGTGATGCAATAGCAGGTGCTAAGGTTTGGGGAAAGAAAACCGATTCTGGTTTAACTCCAGTAGATACAACATTATCAACAGGAGCTTATGTTCTTGAGGCTTGGGAAACTGATAAGCAAATCGTATGGAAAAAGAACGACATGGTTGATACTGGCGATGATTATAAAATTAAAGGTATTCACGTTGCAATTTTAAAGGCTATGTCAACTGACCCTGAGGCTGCTTTAAATGAATTCTTAGCTAATAAGCTTTCTGCATGCGGTATTCCAACTACTCAGTTATCAAAATATAAAAATGACCCTCGTACAAAGAATGTAGAAGGAGATAGCGTATTTAAATTAAATGTTAATTCATGTGATGAAAAAATGTGGGAAAAATTATTTGGTGTTAATGGTACAATCGCTCAAACAGCTAAATCTGATTATTGGGATGTTGAACCAGCTATGTCAAATGATAGTTTCTTGCTAGGACTTTCTTATGCAATTAATCGTACTGAGTTTGCTGATAAGCGTGGTAAGGTTGCATCAGTTAACTTCTTCTCAAATAACTATTTAAGTGATGCCGAAAATGGTGTTTCTTATGATGCGTCAGAAGCTCATAAAGCTGCAATCGCATCTCGTACGGCTGATGGTACATTATCAGATGGATATAGTTTAACATTAGCTCAACAATATTTTGCTACAGCTGCTAAGGAATTAACTGATTCTGGTGTATATAAGAGCGGAGATAAGATTGATATTGAAATTGCTTGGATGTATCAAACACAAATTTCTAGTTATGGTGAAGATTTAAAGAAGTATTTTGAGGATGCTTTCAATAGCTCTGAGGCTAATACTAAGTATGGTTTGAAACTTAATGTTACAAATACTTCAGTTGCATCTTGGTCTGATGTATATTACAAGAAGATGATGGTTGGTCAATATGATATTGCCTTTGGTTCTATTTCAGGAAATACTTTTGACCCACTTAACTTCATGGAAGTTTTAAAGTCTGACAACTCTTCTGGCTTTACACTTAACTGGGGTGTTGATACAAATGCTCCTGCAATTGAGTATAATGGAAAGATGTATTCTTATGATGCATTATGGCAAGCATTTGATACACACTGCTATATTACTGATGATGGTGCTAAAACATCAAGTGCGGACTCTGTAGATGCTGCTTTACAAAAGTCATCTCATAATGAAGATGGAACTCGTGATGTTGAAATTAAAACTGCAATAGCATATGAAAATGATGGAATTGATAGTTATTCAATTGTTGGTAAGATTGGTTCTTATTCATTTACTTTAAATGATATTGATAAGATAACATTTACTGTTGATGGTGATGTAGTTAAGGTTACAATTCCTAAGGAAATTGAGGAAAAGTTTGATTCGCTTGAAATCACAGTTACCTTTAGTGTAAGTGGTAATCCAGTTGAAAAAACAGTTAAAGTGGATATTTTAGCTTAAAAAGAATAAAAATTAGGGGCTTTTAAATTAAGCCTCTTTTTTTAAACTAAATTCGAAATTAAATCTAATAATCGAATTATTATTCATTTTTATAATTATTAAAATGTAAAAAAGTTCGCAAAAAGTAGTTTTTCTCTTGAATATCAATATGCTTTTTTGATATAATAAAGAAAAATATAAAAAGGAGTGAAGCATATGTGGAAATATGTTTTGAAAAGATTAGTTTTAGCATTGATTACGGCCATAATCATTCTATCACTAACATTTATACTAATTAAACTGTTGCCATTTACAAAGCCAGTTGGGCCTAATGAAACTCAATTTGGATATTATATGAAGGAAGTTACAGATGGCTTCGTATATGATTTAACAAAGGAAACAAGTAAGTATGGTGAATTATTGTGGCATTATACAGATACGACTGGAACAGAACATTATTTTTATCAAGTGCCAATTATGACACAATATGGTCGCTGGGTAAAAAATATTGTTACTGAATGGAACTGGGGTACATCAGTACAAATAGCTGTTGGTATGAAGGCTACTAGTATTATTGGTGAGAAAATTGGTGTTTCAATGAAACTTAATATTATATCAACAATTATAGCCGTTCCCCTTGGAATTTTACTTGGTGTTATAGCAGCACTTAAGAAGAATAAGCCAACAGATCATATTATTTCAACCTTGGTAATGATTTTTATTTCAATTCCAAGCTTCGTACTTATTACGTTTATACTATTAATATTCTGTTATAATTTGGGTTGGTTACCTACTAAATGGCCAGCAAGTACAGCTCCTACTTCGGAAAAAGTATTAGCGTATATTGTGCCTGTACTTTGCCTGTCTTTTGGTTCTATTTGTGGCTATTGTCGTTTTACACGTGCAGAACTATGTGAGGTTATGTCAAGTGAGTATTTATTACTTGCCCGTACTAAAGGTCTTACAAATCGTCAAGCCATTATAAGACATGCTTTAAGAAATGCAATGGTACCGATTGTTCCTTCTATTTTAGCCGAATTCTTAAGTATAATGGGTGGTTCTATGATTTTGGAAAATTTGTATGGAATCCCTGGAATTGGTTCATTGTTTGTTGATGCATTAAGTAAAAATGACTATAACGTACTATTTGTTGATATGGCTATTTTTACAACATTTGGATTATGTGCAGGTGTATTAGTCGATATTTCTTATGGATTTATTGACCCTAGAATTAGAATGGGGGCGAAGAAATAATGAATGATAAAAATAAAACTTATGATGCCTATGGTAACGAGGTTGTCCTAACAAGTGAGGATTTTACGCTTATTCAAAATAAAGATAAAATAGCTGACGAAAAGTTTCAAACAAAAACAACAACATTTGCTAAGGATGCATTTAAACGCTTTTGTAAAAATAAGTCATCGGTTGTTGGCGCAATAATTATAGGCTTGTTATTGATATTATCAATATTTGTTCCTTTATTTTCAGGAAATGACGTTTCTAAGACAACATATCCTGAGCAGGCACTACTTCCGCCTAAATTATTTAAAACTGGTACTGGTTGGTGGGATGGTACTAAGCACTACAAAAACCAAGTTTATGATTTTGAAGCACAAGAAGTAGCAGGCGGTTCTTTTAAAAATGATTGCATTGTTTTAAAAAGCTTAAATTTAAGTGAAAAAACAACTATTAATCAAGCAGTAAGTGGTGCTCATTATGGTACATTACTTGTAATTCAAAGTTCATCATTGCAGGTTGGGGTTAATCCTGAAACTCAAACATTCACTTATCAAACCGGTAATACAGTTTCACTTAGTCAAAATGATGCATTAAAGATTAATGTTAAATTTGGAAATGTTTCTAGTGATACAACGGAGTATGGAAATATTGTTACCTCTAAATATAAATTCTATGTTTTAGATACAACTACAAATACACGTTATTATAGTGGTGAATTTAAAAGTCAAGGTGAAAGTGATAGTTTTGATGTTAAACAAATTTTAACTCAAAATAACGTTGCTGAAATTCAAAGTGCTAAATTTGGCTTTGAAATTCTACCTTCTACGGGTTCTAGTTTAACTTATTTAGGAATTAATAGTATTAACTTTGACACTACAAATATTTTTGATGATAAAAAAGCATTATTTGAAAATTTTAATATCTTAGATGCAAATGCACAGGTTTTAACAAATATTGCTTCATCAGGTGAAATCCCTGCAAATTATTGGCAACCATCAAATGCAATAAGAAAGGTATATGCTGCAAGTATACAATATGCATCATTTGATTATGATGAATATGCAAGTAAGCTTGGCAGCAAAAATCTTGAAATTGCTATTGATAGACTTAACGAATGGAAAGAAAATGGATGGTATGAAGAAACTGATGTTAAAGTAGTGACATCTGATAGTGGATCTATAACCGTTACTTCTAAAGTTAAGGTTTTAAATGACAAATGTCCTTTAGTTGATGGTTCTACATTAACTCAAATTAAATTAAAATACTGGCAAAAGGATGATAATGGTAAGTGGGGTTGGCAAGAACTTGATACATATAGAGGCGATGTATTACTATATAAGTATAACGGATATAAGAGTATGCCTTCATTTATTTTTGGAACAACTGATGCGGGATATGATTTATTTACTTTAGCTTTCTATTCATTAAGAACATCATTATTACTTGCAATTGTTGTATTTGCAATTAATTTTACTATTGGTCTTGTATGGGGCTCCATTTCTGGATATTTTGGTGGAAATATAGACCTTATTATGGAGCGTATTACTGATATTTTAAATGGTATGCCATTTATTGTCGTAGTTACATTGTGTATTTTACATCTTGGAAATAATGTTGTTACATTTGCGATTGCCTTATGCTTAACTGGTTGGATTGGTACAGCTGCAAGAACAAGAACCCAATTCTATCGTTTTAAGGGAAGAGAATATGTATTAGCATCAAGAACCTTAGGCGCTAGTGATGCAAGATTGATATTTAAACACGTATTACCAAATGCACTTGGTACAATTGTAACTGGTGCAGTATTAATGATTCCAAGTGTAATATTTAGTGAAGCAACCCTTGCATATTTGAATTTAGGACTTCAAGGAAGTGCTTCATTTGGTGTATTATTATCTAATAACCAACAATATTTAAGCTCATATCCAATGCTAATTGTTATACCGGCAATAATTATTTCATTACTAATGATTTCATTTAATTTATTTGGTAATGGATTAAGAGATGCCCTAAATCCATCATTAAAGGGAAGTGATTAAAATGGCTGATGAAAAAATTTTAAGTGTTGATAACTTAACTATATCATTTAAAACTGACAATGGACTTGTAAAGGCAGTTCGTGGTGTTTCATTTGACCTTATTAAGGGTGAAACATTATGTATTGTTGGCGAATCAGGATCTGGTAAATCAGTAACATCTAAAGCAATTATGGGTATTTTAGCCAAAAATGCAATTGTTGAGGATGGTTCAATAATGTACAATGGTGAAAATCTTCTTGAAATTTCAGAAGAAGAATATGTTTCGATTAGAGGACATAAAATTGGTATGATTTTCCAGGATCCTCTTTCAAGCTTAAATCCTATTGTTCGTATCGGTAAACAAATAACAGAAGCTACTTTAATCAATAATGATAAGCTTAAACAAATGTATAATTCGCTTATATCAAAGGAATATATGGAATATAAAAATATATATTCAGCTTCAAATGCGCGAATTAATAAGCTTACTAATAAATATAATGATGATGTTTTAAAATTGAAAAAAGAAGCTAAAGAAGATCCAGCTAAAAAAGAGGCTAATCAAGCTAAAATTGCTGAGCTTACAGCAAATTATAAATCACAGGTTGCCGAAATAAAATCTGATACTAAAGAAAAGGGTGCAATTGCAAAGGTATCTCTTCTTGAAGCATCTAAGGTTGCAAAGACTAAGGTTAAGGAATATCATGCAAATGTTAAAAATGAATATTTACTTAACTGTGATAATCTAAAAGCTAAATATCAAACAGAACTTTCTAAAATTAATAGCGATTATGAAAACTATGATCCTTCATCTAAGGTTTTAGAACTTCAAAAATCACTTGATATTACAAATAAAAAATTACAAGAAGCAATATTAAAGTTTAATTCATTTGATAAGCATGACCTTGAAAATCGTAATCAAACACAAGAGGTTGTAGTTTCTTTAAAACAAGAGGCTAAAAACTATCAAAAAGAAATAAAGAATGCTATAAATGCTCATAAGATTGCATTACATGATGCAGCTTTAAAAAATAAGGCTAGTTTAAAAAAGGCTAAAGAGGAGTATATTGATAAGGTAAAAATTACCCGTAAGGAAGCTAAACGTCGTGCATTAGAAATAATGAAAGAGGTTGGTATTCCGCAACCAGAAAGGCGCTTTAGACAATATCCATTTGAATTTTCTGGTGGTATGCGTCAAAGAATTGTTATTGCAATTGCTTTAACTGCAAATCCAGAAGTATTGATTTGTGATGAGCCTACAACTGCTCTTGACGTTACTATTCAAGCTCAAATTCTTGAATTGATTAATAAATTAAAGCGTGAAAGAAACTTATCATGCGTATTTATTACTCATGACCTTGGTGTTGTTGCAAATATGGCTGATAGAGTTGCTGTAATGTATGCTGGTAAAATTGTTGAATATGGTAAGGTTGATGAGATTTTCTACGACCCTCGTCACCCATATACTTGGGCATTACTTTCATCAATTCCAGATGTTGATTCAAATGAGAAGCTAGATGCTATTCAAGGAACCCCACCTAATATGATCTATCCTCCACTTGGTGATGCCTTCGCAGCACGTAATAAATATGCAATGGAAATTGATTTTAAGTATCAGCCTCCATTCTTTAAGGTGACTGATACACATTATGCAGCTACTTGGTTGTTGCATCCGGATGCACCAAAGGTAGAAAAACCAAAAATTGTTTCAGAACGTATTAATAAAGCAATAAAGGTAGGTGTTCAAAATGGCAATTAAAACAAAAACACCAGATAGTATTGATGATGAGACTTTAGTACTTGTTGATAATGAGGCCGCTAATGTTTTAAATGACGAGCATGAGGATATTCCTGAAATGGTTCGTCCATCAGCCTATAAAATTAATCCCCGTATTAAAACTAAGCAGGAGCTAATTGATAATAATATAATTTTATCAGTTAGAAATCTAAAGCAGTTTTTCTTCTTTGGTAGTGGCCCATCAAGAACAAAGCTAAAGGCTGTTAATAATGTATCCTTCGATGTTAGGGAAGGAGAATGCCTTGGTATTGTAGGTGAATCAGGCTGTGGAAAAACTACAACAGGACGCTCAATAATTAGACTTTATGATATTACATCAGGATCTATTTATTACAAAGGCTACCGTATTTCTGCTGGAGATAGATGGAATCGTAAGGAAATAAAGTATACAAATATTCGTCTTCGCCAAGCTGTTAAAAAGTTTAAAAATGAAGCTGCCCTTAAAATTTCAAGATTAGATAAGTCAAATCCTGGCTACAAGGAAGCTGTTGTGGATATTAAAAAGGAATGCTTCGATAAGATTGCAGCAGAAAGAAGCAAGGCTTATCAAATAGTATCTGTTCAAAAAGAAAAAATTCGTCAAATTCATTATGATAACAAGCACGTTAATAAAAAAATTATGCGTGAAATTCAAATGATTTTCCAGGACCCTGTTGATTCACTTGACCCAAGAATGACTGTCGAGGATATCATTCAGGAGGGTCTAAAGATTCAAGAGCCATTAAAGCGTCAGGAAATGGCTCGTCTTAAGAGTGAAATGAAGCCTTTTAAGGCTAAAATTAATGAGGTAGCAAGTGCTAATAATGAATTATTTGAGGCTGAACTTAAAAAGCTAGATAAGACGGATCCTAATTATCAAAGCAAATATGATATTTTAAAGTCAAACTATGATAATAAAACAGCTGAAGAAACTAAGTCTCAAGCTGATGCTATTAAGCAATTAGAGGATAAAATTGAAGAAATTAGACCAACAAAGGAAAAATATCATCAAGAGGTTGTTAAGGTGCTTGAGAAGGTTGGTCTTGTTGCAGACCATGCGTCACGTTATCCACATGAGTTCTCAGGTGGTCAACGTCAACGTATTGGTATTGCAAGAGCATTGGTAATGAATCCTAAATTATTAATTTGTGATGAACCTATTTCTGCTCTAGACGTTTCAATTCGTGCCCAAATTATTAACCTACTTAATGAGCTTAAGGAAGAATTAGGCTTAACACTAATCTTCATTGCTCACGATTTATCAGTTGTTAAATATTTCTGTGATCGAATTGCGGTAATGTACTTTGGTAAAATGGTTGAACTTACAACATCAGATGAATTGTTTAAGCATCCATTACATCCATATACCAAGGCTTTATTATCTGCTATTCCAAAGCCAGATCCTAATTATGAAAAGCAAAGACAACGTCTAATTTATAATCCGGCAACTGCTCATAATTATACTGTTGATAAGCCTGAACTTAAAGAAATTATTCCAGGACATTTTGTTTATTGTAATGAGGAAGAAGCTAATAAATATTTGGCTGAAATCAAACAAATAGATAATTCTAAATAATAATTCAAGTCGTCAATTTTTGACGGCTTTCAGACTGTTGACAAATTAATATTGTTGATAGTCTTTTATTTTTTTAATTTATAG
>ENA-OYZV01000402-OYZV01000402.1-human-gut-metagenome-genome-assembly--contig:-NODE-402-length-11024-cov-4.783298_pt1 | contig 11024 bp, 10 predicted proteins | sample MGYA00244203_ERZ653490 | MGnify/ENA primary metagenome ERZ653490 (study PRJEB26926, sample SAMN06165086) | human gut metagenome | biome: ENVO:00009003; feature: ENVO:2100002; material: ENVO:00002003...
TCGTCGGCAGCGTCAGATGTGTATAAGAGACAGGTTGTGTGGACGCCTGCGGACAACTCGTCACGGTAGCAGGCACCGTATTTGGAAAACGACGTGGGGAACGCCTGGGCGTCGGAGAGCAGGTGACTGAGCCACAGCGGGCACGCGCCGGGAATCTTGACTTCCATCAGCACATCGCCGCAGGGCAGCGCGATCGGCGCGCCGTGGTCGCCGAGGCGAAGGTCGACGTCCGTATCGCGCCACCTTAAATTCGTGTCGAACGTGATGCGGAGCTGCGGATCGTCGATGCCCGCAAAGGCGAGCCGGTCGTAGCCGATGAAGACTTTGGGCACGGTTTGATAAAACGACTGAAAATAGCCGATCTCGCGTCCGATCTGGCCGAAGTTTTCGCTTGGCAGTTCGCCGGAGAGAAACGGCTCCACGTTCTGGATGTCCGTTGTGATGCGGCGCTTATAGACGACGCCGTCAAACTTCTTCTTGAGCTCGACAAAGACCCTGCCGTCCGCCTGCGGCACGCCGTAGCTGCGCACGCGCAGCTTTTCCTTATAGACGGGCTTTTCGAGTGACGCGCGGATCAGGCGAAAGTCATCGGTATCATAATAGATGTTGCAGATGGTGTACTCGCCGTACTTATCCTTTTTCATATAGGGCATCATTCGCTCCAGTAAAAAGCGCTGCTGGGAAAGGGTCAGGCAGTATTTCTTTTCATATCGTTCAAAACAGCATTGGATCGCCATGGTGTCGAACCTCCTTTGTGAGCCCCAGTATGAACGCGCAACCTAAAAGAAACCTAAAGGTAAAATCTTTATTTTCTTTAGGTAACCTTTAGGCAAAGCGGGTATGCTGTCGCTAGGCTCAAAGGAGCGGGCGCAGAGAGCGAAAAAAGCGCGTGCCCCGCCCCCATAGGGGAAGAAACGATCAGAAATCATTGAGGAGATATATGTTATGAAAATAATACTGCCTTTCCTGTGTGCGTCGGCGCTGGCGCTGTCGCTCACAGCCTGTGCCGGTGCGACGGGCACCGATGCCGGTGCATCGAGCGATGTGACGTTTACCTTTACGGACGGCGGCGTGACCGGCGCGGGCGACAGCACCGCGGGCTACGAGATCGACGGCACGGCGCTCACCATCACCGACAGCGGTACCTACACCGTCTCCGGCAGCTGCGCGGACGGCTCCATCAAGGTGAAAAAGGGTACGACCGGCGTGACGCTGGTGCTGAGCGACCTGACTCTCACGAGTGAGGATACCGCCGCCATCACCTGCGGCAAGTCGAGCGAGGTGACCATCCTTGTTTCCAATGGTACGGAAAATTCCCTGAGCGATACCGAGCAGAACAATGACGACAACTACCCCGAAAACGAAAATGCCGAAAACGCCGTCATTAAGTGTAAGGATGGCTCGCTTGTCACCCTCTGCGGCGATGGAGAGTTGACCATCACGGCCAACGGCAAAAACGGCATCAAGTCCGGCGCGACGACGGATGAGGACGGCGAAGCGTCGCTGACCATCCGCGATTTGACGCTGAATATCGACGCGTCCATCAACGACGCCATCAACGCAGAACAACTCTTGAACGTCGAGAGCGGCACGCTGACCATCGACGCCGCGGACGACGCCATTCACTGCGACTTGGTGCTGAACATCGGTGCGGACGGCACGGACGGCCCCACGATCGACATCACGAATTGCTGCGAGGGCCTTGAGGGCGCGGAGCTGAACGTCTGCTCCGGTGATATTACGATCAACGCCTCGGACGACTGCCTGAATGCGGCAAATTCCGACCTGACGGACTATGACTTCACGATGACGATCTCCGGCGGCACGATCGACGCCTATTCCTCCGCGGGCGACGGCTTCGACTCCAACGGCGACCTGACCATCACGGGCGGCACAGTGGTCGTCTGGACGGACAACACGGCGGACAACGAGCCGCTGGATGCCGACGGCACCATCACCGTCTCGGGCGGCACGGTGCTCGCCGCGGGCGGCAGCAGCGGCATGGGCATGAACCTGGAGGCCGCGCAGCCCTGCGTCATTTACGGTTCAACGGGCTTTGGCGGCATGCCGGGCAGTACGCAGAGCAGCCTGATCGCCGCGGACGCAGACTTTACGATTGAGGACGCCGACGGCAATGCCGTGTACAGCGGCACAGCCAGATGCGGTGCGAACTTCATCCTCTTCTCGTCTGCCGATGTGGTGGCGGACAGTGCGTATACCCTCAAGGCGGGCGACAGCTCCACCGAGGGGACCGCGCAGAGCGGGACGGTTTCCACCGGCATGGGCATGGGCGGCGGCTTCCCCGGCGGCGGACAGAAGCCAGACGGTGAACCGCCCGAGAGCTTTGATGGTCAGATGCCAAACGGCGAGAAGTCAGAGCTTCCCGACGGGGAAGTGCCCGAAATGCCCAGCGGCGAGCGCCCCACACCGCCCAGCGGGCAGGGAAGCCCCGCTGACGGCAACGCCCCAGCGGGCGACAGTACCTCCGATACCACTCCAACTGCCTAATGGCAGAGATAAAGAAAAGCAGACGGCTCGCGCAGGCCGTCTGCTTTTTGCTGTCTGTTCGGTTTTACATCGTCTCAAAACCGACGATCACGCCGCCGCGCTCGGCATAGTAGCTGCAAAGACCACGGCAGGGACGGATCTCAATGTCTGCTTCAGGAAAGTGCCCGTGCAGCGAAGCGGCGAGCGCCCCAGCCGCCTCTGGATTTTCGGCGTGGTGGATGCGCACCTTGCCGCCGTGGTAGTCAGCTTCCAGAAGCTTCTGTACCATCGCCGCGCACGTCTTTTTTTCGCCGCGGCATTTTTCAACGGGCTGGATCGTGCCCTCAAGACTTGCGGTGGCGAGGATCTGAATGCCGAGAATGCCGATGGCGCCCGCGGCGATTTTGCTGACGCGGCCGTTTTGCGCCAGATTGTGCAGGGACTTAAGACTGAAGAAGAGGTGCGTGGTGGCAAGATATTCCTGCGCCTTTTCGCAGATCACATCGAAGGGGAGGCCCTTGGCGTGCAGCTCTGCGAGCTTCTCTGCGAGCAACTGCATCTCCGGTCCCGTGCTCAGCGTGTCAAAGATGCGAATTTTGACCTCGGGATGCGACTGGAGATACACGTCGCGCGCGGCCATGGCCGAGGCACAGGTGCCGGACAGGCTGCTTGTGATGGTAATGACGAAAATCTCATCCGCGCCCTCGAACGCCTTGAGCCAGCTGTCAAGGCTGGGGCAGGCCGTGCCGGATTTGCCGTTGTGGGCCGCGAGATAGTCGAGCAGCTCGTGAGTGTCGAGCGTTTCATCGTCCACGAAGTCGCGCTCGCCGGCGCGGATGGTCATGGGCACGCTCTGATAGGTTACGCCCTCCAGCATCGTGAGGTTGGCAGAGGAGTCGGCAATCAGTTTCATCATGGGGAAGCCTCCAAAAAAATAATCGGTTATTCAAAAACCTGTTGTCAGGTGAAATCATCTTTGACTACAATACAACGATTTTCAATAACTGTCAATCGGTTTTTGAAAAACTTATTGACATTTTTTTCGCCAAAGTTTAAGATGATGAAAACGCAGTTTGAACGGAGGAGCAGCTATGGACGAAAATATGCGCAGCCGTCTGGCGGAGTCTGTCCGAAGCTTTCATATCCCGCGGCTCGGGGAGATCCCCGACGTGGGGCTGTATCTTGAACAGGTGACGCGTTATGTCAATCAATCCATCACGGGATGCGGGCTCAGTCCCATCACGGCCTCGATGGTCAGCAATTATGTTAAGCAGAAGATCATCCCCGGGCCAGAGAAAAAGGCCTACGGCGCGGAGAGCATTGCGTACCTCATCTTTGTCTCGTGCATCAAGAGCGTCGTCGCGATGGACGACATCCGCGCGCTGATCGGCATTCAGCACGAGACCTACGATCTGCCGACCGCTTATCACTACTTCTGCGAGGAATTTGAAAATCTCATCCGCTATGTCTTCGGCGCGAGCGACCATCTTGCAAGCGTCGGACAGGACGAGTCGGATGAAAAGGAACTGCTGCGCTCGGCACTTTTAAGCGTGACGCACAAGCTCTATCTCGACGCCTATCTGCGGCTGCTGAGGCAAGACGCGGAGCGCGCACAAAAGGAAACAGAGAAAGCGCAATGACCGTTGAACAGTTTGTCATGGCCTACGGCGCGGAGCAGGACCGTCTGCGCGCCCTGCTGCCGGAGGGCTTTGCCTCGCTGCGGCCAGTGCTGCGCATCAACGCGGAGGTGCGCGACGGCAAAACGGGGGCTCTCGAGTTCAACACTGCCGCGGAAAAAGCCGACAATCGCGGCTGGGTCAACATCGGCCGCTGGGACGATGTTCCCTTTACGAAGGACGGCAAAAAGACGACCTTCACGCTGCCGGAGCTGACGATCTCGTTCACCGGCATCGGCATCGAGGGCGACTGCCCTGCGGAAAAGGACAACGTAGGCTGCTATTACTTGAAAGACGGTACGTTTACGCTCGTGCCCGCGGAGAAGATCACAGCAAACAAGGAATTCTGCGACTGTGAATTCGCATGGCGCTTTGCAGGCGGCGCGCACGGTGTCAGCCTTGGCAAAACGCTGCCCGCCATCCCCGAAGGGGAGACGACGCACTATGAAAAGGCGGCTTTCACGGTCGAAAATGCCGCCGTCATCCCCTGCACGCAGGTGTTGGGGGCCTATCAGGTGACGTTCGAGCGCTGATTTTTGAAAAAGGGCTTGCATTTTTGCCCGCGCTTTGCTATACTGCGCAATCGGGAATGAGGTTCTCCCACGGCACTGCCGAAACCGCTTTTTTGAGCTGATGACTTCTGTGATTTTGATCGGTCACAGAGGGCATCAGCTTTTTTGTGTCCGGAGGAGGAAATTTATGTTAACTTCACTCGCACTCGTCTTTTTGGTTGGCCTTGCGCTGGCCGCGCTGTGTCAGAAGCTGAAGCTGCCGCGCATCATCGGCATGCTGGCGACGGGCATCCTGCTGGGGCCGTGCGTGCTCAACGTGCTGGACGGCTCGATTTTGTCGATCTCAGCCGACCTGCGCAAGCTCGCGCTCGTTATTATCCTGCTCAAGGCGGGACTGTCGCTCGATTTGGGCGACCTCAAAAAGGTCGGCCGTCCGGCGATCTTGATGTCGTGTTTGCCCGCGACATGCGAGATCATCGGCTATGTGCTGCTCGCGCCGTACTTCCTCGGCGTCACGCGCGCGGAGGCGGCTGTCATGGGCTCGGTGCTCGCGGCGGTGTCGCCCGCGGTCGTCGTGCCGCGCATGGTGCAGCTGATGGAAAACGGCCGCGGAACGGACAAGAGCATCCCGCAGATGATCCTGGCCGGCGCATCGTGCGACGATATCTTCGTCATTGTGCTGTTTACAACGTTTCTGCACACGGCGCAGGGCGGCAGCGCCAACGCCGCGGACTTTTTGAGCATCCCTGCGTCGATCGTGCTCGGCGTTGCGCTGGGTGCGCTTGTCGGGTGGTTGCTCAGCCGCTTTTTCGAGACTGCCTATGCCCGAGCGCACTGCATCCGCAACAGCATGAAGGTCATCATCGTGCTGGGGGTCTCGCTGCTGCTCGTCGCGGCGGAGGGCTGGCTCGAGGGCATCGTGCCCGTGTCGGGCCTGCTCGCGGTCGTCAGCATGGCGTGCTTACTTAAGATGAAGTGCACGCCGTTCGTTGCCAAGCGGCTCTCTGAAAAATTCGGCAAGCTCTGGCTGGCGGCGGAGGTCATTTTGTTCGTCCTCGTCGGAGCGGCGGTCGATATCCGCTATATGGCGGGCGTGGGCCTTGCGGCGGTCGGCATGATCTTCTCGGCGCTCATTTTCCGCGCCGTGGGTGTGTGCCTTTGCCTTGTCAGAACGCCGCTCACGGCGAAAGAGAGGCTCTTCTGCGTGTTTGCCTATCTTCCCAAGGCGACGGTGCAGGCGGCCATCGGCTCGGTGCCGCTTGCGGCGGGGCTGCCCTGCGGCAGCATCGTGCTGTCAGTCGCGGTGCTCGGCATCGTCATCACCGCGCCGCTCGGGGCGTTTTTGATGGACACGAGCGCGCCGAAGCTGCTGAGTAAAGCGGAGGAATAAAGAAAAGGACTTGGACGCTTTCGTCCAAGTCCTTTTCTGTTTTTATCAAGTGCTCACACGTCGAGCGCCATATTTGTGCGTTCCATTACCACCACAAGGATGGGAATGAGGATGAGCTGCAAGATGATGCCGGGGATGGCCGTCGTCACCGCGCCGGAGAGGAAGAGGGCGAGGCTGAACTCCGTGCCCTGAAGGCCCGCGAGCAGGAACTTCACAAGGCCCCACACAAGGCGGCCCGCGACCATCGCGGAGATGAGCGAGGCATAGATGCGCCAGCCTGTTTTCGGCAGCTTGCGGTACAGAAGACCGGCGATGGCACCGTAGGTCGCCATTTCAAACGCCATGGCGATGGCGACCCAAACGGGCGGCATGCCGAAGATCATCGAGCGCAGCAGCGGGGAGATAAAGCCGACTGCGAGTCCCCACGGCCAGCCGCACATGAAGCCGCACAGCAGCGCGGGAATGTGCATGGGACAGAGCATGGAGCCGATCTCGGGGATCTGACCGGTCAAAAACGGCAGGACCATCGCAAGGGCGAGGAAGAGCGCGGAATAGGTGAGTTTTCTCACCGGGGAAGCGGTACGGGCAGTTGCAGTGGCAGCGTTGTTCATGGTTTGTTCTCCATTCCTTCGAGCAGCAAACGGATGTGCGCCATAGCGTCGTCCAGAATGGCGGAGGACTTTTTGTCCACGCCCGCGACATACGTGCTGCATAGATTCATCGGGATGAGCACACGGTAGGCATTGCTTGACGCGACGGCGTTTGCCATGGCGGGGGAGATCTCGCCCATCAGCGCATCGGCGATCGCGATGCCGATGGGGCCGACGATGATCTGCGCGCTGCGGCAGGCCACGATGACGGGGTTTTCGCCCGTGGCCACGCGGTCAGCGCCCGCGCGGCGCATCACGTCGGAAGCGGCGCTGTTCGTACCGACCGCCATGATCTCGAGGTGCGGGAAGGACTTTTTGATGTTCTCGACCAAAGTTTTGCCGAGCTTTCCGCCCTGGCCGTCGATGACAAGGATCGTCACGGTGTTCTCATCCTCTCTTGCGTCTTGTTTTCTGCGCGAAGACCCTTGAAAAGACAAAGAAAAGGCATCAATATTCCCCTTGCAGGGAGATTGATACCTTGGTGATACCTCGTTTGCTTTCAGGGAACGCGCGGAAGAAAAGTCAGCTTGTGCCAACGCTGCCGACTTGTGCCGACGCGGGAATTTTATCAAAAAAGCGCAGGGCTGTCAATCCCTTGCCCCTTGCGAAAGGGGCGAAAAAGCGCTATGATAAACGAAACTTTTTGGTAAAGGAACCCCGCCGCTATGACGAATTTTACCGATATTCGCGACTTTCTGCGCGCCCACTGCGCGCGCTATCCAGAGCTGGCGCTTCAGGACGTCTTCAAGGCGCTCTATCAGAGCGCCTTTGGCTGCGAGCATCTGATCGCCGACCCGTCCGCCGCCGCAGACTACATCCGCGCCGAAGCGGCGCGAAGCGGTGACCGTATCTCCGAGCTCGTCGAGCTGCTCAGCGGCGACTACTGCCGCGTGCACCTCGGCATTTTGCAGGACGGCTTGAGCGCGGAGACGTTTGCGCGGCTCTTCGCCCTCTCTGCGCGGCACGAGGAGTGCGGGCGCGAAAAGCTCGAAGCGATGCTCACCGCCTTGCAGACAATGGCCGACGCGGGCGAGCTGCCGTTTTCTGCGCAGGAGACGGAGGAAGCTGTTGAGAGGTGGCGCAAGGACGGCTTTCCGCCGCTGCACCACTCCGAGATATTTTGGCAGAATTACGCGCCCGCGTACCGCGTCCTGCGGCGCGACTTCGCCCGCGCGCTGCCGCTGTTTGCGCGCATCGACCACCTGACGGCGGAAAGAAGCCGCGTGCTCGTCGCCATCGAGGGCGGCAGCGCCAGCGGCAAGACGACGCTCGGCGAGCTGCTGCAAAATGTTTACGGCTGCCCTGTCTTCCACATGGACGACTTTTTCCTCCGCCCTGAGCAGCGCACAGAGGCGCGCTTCGCGCAGCCCGGCGGCAACGTCGACCGCGAGCGCTTTTTGGAAGAGGTGCTGATCCCTCTGCGCGAGGGAAGACCCGTCGACTACCGCCGCTTCGACTGCGCGACGTTTACCATCGCCCCGCCGCAGAGGATCGAGGCGGGAACGCTCAACATTGTCGAGGGCGCGTATTCCATGCACCCCGATCTCGCGCCGTACTACGATCTATCCGTTTTTCTGCCGATTTCGGCAGAAAAACAGCGCGAGCGCATCCTCAAACGGAATGCGCCCGCGCATGCAAAGCAGTTTTTCGACCGCTGGATCCCGCTCGAGCAGCGCTATTTCGATGCGTTCGACGTGCAGGACCGCTGTGATCTCGTCCTTTCGGCGGACGATTAAATGAGCGTGCCGCTCGGCGCGATGCCGAGCACATATTCGACCGCGATAGCCACAAGAACGACCAGCAGCGAAATGATGAAGCCGTGGAGCATCGGTTTTGCGCCAGACTTGCACAGCGCCGCGAAGTTCGTATTGAGGCCGATGGCGGCGAGCGCCGCGACCATCAGGAACTTGCTGATACTCTTGAGCGTCGTAGCGAGACCCGCGGGAATGACGCCGACGCTGCACAGAATGGACATTGCAAGGAAACCGAGGATGAACCACGGGAACACCGACTTCATATTGACCTTGACGCCATGGTCGCCGCTTTGCGCGGCGGCCTTTTTCTTGAGGTGCACGCTGATGGCGGCGAAGACCAGCACCGTCGGGATGATGGCGAGTGTGCGCGTCAGCTTGACCATCGTGGCAAAGTCGCCTGCGGCCTCGCTGAAGGCGTAGCCCGTGGCGACGACGCTCGAGGTGTCGTTGACCGCCGTGCCGGCCCACAGGCCGAACGCCGCGTCGGAAAGGCCCATCGCGCGGCCGAGCAGCGGGAACACGACGACCATGATCGTGTCAAAGAGGAACGTTGCCGACATGCCGTAGGCGATGTCCATGTCCGTTGCCTCGATGACCGGCGCGATGGCGGCGATGGCGCTGCCGCCGCAGATGCCCGTGCCCGCGTTGATGAGGCTGCTCGTCTTCCAGTCAAGCCCCAGCGCCTTGCCGATCACATAGCCGAGGCCGAAGCACGTCGCCAGTGTGAAGAGCATGACGGTGAGCGAGAACTTACCGACCGTCAGCACGGTCGTGATGTTCAGGCTGGCGCCGAGCAGGATGATGGCGAATTTCAGAATTTTTTTCGAGGTGAACTTGATGCCGGGCTTCGTCTTGTCATTCGGCGCGTAAAAGCGGTTCACGATCATGCCGATGAACATGGCGATGACCGACGCGCCGATCAGGTGCAGCCCCACGGATTCCTCCAGCTGCTCTAAAAACTTAGCCACCACGGCGATGACGAGCGCGATGGCGCAGCCGGGCAGCATTTTTTTCACGGTTTCGATGAATTTCATGTAGTTTCTCTCTCCTCCAAAGCATATTGCCGCTGTATTATATCACCGACCCATGATATAATAAAATTATAAATTAGAATATATCGATTCCTGCTTGTTATTGATAAAGGAGAGAGAATATGGACCAGCGGCTTGAGACCTTTTTGACCGTGTGCGCCACGATGAACTATCGCAAAGCGGCGGAGCAGCTGCATTTGACGCAGCCCGCCGTGACGAAACAGATCCAGGCGCTCGAAGCGCTGTACGGCGTGCGCCTTTTTACCTACGACAGCCGAAAGCTCAGAAAAACGGCGCAGGGCGAAACGCTTGAGATCTACGCCATCAGCCAGCGCTATCAGGACGAGGAGCTGCGCCGTGCGCTCAAACGGCAGGAGAAGACGAGCCTTCACATCGGCGCGACGAAGTCCATCGGCGACTATATCCTGCTGCCGCAGATCATCCGCTTTTTGAAAGAACCGGACAACGAGCTCTTTTTTACCGTCGACAATACGGCACACCTGCTCGCCCAGCTCGAGGGAGGGGAGCTCGACTTCGTCGTGCTCGAGGGCATTTTCGACAAGAGCCGGTACGAGAGCTTTCTGCTGCGCAACGAGCCCTACATCGGCATCTGCACAAAAGATCACCCGTTTTCGGGCTGTGAGGTGCCGATGGATGAGCTCTTTTCCGAGCGGCTCATCCTGCGCGAGCCTGGCTCCGGTACGCGAAAGATTTTAGAGCGAGAGCTCATGCAGTGCGGCTACACGGTCGAGGCGTTTCGCGCGAATGTCTGCATCAGCAGCTTCAAGCTCATCCGGCATCTGGTGAGCGAGGGCTGCGGCGTGAGCTTCCTCTACGAGGCGGTGGTCAAGGACGATACGCAGTTTGGGCGTTTTTCCTGTCCGCCGCTCACGGGCGTGCACGAGCTGAACGTCGTGTGCCTCAAAAACACCAATGTGCCCGCGCTTGCGCGGCGGTTCCTTGACCTGTAAATTTGGGCAATTCTGCCGATCTGCGCAAAAATGCGGGGAATTGAGCGATATGACTGCGGTTTATGGAATCAGTCAATGGAAAAATCCAACATTTTCCTGTAAAATAGAGCTTGGATAAGATAGGTGATGATCGCCGCGCAATATTTGCTGCGCGGCGGCAAGCACGCGGTACGCCGCGAAAAAGGAGAGCAGGAACATGAGCGATATCAACGGCAGCAAGCCCACGAATTTCCCTCTCGACGAGAGTAAACTGGATTTCAAAATACCCCGCACGGACGCTCCGCGCGAAAACGTCCTCAAGCTCGGCAGTATGATCACGAACCGCATCGGCCTCAAGGCCACGGCGGACGACCCCGAGTACTGGGGCCTTGCCGGCGTGATGACCGACGAGATGGTCGACGTCGCGCTCAAAATGGGCGTGCGCAAGCCCAAGACGACCGAGCAGCTGATGAAGCTCACCAAAATGGAGCGCGAGCCGCTCGAAAAGCTCCTCACGGAGATGGCATGGACGGGCATCATCGAGTACAACTGGGAGAACCTGGACGGCAAAAAC
>ENA-OYZV01000409-OYZV01000409.1-human-gut-metagenome-genome-assembly--contig:-NODE-409-length-10937-cov-4.215402_pt1 | contig 10937 bp, 6 predicted proteins | sample MGYA00244203_ERZ653490 | MGnify/ENA primary metagenome ERZ653490 (study PRJEB26926, sample SAMN06165086) | human gut metagenome | biome: ENVO:00009003; feature: ENVO:2100002; material: ENVO:00002003...
GTTTTCTGCATCCAGCGCGACTAAGAAGGCCGAGCACGCGTTTTCAAGCTCCTCTGCGAGCATGTTGCGCGACCAGGGGTTCGAGAAGCATGTGCGCTCAAGCTCGGCAACGTCATTCAAATATTCGTTCGTCATCGGCACGATGCGGACTTTTTTCTTTAACTGTTCCATTGGTTTCCTCCGGTCATTTGGCTTCCAGCCAGTTTTTGCCCCAGTGGGCCTCGGCGGTCAGGGGAACGGAGAGGTGCACTGCGCCCTCCATCTCCTCGGTGAGGAGCCGTGCGACCGTCTCCTTTTCCTCCTCCGGGCACTCGACGATGAGTTCATCGTGCACCTGCAAAATGAGCTTTGCCTTTAAGTTTTCCTTGTGCAGCCGCTCGTCGACGCGCACCATTGCGAGCTTGATGACGTCCGCGGCTGTGCCCTGGATGGGCATGTTGCGCGCGACACGCTCGCCGAACGATCTTGTGTTGAAGTTGCTCGCTGTCAGCTCGGGCAGCGCGCGGCGGCGGTGCATCAGTGTTTCGACATAGCCGCGCTCTTTCGCCTGCGCGACGACCTCGTCCATATAGCGGCGGATGCCGGGAAAACGCTCAAAGTACGTCTCGATATATTCCTTCGCCTCGTACACCGGCACGCCGATGTCCTGCGCGAGCGAGAAGGCGGAAATGCCGTACACGATGCCGAAGTTGACGGCCTTCGCGTGCGAGCGCATCTGCTTGGTGACCTGATCAGTCGGCACGCCGAAGACCTGCGCGGCCGTGACGGTGTGGATGTCCTCGCCGGTCAGAAACGCCTGCTTCATCGCCTCGTCATCCGCGATGTGCGCGAGCAGCCGCAACTCGATCTGGCTATAGTCCGCGTCGACGAGCACGCAGCCGTCCGCGGGCACGAACATGCGGCGAAATTCACTGCCAAGCTGCGTGCGCGTGGGGATGTTCTGCAAATTCGGCTCGGTCGAGCTCAAGCGGCCCGTCGCCGTGACGGTCATCTGGAAGCTCGTGTGGATGCGCCCGTCGGGCGCGATGACCTTCAAAAGACCGTCGCAGTAGGTCGAGCGGAATTTCGCGTACTGGCGGTACTGCAAAACCTCTTCGACGATGGGATTCTCCCACCGCAGTTTTTCGAGCACGTCCGCGTTCGTCGACCAGCCGGTCTTCGTCTTTTTGCCGTGCGGGAGCTGCAAGCGTTCAAAGAGCACCTCGCCGAGCTGCTTGGGGGAATTGATGTTGAACGGACCGCCGGACTCTTCATAGATGTGCTGCTCGAGCGTCTTGAGCTGCACTTCCATCTCGCTGCCGAAGGCCGCGAGAGCGTTCGCGTCCACGCGCATGCCCGCGTGCTCCATGCGCGCGAGCACGGCGCAGAGGGGCAGCTCCACTTTATAATAAAGCTCGTGCAGCTCGCGCTTCTCAAGTTCGGGGGCAAAGACCTCATACAGCGCATCGACGGCGCTGGTATAGACGTGGAACGCCGTCTCGGCCTCGGCCGTGTCGCCGAGCATCGAGAAAGCGTCTGGATCTAAGTGCTTCGGCTCGGTAAGCGTCTGGTGGAAGTAGGCGGCGAAGAGCGACGCGATATCGTACTTGCCCGCCGTCGCGTCGAGCAGGTACCCTGCGAGCGCGGTGTCAAAAATGAACCCTTCGATGGGAAGGTCGTTTTCGAGCAGCGTGCGCTGGAGGTCCTTGACGTTGTGGCTGACTTTCTTGATATCATCCGAGAACAGGGCGCGCAGCAGCGCGTTCCAGTCGCCCTCGTAGCGGCTGAAGTAGAACTCGGCAGAGACGGCGGTCGATTCGCCTGCAACGAAGTCGACGATCACGCCGGAAAGGTCCGGCAGCGCCAGCAGCGTCACGTGCTCCGCCTTGCGGAAGAGCGAGAGATATTCCTTGGCCTTTTCCACCGTGGTCACGGCCTCGGCGGTCACGGTGAGGTCGACCGGCTCCTCGGCGGCGGGGATGTCGGCGGGCGGCTTGAGACCGTATTTGTCAATGAGCTTGGTAAATTCCAGCTTCATAAAGAGCGGATAGAGCGCGTCTGACGGCGCCTCGCGCAGATTGTCCTGCGGAGAAAATTCGAGTGGTGCGTCCGTCACGATGGTCGCGAGGTGGAAGCTCTGGCGTGCGCTCTCCTCGCCCTCGGTGAGCTTTTTGATGACGTTCGGCTTGGCCTCGATATCGGGGAGCAGCCGGTAAATTTCGTCGATGCCCTGGTATTTCTGGATGAGCGCCATCGCCGTCTTTTCGCCAACGCCCGGCACGCCGGGGATATTGTCGCTCGCGTCGCCCATCAGGGCTTTGAGGTCGACAATGTGGATGGGCGCAAAGCCGTAGACCTCACGAAAGCTCTCGGGCGTCATGTCCTTCGTCGTGGTCTGGCCCATGCGCGTGGAAATGAGCTTGACGGTCGTGTGCTCGGTCACGAGCTGCAAAGAATCCTTGTCTCCCGTGGCGACGACACAGTCCCAGCCTGCGCTTTCGCACTTGCGCGAGATCGTGCCGATCAGATCGTCGGCTTCAAAGCCCGCGAGCTCGTAGCGGGGGATGTTCATCGCGTCGAGCACATCCTTGAGCACCGGCATCTGCATGGCGAGCTCTTCGGGCATGGCGTGGCGCGTGGCCTTGTAGCCCTCGTACTCGAGGTGGCGGAACGTCGGCTCGCGGCGGTCGAAGGCGACGCACAGCGCCTCGGGCTTTTCCTCGTCGAGTAAGCGGCCGAGCATCGTCAGAAAGCCGAAGATCGCGTGGGTGAAAAACCCGTCGCGCGTGGTGAGCGGACGGACACCGTAATAGGCGCGGTTGATGATGGAGTTGCCGTCTAAAACCATCAGCTTCACGGCATGCACCTCCCAAAATGCAAATTTTTACTAAATATAGTATAGCGCAAAGCAAACAAAAACACAACAGAAACCGGAGGAACTCTCGGCGCGGAGTGAGAAAGTGTGGTAAAAATAAACAGAACACTTGCAATTTCTTGACGGGATGTTTATAATATTGACTGAAAATCTGTTTTGCTTCCTAATTTTTTGTTAGGAAGCGGGCGGAAAAACAAAAAAGAAAGGGAGAAAATCATGGAAAAGCTATTTAAGCTGAAGGCCAACGGTACTACGGTACGCACCGAGATCCTTGCCGGTCTTACCACGTTTATGACCATGGCCTACATCATCGCGCTCAACCCGAACCTGCTGACCAACTTTGCAGTGGGTACGCCGCTGTGGAACGGTGTGTTCCTTGCCACCTGCATCGCCTCGGCGATCGGCACGATTTGCATGGCGTTTTTCGCCAACAAGCCGTTCGTCATGGCGCCCGGCATGGGACTCAACAGCTTCTTCGCGGTGGTCGTCGCCAACATCGCGGTCATCAACGAGTGCGAGTACGAGTCCGCGTTCCAGGCGGCGCTTGTCATCATCCTTGTCGAGGGTATCGTGTTCCTCATCCTCACGCTCTTAAAGGTGCGTGAGAAGATCGTGGAGGCCATTCCTCTCGGCGTGCGCTACGGCATCGCTCCCGCCATTGGCCTGATGCTGATGAACGTGGGCCTTGGCTCCAACGTCGGTATCTACTCTGAAAACGGCGGCCCGTTCTACATGATGCGTGACTTCTTCGGCGCGCTGACGCCCAGCATCATCAAGGGCAACATGGGCTCGGGCTACGATGCGATGGTCCTGACCGTCGTGACCGCGTTCCTCGGCGTTTTCGTCATGGTCGTCCTCGCCAAGAAGGGCGTGAAGGCGGCAGTGCTGCTCGGCATGCTGTTCTCGTCCGTCATCTACTGGGCGGGCAGCGCCATCTTCCTGCATGTCAATCCGTTTGCGAGCCTCGCGACTGCGAGCTTTGTCCCGCCTTTCGCCGACATGGTCTCCACCACGCTTTTCAAGTTTGACTTTGCGGGCTTTGTGAACATCGGCTGGTTCACCGCCATCACGCTCGTCATCACCTTCTGCATGATCGATATGTTCGATACCATCGGTACGCTCGTCGGTACGGCCTCCCGCGCCGGCATGGTCGATCAGGACGGCAACATGCCCCAGATGAAGGAAGCCCTGCTGTCCGATGCCATCGGTACGGTCGCGGGCGCCTGCACCGGTACCTCCACCGTCACCACGTTCATCGAGTCCGCCTCCGGCGTGGAAGCGGGCGGCCGCACGGGCCTGACCGCGCTCACCGCGGGCATCCTGTTCCTCGCCTGCATGTTCCTCGCCCCCATCGCCGCCGTCATCCCCGGCGCTGCGACCTCCGCCGCGCTGATCTATGTCGGCGTTCTGATGCTCCAGGGCCTCAAGAATGTGGACTTCAGCGACATGGACCAAATGCTGCCGGTGTCCATCATGCTCATCGGTATGCCGATCTCCGGCTCCATCGGCCACGCCATCGGCCTGGGCCTCATCTCCTACACCTTTGTCAAGGTGCTCTCCGGCAAGGCTAAGGATGTCAGCGTTCTGACCTACGTGATCTCCGCGCTGTTCCTTGTCAAGTTCTTCGCCGTCGTGTAAGTGTGTGAAAAAACCTTAAAAAGAGCGTCCCGTACGGGACGCTCTTTTTTTCTGCGCCGCGGTATGATATCATGACGAAGATACATAGGGTAATAGGAGCGCACGGCGAAAAAACCTTGAAAAATCAAGGATTGCAACTGCCGGTTGACAAATTTGACAGTGCGCTTTCTTTCCCGCAACCGCGAAATAGGCTATGATAACGCCATCCAGACGGCGCGGGACCGCGCCTTAGAATTCAGGAGGAAGACGATATGATCTTAGCAGATAAAATCATCACACTGCGCAAAAAGGCGAGCTGGTCACAGGAGGAGCTGGCAAGTCAGCTCGGGGTGACGCGCCAGTCGGTATCCAAGTGGGAGGGCGCGCAGTCCGTGCCCGACCTTGACAAGGTGGTGCAGATGAGCCGGCTGTTTGGCGTGAGCACCGACTATTTATTGAAGGACGAACTCGAAGAAGAGGAGTTCGTCGAATCCGAGGCGGACGAAACGCCGCTGCGGAGAGTGACGATGGAGCAGGCGGCGCGATACCTTGCGCTGCGCAAGGCCTGCGCGCCGAAGATCGCACTGGCGGTGGCGATGTGCATCGTCTCGCCGGTCGTGATCATTTTTCTCTCCGCCATGGCGGACGCGGGCCTGGGCGGTATTTCGGAGGATCTGGCCGCAGGTCTCGGCGTGAGCGTCATTTTGGTGCTGGTCGCCATTGCGGTGGGGATGTTCCTCTCGTGCGGGGCGAAGACGAAGGAATTCGACTTTCTTGAAAAAGAGCCGTTTGAGACCGAGTACGGCGTGAGCGGCATGGTGCGCGAGCGGCGCAAGGCCTATGAGCCGACCGCCTCGCGCTGTACGATCCTCGGCGTGGTGCTGTGCATCCTTGCTGTCGTGCCGCTGATGCTCGGGGTCGGTCTCGCGTCGTCCGATGTCGCCGCGCTGCTTGTGCGCGTCGCTCCGGCGGATGTTTACGCCGCGGCGGCGGTGGATGCGCTGCTGCTTCTGGTCGCCTGCGGCGTGGGCGTGCTCGTCTGGAGCGGAACGTACACCGGCGCGCTGGACCAGCTGCTCGAGGAGGGCGACTACACGCGCAAAAAGAAGGCGCGCAGCGGCGTAATGAGCACGGTGTCGCTCATCTACTGGCTGAGCGTGACGGCAATTTTTCTCTTCTACACCTTCGGCCCCAGGGGGAACGGCCAGCCGCAGTATAGCTGGTTTATCTGGGCCGTTGGCGGCGTACTGTATGCGGCGGTGATGGGTATTGTGTCGCTCGTGCTGTATCACAAAGATAAAATGTAAAGCACACTTGACAAATGGGAACGACAGTGATATCCTATAAGTAAAGCGAACTTGACATTTGCAAAATGGCTCTTGACAGTTGGAAATCATGTGATATGATTTTGATATCATAAAGATACTCAAAACGACTGCAAGAAGAAAAGAGGGAGAACCTTATGCTCTATATTGAACACCTGACCAAGACCTTCGGCGAAAAGAAAGCCGTGGATGATCTGTCGCTCCACATCGCGCCGGGGGAGATCTACGGCTTCATCGGCCACAACGGCGCGGGCAAGACCACGACGCTCAAATCCGTCGTCGGTATCCAGCAGTTCGATTCCGGCAGAATCACGATCGGCGGGCACTCCATTCAGGACGATCCCATCGCCTGCAAGAAGATGCTCGCCTACATCCCGGATAACCCCGACCTCTACGAGTTTATGACGGGCATCCAGTACCTCAATTTTATCGCCGACATCTTCGGTGTGGAGGAAAGCGCGCGGCAGGAGCGCATCCGCAAGTACGCGGACCTCTTCGAGCTGACAACCGACCTGGCCCAGCCCGTCGCGGCCTATTCCCACGGCATGAAGCAGAAGCTTGCCATCATTTCGGCGTGGCTGCACGAGCCGAAGCTCATTTTGATGGATGAGCCGTTCGTCGGCCTCGACCCGAAGGCTTCACATATCTTAAAGGGCATGATGCGCGAGGTGTGCGACGCGGGCGGCGCGATCTTCTTCTCGACCCACGTGCTCGAGGTGGCCGAAAAACTCTGCGACAAGGTCGCCATCATCAAGGGCGGCAAGCTCATCCGCTCCGGCACGATGGAGGAGGTCAAGGGCGACGACTCGCTCGAGGAGGTCTTCCTTGAGCTGGAGGGCGAATCATGCTGAAAACGCTCGTCAAGAAGCAGCTGATGGAAATTTTCCGCAGCTACTTTTATAATGCCAAAACCAATAAAAAACGTTCGACGGTGGGGATTATCGCTTATATCCTGCTCTTTGCCGCGTTGATGATCGGCCTGATCGGCGGGATGTTCACGGGGCTTTCCGTTTCGCTCTGTGCGCCGCTTACGCAGGCGGGGATGGGCTGGCTCTATTTTGCGCTCATGTCGCTGCTCGCCATCTTTCTCGGCGCGTTCGGCAGCGTGTTCAACACGTATTCGGGCCTGTACTTCGCTAAGGACAACGACCTGCTGCTGTCTCTACCCATCCCGGTGCGGACGCTGATGGCCTCGCGGCTGCTGACGGTCTATCTCATGGGCCTCATGTACTCCGCGGTCGTCATCCTGCCCGCGGTCATCGTCTACTGGGTCACGGTCTCGGCGGCGCCGATGGCGCTCCTCGGCGGCGTGCTGCTGACGGCACTCATCTCAATCTTCGTGCTCACGCTCTCGTGCGCGCTGGGCTGGGTCGTGGCGAAGGTGAGCCGTAAGCTCAAGCACAAGAGCTTCATCACGGTCATCGTCTCGCTCGCGGGGCTTGCCATCTACTATTTCTTCGTCTTCAAGGCGCAGACGGCCATCGAGCAGCTCGTCGCCAACGCCGCGGTCTACGGTGAGAAGATCAAGGGTGCGGCGCACCCGCTCTACGTCTTTGGCCTGACCGGTACGGGCGATGTTACAGCGATGCTGCTGAGCGCGGCGGTCATCCTCGCGCTGTTTGCGCTGACGTGGACACTGCTCTCGCGCAGCTTTTTGCAGATCACGACTGCGTCGGGCGCATCGGGCAAGGCTGTGTACCGCGAAAAGGCCGTCAAGCGCCGGAGCATCGATGGGGCACTTTTCGGCAAGGAGCTCGCGCGCTTCACCGCGAGCCCGAACTACATGCTCAACTGCGGGCTTGGCATCCTGCTGCTGCCAGTCGCGGGCGTGGCGCTGCTGATTAAGGGCGGGGAGCTCCTGCTGCTTTTGCAGATGGCCTTCGGCGATCGCGGCGGCTGCGTGGAGGTGCTGCTCTGCACCGGCGTGTGCGCCATTGCGTCGATGAACGACATGGCGACGCCGTCGGTCTCGCTCGAGGGAAAGTCCCTCTGGCTCGCGCAATCGCTGCCCGTCAAGCCCTGGCAGGTGCTTTGCGCAAAGCTCAAGGTACAGCTTGCGCTCACGGCCCTTCCAGCACTCGTGCCGCTTGCCTGCATGGCGTTTATCCTGCCTGTGACGGCGGCGCTGCCGCTCGTTTTTGCCGAGGTACTCGCGTACATCGCGTTTTCCGCGTGCCTGGGGCTGACGCTCGGCGTCGCGCGGGCAAACCTGACGTGGACGAGCGAGCTCATGCCCATCAAGCAAAGTCTGGCCGTGACGATCGCGCTGTTCGGCGGCTGGCTCTACGCCATCGTGTTCGCGGGGCTCTACCTCTGGCAGGGGTGGAAGCTCGGCGCGGCTGCGTATCTCGCCATCGCGGCGGCGGTGACGCTCGCGGTGACAGCGCTGCTTCTTCGCTGGCTCAAAACGAAGGGCGCACAGCGCTTTGCGATGCTGTAAAGGAAAATAAAATGAGAGAGTGCGGCGGTCGAAGGACCGCCGCACTTCTTTTATATAGGCAGAGGTAAAATTTTACACGTTTCGTTCTTGCGGAAAGCGGCGAACTATGCTATTATGTGACTATACTCACAAGCGGACTTTGAGGAGCGTGATCGATATGCCGCTGCGCGGCAAGCAGGCGAGCGGACTTTTGACGCAGCAGAAGATGCTGCGCGCCGCCGTAAAGCTGTTTTTGGAAAAGGGATATGAGGGCACGACGACCGCGGAGATCGCCCGCGCCGCGGGCATGACGCCGAGCTCGTTTTTTCGGGCCTTTCCCAGCAAGGAGGCGCTGCTGCTCGAGCTTGACAAGCGGATGTTCAGCGGGCAGTTCGCGCTGGCCGAGCAGCACAGCACGGCACAGGACCCCGTCCTGCTCTACGCGGTGGAGACGGCCATCCAGCTCCACATCGCCGAGCTGACCGAGCCGCTGCGCGAGCTGTACGTGACGGCCTACACGTTGCCGTCGACCTCGGCATACCTGTACCGCAGCACGGCGAAGCGGCTGGAGGGCATCTTCGGGGACTATCTTCCGGACGCGGAGGCCAAGGATTTTTACGAGATGGAGATCGCCTCGGCGGGCATGATGCGCTCGTTCATGGCTGTGCCGTGCGACGTGTATTTTACCGTGGAGCGCAAGATTGCGCGCTTTTTGGAGTGCGCGCTCAAGCTCTACAATGTGCCGGTCGAGCGGCGGCGGGAGGTCACCGCAGCCGTTTTGCAGCTCGACCTGCACGCCATGGCGGCGGGCATCATCCGAACGACCGTCCAGCAGGCCGAAAAGGGATTCGAGGCCGTAAAGGCCGAACCGGCATTTTAAGAAAAACCGCAAGGGGATATCCCCTTGGTGCATCCGATGGATGCACCAATCGCTTTGATGGAGGAATGATATGAAAAAACGTATTTTCAGCATTTTGACGGCCCTGTGCCTGTGCCTGACGCTGTTGCCGACGGTGGCGGCGGCGGAGGAGACCGCCGGGACGGCAACGGAGGTCAAAACATCGGACGAGTTGGTTGGAGCCTTGGCGGACCACGATAAGGCCGTTGTAAAGCTGGTGGAGAACACAGTTGCGGTTGCGCCCGGCGGAAAGATCGAGAGTGGGACTGAAACTAAGTTTATGGCGAAGGCGTCCAATTACGGTACGATCTCAGGCGGCACGTTCGAGGCTGAGGTGACCAACAACGGCACCATCACCGGTGGCGTGTTCAACGGCACGGTGACGGGCAGCGGGACGATCTCACGGGAGAGGGAAGTTTCCAATGGTGCGGATTTCTTGGCGGCGCTGGCGGACCCGAACGTCACGACGATCAAGCTGATAAAGGGGGGTATCACGGTCAATGCAACGGAAAATGTCAAAGAGCTGACCATTAACCGGGCAATCACGCTGGTAAATAGTAGCCGCGCTCCCCTACATCTCCATCTTCCTCTGACCATCTCGGAAGACGGGGCGCTGACGCTGGATGGTCTGAAAGGTGTCGTGAGTCTCAATCCTTACAAAGGCATGGTGGTCAACGGCCGCCTGACCGTGGGCGCGGGTTACGAGGTGATCTTCGGAGGCGATCACCCTTTTCTGACAATCAATCAGGGCGGTACCGTAACGACCCAGCCCGCTGGCGAAAACACAATTTCCGGCCTGCTGTCGTTGGGAAAGAATGCTGCGCTGACGGTGGACGGCACACTGGTCAACAACGGCAGGCTTTCCGTCTCCGACATGGAAAACCTGAAAAAGGCGGCGAGCATCGGCGGCGACCTGATACTGGACGACATTACCATCACAGAGGATTATACCCTGGATATGAAAGGTTGTACGCTGACCATTGGCCACATTACCTTTCTCGATGCGAACTTGACTGTGAAAAACGCCAGCCGGGTGGATGCCACCGGTGTTACGATCTCCGACGGAAGCTATTACTGCCCGGTGACTGTCGGAAATGCTGAGGGTGTAATCACCGGTGGCAGCTTCTACGGGCCGGTCACAGTCAAAAAAATCAGCGACGCGACTCCCGCTTATATTTCCGGCGGCACGTTCTACGACGAATTGAAGGGAAGCTATCTCATTAAAGGCTGCACAGTGACCTTCATGAATGGAAGCAGCCAATACGCCATGCAGGTGGTGAATGGCAAGGCCAGCGCACCGGATACACCCGTCAAGTCCGGCTATCGTTTTGTGGGCTGGTATAACGGCAATGCAAAATGGGACTTTGACACGCCTGTGACAGAAAATTTGACCCTGACGGCGAAATGGGAGAAAATCCACACATCTGCCCCCTCCGCGCCGCGCTATGACGTTGCGGTCTCTGACGGCGCGCACGGCAGCGTGACCGTCAGCCCAAAGTCTGCCTCCAAGGGCAGCACTGTGACGGTCACCGTCACGCCCGATAAGGGCTATGCGCTCGAAACGCTGAGTGTTACCGACAAAAACGGCAGCGCGCTCGACCTGACCGACGAGGGCGGCGGCAAGTACACTTTCGCCATGCCGTCCGGCCCCGTGACCGTCACGGCGACGTTCATGGACGACAACACGATGCTCAACTTCTTCGTCGACGTCCCCGCGGGCGCGTACTACTATGACGCGGTTCTCTGGGCGGCGGAGGGCGGCATCGTCACCGGCACGGACGCGGTGCACTTCTCGCCGGACACCTCCTGCACCCGCGCGCAGCT
>ENA-OYZV01000419-OYZV01000419.1-human-gut-metagenome-genome-assembly--contig:-NODE-419-length-10710-cov-12.936368_pt1 | contig 10710 bp, 10 predicted proteins | sample MGYA00244203_ERZ653490 | MGnify/ENA primary metagenome ERZ653490 (study PRJEB26926, sample SAMN06165086) | human gut metagenome | biome: ENVO:00009003; feature: ENVO:2100002; material: ENVO:00002003...
ACGAGATTCCTCTACGTCTCGTGGGCTCGGAGATGTGTATAAGAGACAGCCAATATTCCCGATCTTCAGAAAAATGCAAAATTAACCCTTGTGTCTCAGACGAGCATAGTCGAGGGCGGATATCACGACGTAACGCTGAGAAGCTCTTCTCCGGTGAAGTAAGCAATAATATAAAAAGTGCTGCCCGGCCATAGCTGGGTAGCACTTTTCACGTTTCCAACGTGATTGTTCACATAATTTGATTGATTCTTTGATTGATTGCTGTTATAGTATAAGATAGGATGTGAAATTATGAGGAAAAGTGTAGAATACTATCTGTCCAAAGGGTACGACCGGAAAATGGCAGAATATTTTGCTTCCGGGCGTAAGCGAATTACCAAGGTCGTCCCCAGAAATGATTTCACATTGGTACTGAGCTTTGACAACGGGGAAATCCGGCTATACGATGCCCGCCCCTTGCTTCAGGCCGGAACCGTGTTTGCACCATTCCGGGAATGGAACAATTTCCGCAGAGTATATCTGGACGAAGACCACAGTGTTTGCTGGGACATTGACCCCAATGTTGACAGTAATGAGGTGTGGAACAACAAGGTAGACTTGTGTCCGGACAGCTGCTATGTGGAGACGGTTGTCTTGCTTTCCAAGGGTGAGGTCGACTCGAAAAAGATTCGGGTTGAGTTCTCTTTGGAAGATATGGATATGTCGGAGTTCCAAGATGGAGCAACCTACACCCAGATTAAGGACTATGTGCTGGAGCATAGCGGGTTAAAGGTATCCAACCTGTATATCTCACAAATTAAGCGAAAATGTGGGATTGGGGTTGGTAAGAATTATAATTTGCCGAAGTCCGAGGATTCCAGACAGCCACAATGCCCACCGGAGAAGGAAAAAGCAATCCGAGAAGCATTCAAATATTTTGGGATGATCTAACATCCAGCAAAATGGAGGTTTCTTATGGATAGATTGATTTCTTGTGAGTTCAACATGGATAATGCCTGTGTGGAACTGAAATTTGCAAATGGTAGCATGATTGCGATTAACACCATCGCCATGGAAAACGAGATTGCCGACAATATGTATCAGCGGTCAGAACTGGACTATCTGATCTACAATGACCCGATTGGATATGCAGACCTTATCTTGAACGGCGATCCCGAAACCTATTTGAAAACTGTAACAGAATACAAGCCTTGGGATAGCTGACAACACGCTGCCCGCAGGAGAAAATCCTGCGGGCGTTTTTCTGTTTATATTATTTCCCTCCGTTGGATCTCAATTTAGGAAAGAAGATGACAATCTTGAAGCTCTTTCCCCACTGGGAAGCTGCTTCCAGATGAAGATTTAGATCGTCGGCCATCTTCTTAACCAGGTAAAGTCCCATACCGGTAGCCTTCTTTCTGCTGTCAGTAGAATCCCCGGTAAAGCCCTTTTGAAAAATGTACGGCAGATTATATTTTTTTACGCCAATGCCGTTATCTTCAACAGAAAGGATATCTGCAGTCTCCGAATGTATCACGGAAATTGTAAGCATGGGACTATCGCTGCTATATTTGATGGCATTGCTAACGATTTGTCCCAACATAAACTGAAGTCCTCTACGGTCTGTATAGACTGTTTCAGATTGCAGTTTGTTGAGAATGACAAAATGCTTCTCTTCAAGAAGTGGGGCATAGTCCTCCAGAACTTCACCCAAGCAGTCATTCAAATTGACATCCTCAAATCGGTAATCCTTTGTACTGCTCTTCAACCGGGCATAGTACAGCATCTGCGTGACATCCTCCTGAAGCTGACTGCGGACATAATCCAGCTTTGCTTGCAGGGAAGGAGAGATTTCATCGTTCCGGTTATCCAAGAGCATGGTCAGCAACGATAGGGGCGTTTTCGCTTCATGTGCCCAGCCCTCCACGTATTCTTCATAGTCCCGTAGGGCATCCGCCATATTGTTACTCTCGTTTTTGTATTCCCGTAAAACCGAAGCCAAAAATCGGACAGATTCTCCTTCTTTCTGACTAATGGCACTGAGCAGCCGTTCTTCATTGCAGATGGTAGGATCACTGAGGAAATCTCGGAACAGTTCCATGTGGGTGTTCTCCCTCTTGTTTAGTACAAACAGAATCGCTGAAAACAAAAGGATGCTCGTCAGAACTACTAACCCGATCAAGGTTTGAAATACCTGAATGTCAGAAATCCAAAGAATGACAGCGCAAAAGCAATCCACGCCCAGCAGCAACAGAAGCCAGGGGTAGTACCGTTCTATCATGTGCCAAAGCTGCTTCATAGAGACACCTCCGCTTCCAAACGGTAGCCCATTCCTCGAACTGCAACGATTCGCTGCTTCATTTCAAGGGCGGACATCGTTTTTTTCAGCCGGGTTAGGTTAACCTGCAAGGCATTTTCATCTATGTATTCCGTGGTTCCCCATAGTGCCATGCAAAGCTGCTCCGTCGTGACCAGAGCATCGCCGCCGGACAAAAGAGCGACCAACAGTTTTCCCTGATTTTTTGGAAGCACCACAGAGGTATTATGAATATAAAGCGTGTAGGTCTGCTGGTCTAACAGGAAATCTGGTCCCTCTATGAGATTGGTACGGCCTTCATACCTTTTGAGAATATTGGATACCCTGGCAAGAAGTCGATCTTTTCTGCACGGCTTCGTCAAATATTCATCGGCACCCAACTGGAACGCTTGCAGTTCATCCTTTACCTGATCTCTGGAAGTCAGCACCAGGACGGGGATAGCAGTTTTATTCTTTAGCTCCTGGCAGATTTGAAAGCCACTGATCTCCGGCAAGTTCAGGTCTAAGATCACAAGGTCAGGGCGGAGGGCTGCCAAGAGCCGAGCGGCATCTTCAAACTCGGTAATTGCCTCCACAAGATAGCCGTCCTTTTGGAGCATATCGCAGAGTTCTTCCCGCATATAGACTTCATCTTCCACAACAGCAATTCTTTTCATGACAGCACCTCCTTCCAAATTATTCTTCTCTCTGCGGCTGCATCAGTGTCAGCAAATACCGATCACTGGAGCGCTTGACCACTCTCATATAAATATATTCTATCACGCAAAGTAGTAAAATCATAGCAGCAGATACAAGCAGCATTTCAGACACTGTCCCACGGGTTCGGGACGAGAGTATCCCTGTAAATAACGCCCTGACTCCAAACAGACTGCTGACAGCCGCAACCAATACAGGAAGTCCCATAAACCAGGTAATTTGCTTTCCAGCAGACTGGCAAAGGGTTTCGTAAGTAGCTCCCAGGCGGATCAGGGTCTGGTATCTGCGCCCGGTTTTCTGCTGACTCATCAGGAACTGAACACCCACGATGGTGTTGGCAACTACCAGGAAAACAATCGCAAGATAGAGGGTAATATAACTGGATGCTATGGTGTAGAAAAGCTGACGACCTATATTCTGAAGATAGCTTTCATATTCAATGCCAGTTTCGTCCAGCTTCTCGTTCAAATCCAAATATGCAGTCATAAGGCTATTTCCATCCAGAGCCTGCTCACTGAGCACCGCATTGACATAGGTATCATACATTCCCTGGCTATAATATAGGAATGCTTCATCCGGAAGAATCAATGCAAAGGACAAGGTTATAGAACGGTCCGTGACCAAATTCACAGACTGAACCTCTCCTGTAAGATGAATCGGACTACCATCCAGTTCCACCTTGGGCTGTCCGGCCAATACTTGGTTCAGCATTGCGGTACGACTTACCGTAGTAAACTCTGTATCAATATAGACAGCGGCCTCCTTTTCGCCTAATTGGAGAGCCGGTTTGCCGGACAATTCCAACAAACGATTATAGTCCGATAAACAAATCAAATATGGGTATGTGGCATAACCAAGATTGTTCAGAAGGACATCCCGGTCTTCCGACTGGGACAGGCTCCGAAGAGAGTCCATAACAGCGTCCATGCTGTAGGCATTATCATAATCTTCTGTGGTGCGAATACGCCCAACCCTCATTTCAAAAAGCTCTGAAAATTGATTTTCCAAACCGTTTTCTTTCAGGGCTGCCTTTATATTCGGAAGAACCTGCGATGAATCTTCTGCAGTATGATCTTCAAAAGTATAGTCGATTACATGGCCAGAAGACAGGCTATTCGTTCCTGCAATTCCTACGCCCGCACCAAAACAACACAGCGCCGCCAGAATCAGCAGGGAGCTGATGGCCATGGAGGTTGACTGATGAATAACATTCTCCTGAATCTGCCGGAAGGTAAATACATGAAGCTGCTTATTTCCTTTTCCTTTCTTAACAATCAAAGCAATCAGCGCACGCATCCCATAGAAAAGCAGCATCGTACCAACTATGCCCAACAGCAAAGTCAGTCCCATCATACTTACCTTTGTCCATGCAATTCCCTGAATCGCCATGTAGTAAGCCACTGCCAACATCACACTTCCGCATATAGCAGCCAGTCCATAGATAACAGATGGCATTTGCTTTTTGGGGCGGTTCGTTGGCTGGGATAGCAAAGTACCGATCTCCTGGCGGCTGATTCGTCCACTCAAAATCAGAAGTGCCGTCAGCTTAATTGCCAGAAATCCTGCCAGCGTCCATTCAATCGCAGACCAGGATAAAGAAAACTGATGACCGATGATCCCCATGCCTACCAGCTTGGCGGTGACAAGACTGACAATTTCTGAAAGCACCACAGCCACAGGTAAGCCTATGAGCATGGCAAGAATACTGGTCAGGAAATCTTCCGCCAGAAGCATACCAAACAGTTTACTTCTACGCATCCCCAACATTAGATAAACACCAAACTCATGCCGTCTGCGCTCGAACTGATACTTGCAGGCAAAATAGATCAAAAAGAACAGAATACCGAGGGTCATCCCATAAAACGCAGGAATCAGAAGCAGGAGTTTGTCAACTGCGTCACTCTCCATTTTCTGCAAAAAGAGCATCACATCTTGAGTGGAGATGGAAAGAATCATGTAAAAGGCAACAATAGAAATCACCAGGGAGCTGAAAAACAGACCGTTTTCCTTTCGGCTGCGGTGGCTGTTCCGAAGAATGAGATTAGAGAACATTTGCGCTGCCCCCTCCCAGTTGCGCCATCACCTTCAGGATGCGCCCGTAGAACTCCTGCTGGCTTTCGTCTCCACGCCGAAGCTCATGAAAGATCACGCCGTCCTGGATGAACAGAATGCGCTTGCAAAAGCTGGCGGCATTGGAATCATGGGTTACCATCAGGATCGTAGCTTGTTCGTCACGATTCAGGCCGGACAGCTTCTCCATAAGACTTCTTGCGTTCTTAGAATCCAGCGCACCCGTCGGTTCATCGGCAAGGATCATTTGGGGATGTAAGATCAGAGCCCTTGCTGCCGCAACACGCTGACGCTGGCCGCCGGACATCTTGGACGGAAACTTATCCAGAACATCAGTGATTTCCAGATAGTCAGCCAACTGCTTCAGCCGCTGGCTGCTTTCTGCTTCGGATACCCCATGCAAGGAAGTCGGGAGCAGGATGTTTTCCCTGCCAGTCAGGTTGTCCAGCAATTCAAAGTTCTGGAATAGATAACCAACTTTTTTGCCACGGTACTCTGCAAGAGCCTTTCCCTTGAGGGATTGCAGAGTATCGCCTTCCACCTGAATGCTTCCACCTGTGGGTTGAATCACAGTCGCAATACAATTGAGCAGTGTGGATTTACCGGAACCGCTGCTTCCCATAATGCCGAGAAACTCTCCCGGCATCACCTGGAAGGTGATCCCATTCAGTGCCTTTGTTTGACTTGGCACATTGCCATAGATTTTTGTTAAATTTTCAATATTCAAAATGGGTTTCATGTGAATACCTCCTATCATTTGTAATAAAATGATAGCATGGGAACACAGCAAATACCACTTACAGTGGTTGTAAGGATTCAAGATATAAGTGGCGGCTCAAGGGGGACGAGCATATATTTTGTAAGAGCATCAGGCGACAATGATAAAATATACCGGATCGCCTCCTTGGCAAACCAGTTCGTTTTAATTGTATCCCAATCAGCAAGTCGGATAATCTCTGCTGTGCCGTTCTCAAAATCAACTGAAATTTCGCCCCATTCGCCGTCGCAGTCTGCTTGATATTCGTAGATTGCGGCGGCGATTTTCTTTTTGCGCTTGGTTTTGGTTTTCTGTTTCAGCCGGACAGCATGGAGCGCACCTTCGGCAACCAGCAGTTCTGTCAGTTTGTCCACCGCTTTCCGGTAGGCTCGCTCTGCACCGCTGGCTGTGCTGCCCTCAAACATAATCGCCAATTCTTCAAAAGTGGGGCGGTTCTTCCATGAGCCAACTCGCCCGCAGGTCATACAGATTGCTAACCGTTTTTCGAGCAAGGTCTGTTCCCGGTAATTCAGCTTCTCAAATGCCCGCTGTACCTTTTCTGCTTGTATGCCGTTCCAGAGGATGTCGGTATAGTTCCAGCTATCGTCAAGGGCTATATCCTCGCCTGTTTCCTCGCCGTCCTCGTCCGTTATATAGAACGGCTGCTGGTTGCGGATTCCACGGACAACTTTCAGATATTCTTCCGCAAGAGCAAGGTCGCAGTTATACTTCTTGGAAAACTGGTTGACCGCATCTTTGGTGTTATGGTACAGCCACGCCATTGATCGCACCATTTTGTAATTGGTCAGAGAGGATACCGACCATTTTTCTTCGCCCATGCGGAAACGGAGCATAGAATCCCAGATGAACGGATAGATGTATGTAGCATACTCCGCACCCTTGGCAGGATCATAGTCCATCAGCTTTTGGAGCATTTGCTCCCGGCAGGAGATCTTTATATCGATAAATCGGTCTGTGTCGTACAGATTGCCGCCGTCCACACTGAGAAAGCCTTTGATGCGCTTGTTGAGCTGCGTTTCGTAGTGGTGCAGAAAGAACGAAAAATATAGCAAATTCTTTTCCCGCAAAGCAGACAGGATATATTCATTCAGACTGTCCACCGCTGGCGGTTCCGGTTCCAGTTGGAAGATGCGCTCTGCCACATAGGGGATGATGCCGTCACCGTGTGGATTAACTTGGTGCTTCGGTATGTATCCGGTCATGTTCCACGAAAAATCATTTAGCATAGCGCACCTCCCTTCTAAGTAATCCGCGGGAATAATTAACCATAATTCCAAGTTTGTCTTGCAGCATTTATATTATCCAGAAGAACAGATGCAGGATTTGCCTCGTAATAGTACGTGCTCATATCCAAAATGCCTTCTTCCATTTCACCCCACTCTGCTGTGCGAGAAACAAAGATTCTATTATATACACACCAATCGCATGTGGTGGTGAAAGCAGCAATATCTGCAAAGTCTTTTGGAAATACAATTCTTCTTCCATTTGATGTTGGCTTAAGATAGTTCTCCATTATTTCTTTGAAATTCTTCAGATCATAATCCGTAGCGTTTTCCAAAGCTTTACAGACAATCAATTCTTCGTGCGTGAATTCTGTAAGTGTTTCTAAATGGTTTGCAAGAATTAGACCATAAATAACGCAAACCTTTGGGCATTCTGCATTTACGGTTTGTTTGAACAGATTGGCTACGATAATAGCCTTTTCCGGGCTGGAGTTTACATAGTTGTAAAGCTCGTTCAATCTTCTTTCGAGATTAAAGCCAGATGCAAGACCGTTCAGTAGATGGCCGAGTTTGAAGGTATTGTATTCAGATAGAAGATCATTTCCTATTCCGCCTACAATTCCCGCAACTGGGTTTACTACGCCCAACACACCAATAGAGCCAGAACGGATTATTTTGGTCATAGGATTGTCCATAACCCGGCTAAGCGCATTCCCAATATCAGTTAAATCATATTTCTGTGCCATTACATATTCCTCATTTCGTCCGTAATTTTGCTTCTTTCTTCAAAGCAGCCTGTCCCACCTCTTTTTCGTAATCACCTTTGGCATAGGCGACATTGCTCAGCGCTCGAAGCATTTTATCCTTTGCCAGCTTTTTCATAACCTCTGCAAGATCAGCGTCCAGAGTACCACGCTTCACATAGCGGTTTATGGTGTTCAGCCGTTTCTCATAAATCTGTTTCACCGGATGATCGTCCGCAAGCTCCCGTTGTTCTCTGCCTTTCAGGTTGCCGATCTGTCGGCAAGTGCGGTGCAGCTTGTCCCCCGGTGCATAGCCGCCGCAGTATTTGGTGTGCCTTGCGTTGGTGGTGAGGAACCACTTGCCGCAGATTTTGCATTTTTTCGGGGCATGACCAACACATAAGCCCTCAAAAAGATCAGACCGGAACATCCCTACAAAGGATACATAGTGCATCCGCTTGACCAGCTTCGCAACTTTTTCGCCGGGACGGATGACCGATATATACTGAACGGAATTATTCAAAGTAGACATCCAGGCATTGCCCTCCGTGATAGAGAACTCCGGCGGAAAATAGTCGCCGAACATTTTTGCAAAACCCTCTGCGGTGCGTTCTGCTTCATTGCCGTCTGATTTTTCTGCAAAATCAAGCATGGCCGTTTGGTATTCCCCAAGGGAGTATGCCAGATGCCCGAAAACTGCGGTATAGCGTTGGAGCATCATCGCATCGGCAAAGTTCTGGATTTCTTCAAATTGCAAAGAATTGGTTGCGGCTTTTATGGCAAACTCCACATATTTCAGCGCATTGTCCACAGTAAAGACTTTTTCAATCCGTTCTCTGTGCTTTGAGATATTCATATAGGAGAACGGCGGTGTTTGACTGAGAATATCAAGCATCGTCAGAGCAGCTTCCGTTGCAATAGGACAGAGTGCAGAAGCATCCTGTCCGGCGTTTAATATTCCAAGCAGCAGATTGATTTTCTCGCATTGCTCGTTCATCTTTGCGATGGTATCCGCAGGGACATTCAGCGCATCACAGGCAAGAGCGCCGACAGGAAGTGTTTTTCCCTCATATATGACCGTATCCTGCCAAAAATCCAATGTCATCAGTTCTTGGTTCATGCTTGCCCCTCCTGTCCTGTTTTTTCATTTTCTTAATTCTATCATGCTAATGTAAAGAAATCTACATCTATCCATAAGTTGTCCTGTTTTTTGAAACGGGGTTGTCCTCCGATTAGCCTGTTTTTTGAAAAATCCGGCATAACCATAGTAGAAGGAGCCAAACCCCTGCCAATCACGGCGGGTGTTTCGTGCTTTCTAAATACTATGAACGGAGGTTTTTCTATGACAATCTATGAAATCATCAAGGCGGCAATCAGCGTAAAGCAAGCCGCAAAACACTACGGGCTGAATGTCAACCGCAATGGTATGGCTTGCTGCCCGTTCCACAACGACAGGCATCCGAGCTTGAAGCTGAACGAGGATTATTTCTTCTGCTTCGGCTGCGGAGCCAAGGGGGATGTAATCGACCTTGTGGCAAGACTGTTCGATCTGAGCAGTTATGAAGCAGCGCAAAAGCTGGCTGCGGACTTCGGGCTTGACCCGAAACCGCCCACTGCCGCAGCTATGGTCAAGCCAAAGCGTCCCTATATCCGTCAGTTCCGGGAGAATGAAATGCTGTGTTTCCGGGTGCTGACGGATTATCTGCATCTGCTGGAAGATTGGAAAATACGATACGCACCCAAGACACCGGAAGATGCTCTGGATGACCGTTTTGTGGAAGCCTGCCAGATGCACTGCTATATCGAATATATGGCAGATGTGCTGACGGTGGGTGATCTGGAAGAACGGGTGGCATTGGTGGACAAGCTGATGCAGGACGACAAAATTGCTTTTCTGCAAGAGTATACCGCACGAAAGAAAAAGGAGGTGGCGCACCGTGGCGAAGAACCGGAAAACGCCTAATATGAATTTTCCTGTCTGGTTTGACGGGCAGAACATCAACGAAGCTCTGTTTTGTGAAGAATTTCTGCATGAGCGCAGAATCATCTTCGCAAACGGAGCTTTTTTCACGCCCGATGGTCGAGTGACGGATGACCTTCCTCTGCGTGGGGAGATTTACGACAAGCTGAAATTTTGTGCCGTGAACAACATCCCACGGAAGATCACCAACATTCTGGAAGTGCTGAAACTGGAAGCGCAGGTGTCTGACTTCCCTCCGGAGCAGGATCGCATCCATGTTGCCAACGGTACGCTGCTCTTGAACGGCACTTTCACCGAAGGCAGACCGGCTATCGTGCGAAGCCGTCTGCCTGTCGGCTATAATCCCGATGCTCCTGCACCGGTGATCTGGCTGAACTTTCTGGATGGGTTGCTTTACGCCGAGGACATTCCAACTTTGCAGGAGTTTATCGGCTATTGCCTGATTCCCTCCAACAAGGGGCAGCGCATGATGGTGATTAAAGGCAACGGTGGCGAGGGTAAATCTCAAATCGGTGCGGTGCTGTCCACCATCTTCGGCACGAATATGAAAGACGGCAGCATCGGGAAGATTTCTGAAAACCGTTTTGCCCGTGCCGATCTGGAACACATCCTGCTGTGCGTGGATGATGATATGCGGATGGAAGCTCTGCGTCAGACCAACTATGTAAAATCCATCGTGACTGCACAGGGCAAAATGGACTTGGAACGCAAGGGCAAGCAGAGTTATCAGGGCTGGATGTTTGCCCGGTTGCTGGCATTCAGCAATGGTGATCTGCAAGCCCTATATGATCGCAGCGATGGTTTTTACCGCAGACAGCTTGTGCTGACCACCAAAGAAAAGCCCATGGACAGAGCCGATGATCCTGACCTTGCAGAGAAGATGAAAGCTGAAGCCGAGGGTATCTTCCTGTGGGCATTTGAAG
>ENA-OYZV01000423-OYZV01000423.1-human-gut-metagenome-genome-assembly--contig:-NODE-423-length-10656-cov-4.342138_pt1 | contig 10656 bp, 13 predicted proteins | sample MGYA00244203_ERZ653490 | MGnify/ENA primary metagenome ERZ653490 (study PRJEB26926, sample SAMN06165086) | human gut metagenome | biome: ENVO:00009003; feature: ENVO:2100002; material: ENVO:00002003...
AAGAGACAGCCGATGCGCGCCGCGAGGGAAAATGCCCCCTCGGCATACGCCGCATCCACGCCGACCGGCAGCAGATTCAGCAGCGTCAGCACCAGCGCGATCGCCAGAATGATCCACAGGGCCGTCAATCGGCATCACTCCCCTGTCGGTTTTTCCTCCGTGTCGGTCAGCTCCATCTGCTCGCCGCGGCCGCGCAGCTCCGAGATGGCCTGCTCGAGCTTTTCCGCGCCCTCATCGGACGACAGGTCCGGCAGCACAGGCAGCTCGTCGAGCGACTGCATGCCCATGGTGCGCAAAAACAGCGCGCTCGTGCGGTACAGTGACGGGCGGCCGGGTGCATCGAGCTTGCCGCAGGACTCAATGAGCCCGCGCTCCAGCAGCGTCGTGACCGTGTAGGCGCTGTCCACGCCGCGCACCTGATCGATGTAGGCGCGGGTCGTGGGCTGGTAGTAGGCGATGATCGTCAGCACCTCCAGCGCGGGCTGAGAGAGCTTGGCGGTCTTGCGGATCTCAAACGCCTTGCGGATGACATCGGCATAGTCCGGCGACGAGCAGAGCTGATAGCTGTCCTCCATGCGGACGAGCCGGATGCCGCGGCGCTCAAAGGCGTAGTAATCGCCGAGCTTTTGCAATACCTGTTCCGCGGTCGGACGGTCCAAATCGAGCGCAAGGCAGATGCGGTCGATGGGAAGCGGTTCGCCGCTGGCGAACAAAATGCCCTCGATGGCCGACTCGACCTCGCGCAGGTCCAAAGATTCCAAAGACATAGCGTTCCTCGCTTTTTACAGATTGATACGGTCGGGGGCGTCGTCCCCGCACTCCACGGTGCAGTCCGTGTCAGAACCGGCCAGATGGATGACCTTTTCGCGGCAGAGCTCCAAAACGGCGATAAACGTCGCCACGATCTCGCTGCGGCTGCGGCTGCCGCGGAACAGCAGCTTGAAGCGCGTCATGCCGAACTCCTTGAGCCGGTGCAGAATTTCCTCCGCCTTGCCCTTGACGGGATACGGCTCGCGGCGCACGATCTCGCTCAGCGCCGCGCTCGGCGGCGCGGCCAGCTTCTCTCCGCGCTCCATGATCGTCTGCATGGCGAGCACGAGGTCGGCCTTTTCATGACTGTACTCGTAGATTTTGCCGCGCTGCATGGGCTCGGGCTGGCGCGTCATGATGCTGCGGCCAAACTCGCCCATCGGGCCGAGCGTTTCGGTCAGCGTCTTGATGCGAAGGTACGTGTCCTTTTGCTGGCGCTCCTTGAGCGAGGCGATGAGTTCGTCCATCTCGCTCTGCGCCTGCTCATCCTCAAGCGAAAGCAGCATGCGCGTCTTGATGTACATCAGATGCGCCGCCATCGTGATGAATTCGCTCGCGACCTCGAGATCGAGCTGCTTTCGCTGCTCGAGATACGCAAGGTACTGGTCCAGGATCAGCGCGATGGGAATGTCCTGAATCTCTATTTTATTTTTCGACAGCAGGAAGAGAATGAGGTCGAGCGGCCCTTCAAAGTCCTGCAGCGTCTCCGCGCTGCGCTCATGCACCACGCCCTCCAGCTTGAAAACGGGATTGTCCATGACATTCCTCTCACTTTATCAATATACGATCCAGTTGACCAGAAGCTCGTACACACGGTAGATGCCCTCGCTGAGGATATTGTCTCCCACGCCGAGCCAGACGAGCACAAAAAGAACAAGCATGCCGTATTTTTCATACCGCATCAGCGTCATGTACGCGCGGTCGGGCAGAAAGGCGAAGAGCACCTTCGACCCGTCGAGCGGCGAGATGGGGATGAGGTTGAAAAGCCCCAGACCGACGCTCATGTACGCCGTCATCGCAAGGAAATTCAAAAGGCCACTGCAAAACGCGGTATCGACATAGTGCGCGATCGTGATGCGCGCGCCGAGCAAGAGCAGCATCGCCAGCAGCAGATTCGACACCGGCCCCGCCAGCGCTGTGATGGCCATACCCTGCTTCGGCTTTTTGAAATACCGCATGTCGACCGGCACGGGCTTTGCCCAGCCGAAGCCGACGAGCAGCATGGCAGCCAAGCCGAACCAGTCGATATGGTGCAGCGGGTTTAAGCTCAAGCGGTGCTCGCGCTTGGCCGTCGGATCGCCGAGGGCATAGGCTGCAAGGCCGTGACAGGTCTCGTGCACCGTCAAGCATAAAAAGACGCCGAGCACGCGCAAAAGCGCGTCGGTCAGCGAGCCCCAGTCGATGGACTGGAGCAATTCCTGAAAACTGTTCACGCAATTTCTCCGTAAAAAATATGCAAATCGCGAAGACTTGCATTGCATTCTGTCCCTATTATAACAGCCCTTTTCCCACATGACAAGGGATTTTGCAATTTTTGCTGCATTTTGCTTTCAAAAATTGACACATTTTTCTCTGTCAAATTGCGAAAAATGACAAAAAGCGTCCCAACCGCATGGTTGGGACGCTTTGCAGGATAGAATATCCGGTTATTTCTTGAGGCGCTTGTCGCTCTTGGTCGCAAGGTGCGTGCCCAAGGACTGGAAGATCTGCACCAGAATGATAAGCAGCACGACCGCTGCGAACATCACAAGGTACTTGTAGCGATAGTAGCCGTAGTCGATGGCGATTTTGCCGAGGCCGCCGCCGCCGATGATGCCGCTCATCGCCGAGTAGCCGAGGATGGTCGTGAGCGCGATGGTGAAGTTCTGGAGGAGCGAGGGAACGCTCTCGGGGATCATCACCTTGCAGATGATCTGCATGGGCGTTGCGCCCATGCTCTGCGCGGCCTCAATGATGTTGGGGTCGACCTCGCGCAGGCTGCTTTCAACAAGGCGCGCGACGAACGGGAACGCCGCCACGACCAGCGGAACGATGGTCGCGGTGGTGCCGACGGTCGTGCCGATGATAAGGCGCGAGAGCGGGAAGACCATAATCATTAAGATGAGGAACGGGATCGAGCGCAGCAGGTTGATGATGACGTTCAGAATGCTCATCAAGGCCTTGGGAAGCGGCAGAACGCCGCCCTTCTCCCCCGCTACGAGCAGCACGCCCAGCGGAAGGCCGATGACGACGGCCAGCGCCGTTGACAGCAGCGTCACATAAAACGTCTCCCAGATTGCCTTGGGGAACTGCGTCTGCATGGCGACGGTGAGCTCCGCGATGGAGTCCGGGGAAAAGAGATTACTGTACATCGACGCTCGCCTCCTCTACCTGAAGATTTTCAATGCTTCTTAAAAAGTCCATGGCCTGCTCGAACTGCGCGTTCGGCACACCGAGCAGCATGCTGCCGTACACCTCTTCGGAGAGCTTCTGCGTGTTGGCTGAGATGACCGTTGCGCTGATGCCCTCGTCGGTCGCAAGGCGCGCGACGAGCGGAATAGATGTCGTCTTCGCGCTGCGGAAGATGAGGCGGATGCGGCGCTGCTGCTGGGGGTCGGACACGTCGATGTCCGCGCCGCGCGGGAACACGAGGTGGCGCGCCGCCGCGGACTTGGGCGCGGAAAAGACGGTAGAAACAAGGCCCTCTTCCACGACTTCGCCGTCGTCGAGGATCGCAACGTGATTGCAGACCTCCTTCACCACGCTCATCTGGTGTGTGATGATGACGACGGTGATGCCAAGCTTTTTGTTGATGTCGCCGATCAGCTCGAGGATCTGGCGCGTCGTCTTGGGGTCGAGCGCGCTCGTGGCCTCGTCGCAGAGCAGAACTTTGGGGTTCGTAGCGAGGGCGCGGGCGATGGCCACGCGCTGCTGCTGTCCGCCGGAGAGCTGCGCGGGATAGGCCTTGGCCTTATCCTTGAGCCCCACGATATCGAGGAGTTCCAGAGCTCGCTGTTCGCGCCACTTCTTCTCTCCCCGCAGTCCGGAAAGCTCCATCGGGAAGCAGACGTTATCGAGGCAGTTTCTTTGCATCAGCAGGTTGAAGCGCTGGAAGATCATCGTGATCTCGCGCCGCGCCGCGCGGAGCTGCGCGGGGGTCATTGTGTCGAGACGTTGTCCGTTCACGATGACCTCGCCCTCCGTCGGGCGCTCGAGCATATTGATGCAGCGCACGAGCGTGGATTTGCCGGCACCGCTCATGCCGATGATGCCGTAGACGTCGCCGTCCGGAATGGTCAGGGAGACGTCCTTGAGCGCGTCTACCCGTCCGCCGGCTGTTTCAAAGGTTTTGCTTAGATGCTTCAGTTCGATCAAGAACGCTCCCTCCTTTCTTTCTTACTTGGCGCTCAGCGCATCGAGCGTGGTCTGCTTGCCGCCGTACAGGCCCATGGGCTCGACGTGGATGGCGGCAACGGAGACGATGTGGGTGTTGTTCTCGGCGTTGAAGTCGTCGAGGTAGGGCTTGTGCTGGAAGTAGTTGGCGTCGACAGTGCCGTCTTCGACAACGGTGTTGGGCACGACATAGTCATTGTAGACCTGAATGTCGAGAGTGATGTTCTTTTCAGCAAGAATTTCCTTCACGACCTCGAGGATCTCAGCGTGCGGGGTCGGAGAAGCGGCGATGGAGATGGTCTCACCGCTCAGAGCGTCGTAGTCGACAGTGGCGTCAAAGCCGTCGGTCGGGTTCTCCACAGTGCTGACAACGGAGCCGTCATACTTCTCGTTGATGTAATCGACGACCTGCTGGCTCTCCAGAGCGGCGATCAGGGCGAGGATCTTGGGAGAGGTCTCGTTGCCTTCCTTCACGGCCAGAATGTTGGCGTAAGCGGAGGCGGAGCCTTCGATCACGAGGGAGTCGGCCACGGGGTTCAGGCCCGCGTTGATGGCGTAGTTGGAGTTGATGACGGCGTAGTCAACATCCTGCAGGATGTTGGGGATCTGCGCGGCCTCGGTCTCCACGATCTCGACGTTGTACGGATTCTCGACAATGTCGTTCTTGGTGGCGGTGATGCCGGCACCGTCAGCGAGCTTGATGATGCCGTTGTCCTGGAGCAGCAGCAGCGCGCGGGCTTCGTTGGTCGTGTCGTTGGGGACGGCGATCTGGATGGTGGTGGCACCGTCGGAGTCATCGCTCTTGGAGCCGCAGCCGGTCAGGGCCAGAGCGGCAGTGAGGACCAGTGCAAGGACAAGGGCGGTCAGCTTAATAGAATGCTTTTTCATCGTTTTGTTCTCCTTACTTATTTTATAATAGCTTCTTTTTGGAACGGACAGACCGCGGGGAGTGTATGCTGTTCGAGCAGTAAAAAACAGCGGGAGGTCATTGACCTTCCGCTGCCGCTTCGCTGTTTTTCTCAGACAGTTTCTGAAAGGAAATGACCATTTTCTCCATGACAAAGCATGCACATGCTGAACATGCGCATCATCGGCATCATCATGCAGTTGGCAGAGTACGAAGTCTTCATGCCAATGAATCCTTTCCTTCGAGCATTCCCCATGGGGGTGGGTTCCGTTTCAATGTGCGTATCGTAGCACCGACGATTCCGCTTGTCAACACCAAATGCGCACTTTTGTATGATTTTCCACTTTTTTGGCGTTTTCTGCGGGATTTTTTATTTATTGCTCCCGTTTTTCGAGCACACGGACAAGATGAATGAGAAAATCCGTGTCCGCCATGTCGCCCAGCGCTTCGGCCGCGCTCTCGCTGTGCGCCTCGATGACGCGCTGGCAGCCGTTGAGACCTAAAATGTCGACAAACGTCGTCTTCCCCTCTTCCCTGTCCGAGCCGATGGGCTTGCCGAACGTCTTTTCATCGCCGATGACATCGAGCATGTCGTCGCGCAGCTGGAACGCGAAGCCGAAGTTGTCGGCGTAGCTGGCCGCGGCCTCCTCCTGCTCCTTCGTGCCGCCCGCCGCGGCCACGCCCATCAGGCACGCCGCGCGGATGAGCGCGCTCGTCTTGCGCAGATAGATCTCCTCCAGCTCCGGCGCGCTGAGGATCTTGCCCTCCCACTCAAGGTCGAGCTGCTGGCCGCCGCAGATGCCCTCGTGTCCCGCGGCATTTGCCAGGACCTGCGCGCATTTGAGCACGCGCAGCGCGGGGAGGTCGGCCTTCAGGACCGTTTCAAATGCCAGCGCCTGCAGCGCGTCGCCCGCGAGCGTCGCCGTGCACTCGCCGAAGACCTTGTGGTTCGATGGCTTACCGCGGCGCAGATCATCGTTGTCCATCACGGGCAGATCGTCGTGGATGAGCGAATACGTGTGCAGCATCTCAACGCCGCAGGCCACGGGCAGCGCCTTTTCGACGTCTCCCCCGCAGATGCGGCAGAATTCGAGCACTAAGATCGCGCGCAGACGCTTGCCGCCCGCGGTCAGACTGTAGTGCATCGAATCGGTCAGCTTGTGATAACTTGCGCACTGCGTGTCCAAAAGGCAGGCGTCAAGATACTTGTCCACCGCCGACTTATACTCCGCCATGCGGGCGGAAAACAGCTTTTCGTCCATGGATTACTCCTCCGAAATGAATGGGCTCTCGACCGGCGCGCCGTCCGCGCCCTTAGAGAGCTTTGCGACCTTCTGCTCGGCCTTGTCGAGCATCGCGCCGCAGTCGTGCACGAGCTTCGTCCCCTCTTCAAAGAGCTTGAGGGAATCGGCGAGCTTTGCGTCGCCTTTTTCAAGCGCCGTCACGATCTCTTCGAGACGCGCGATATTGTCTTCAAACGTTTTTGCCATCGTCATTTCCTCCCATATTGCACGCGTTCACCGTGCAGTTGAGACTTCCCTGCCCGAGCAGTACCTCGATTTTTTCGCCGACTGCGGCCTCCTGCGCCGCACGCAGAATTTGTCCCTGTTCATTTCGCGCCACGGCGTAGCCGCGGCCGAGGACCTTGAGCGGACTCAGCGCGTCGAGCTTGGCCGCAAGCGCTGTAAACTGCTGTGTGCGCTGCGCCATCTGCTGCTGCGCGAGCGCGGCAAGGTTTTTCTGCGTGTAGTCGAGCAGCATCCGCTTGTCGTCGATAAATGCCATGGGGTCTTGCAGCGCACGGCTGCGGGACGTCTTTTCAAACTGCTCGCGCAGGGCTTTCACGCGCTTTTGCTCGCTCTGCACCATGCGCGTTTGCAGCGCGTCGAGCCGGCGGTAAATTTCGCGCTGGTCCGGCACGGCGATCTCCGCCGCGTTCGACGGCGTCGACGCCCGTGCATCGGCAACAAAATCGGCGATCGTCACGTCGGGCTCATGCCCGACGGCGGAGATGACCGGAATGTCGGAGGCATAAATCGCGCGCGCCACGCGCTCATCGTTGAACGCCCACAGATCTTCAATCGACCCGCCGCCGCGGCCTGTGATGATGAGGTCGGCGACCTGCCATTTGTTTGCGTAGCGCAGCGCGCCTGCGATCTCCGGCGGCGCCTCTGCTCCCTGCACGCGCACAGGCAGGAGCACGACTTCGCTCATCGGCCAGCGCGCATTCAAAATGCGCAGCATATCATGCACCGCCGCGCCCGCGGATGAGGTGATGATGGCAATGCGCTTGGGATATTTTGGCAAGGGCTTTTTATGTTCTGGGGCAAAAAGCCCCTCCTTGAAGAGCTTTTCCTTGAGCTGCTCGAAAGCGACGTGCAGGTCACCCACGCCCTCGACGCTGAGCTCTGAACAGTAGAGCTGGTACGCGCCGTCGCGCGGGAACACGCTGATGCGGCCAAAGGCGATGACCTTCATGCCGTTTTCCGGGCGGAAGCGGAGCTTCCCCGCCATGCCGCGGAACATCACGCATTTGAGCGCGCTCCCCTCGTCCTTGAGCGTGAAGTAATGGTGCCCGGAGGGATAGAGCTTGTAGTTCGAGATCTCGCCGCGCACGAAAATGGTCTGGAGCTGCGGCACGGCGTCGAGCAGCGCCTTGATGAAATTGTTGGCTTCCGATACGCTGAAGATCATCTGCTCCTGCGCCACGCCGCGTCACCCCTCTCTCAAAACAAAATGAAAAACGGAAGAAAAGCAGAGCGCCTGTCGGTACTCTGCTTTTAAGAGCATTTTTTATTCCGCGCTGATCTCGCCGCGCACGAAGCTGCCGAGGATGCCGTTGATGAACTTCACCGTCTCGGGCGTTTCATACTTCTTAGCGATCTCCACGGCCTCGTTGACGGCCACGCGCGTCGGAATGTCGCTGCGGTAGAGCGATTCGTACATCGCAACGCGCATGATCGCCGAGGCGACGAGCGGGATGCGGTCAAAGCTCCAGCCCTTGGCGTACTTGGCGATGTAGCCGTCCAACTCCGGCGCGTGCTCGGCAACGCCGGAAACGATGGAGCGGATGTATTCCGCCTGCGCGGCGCCGGGGGCCCTTTCGTAGATGTCGTCCTCGTCCTTGAGCGTGTCGAAGTATTCCTTCGTCAGCCGCTCGTCGAGAAGATCTTTCACCGTCTTATCCGTAAAGCTCAGTTCATATGCAAGATGCACTGCGATCTCTCGCGCTGTATTGCGAATCATTCTCGTCTGTTCCTTTATCTGTTGATCTTATCTTTCTTTAGTTGAAGCTGATCCCGCCGACGTGGACATTGACCGCGTGGACGTTGTAGCCCGTCATGCCGCTCACGGCGGCGGACACGCTGTCCTGCACCTTGCGTGCGGTCTCGGGGATGGCGTAGCCATAGCGCACCATCAGGTAGACGTCGACGATGATCTCGCCGTCCTTGACCTCGGCGCGCACGCCGCGCAGGCCCTTTTTGCCCGTGAACTGCTCGGTGATCTGTTCGGTCATATTCTGGCACATGGATCCAACGCCTTCGATCTCGCCGATAGCGTCGGCGGCGATCGCGGCGACCACGTCTTCTGCGATGTTGATGCTGCCGTTTTCCTCGGCGCGGGTCAGATACTCTCGATTCTCAGCCATTCAGATATCCTCTCCTTGTTTGTGAATGCTCATATCGAAAGTATTTTATCATCTTTTTCCCAAAATTACAACAGCTAATTTACTTCCATGATCTTGATGCTCTCGGCGCTGAGCCCCGTCTCCTGCTTGACGATGTCCGTGATGCGGGCGATGTCCTCGGTCTGGAGCCCCTCTTCTCCCGTCGAAACGACCACGCTCACGCCGTCTTCGGACATGAAAACGACGCAGTCCTCATAGCCCTTGGCCGTGACCATGTTTTCGATCTGCGCCTCGCTGAGCGTATAGGAAGCGAGCGTTTCGATGCTTTTTGCTGCCTCACTCGCGGTCTCGGCATCCACGTCGTCGTTCTCACTCGCCTCCTTCAAGAGCGACAGCGCGCTGTCGCGCGCCTGCTGGCGCGTCAGGCGGGCCGAGGCAAAGTAGTCCTTCCCCTCCGCGTTTGCCGAAACCTCGGCGACGTCGCCGTCTGTGCTCACAAGTTCGGACTGACCTAAGACCTTCGTGGGCTTGTCGACCTTTTCGGCGTACTTTCCATTCAGAAAGATTGCCGCGCAGACAAAGACCAGGATCGTGCCGACCACTGCGTTCCGCTTCCATAATTGCTTCATAGCTGTTTCCTCCCTGCGTTTTGCATAATAAAAATATTGTAGTTTCATGGCGTTCCTTTAACAACGGAGATGCGCTCGGACGAAAGCCCCGTCAGCGCGCTGACGGCCTGCGTCACCTTGAGCTGGACATCCGCGCGGTCTCCGCCCTCGCACACGATGAGCGCGCCGACAAAGCGCGGATAGCGGCTGTGGGTCACGACGACCTCGGCGCTCGTGCCACTGCCGAGCACAACGGTCTCCGTCTTTCGCGTCTGCTCGTCGACCTCCTCCCCTCGGGCTTTGAGCGACGCGGTCTCATCCTGAGCCAGCTCGTAAGCGCCGCCGCCCTCGACCGTCAGCATAAGCGAGAGCTTCCCGACGCCGTCGAGCGAGGAAAGAATATCCTCCATCTCGTTTTGCAGCGCCTCGCGGTCGAAATTTTCCGCGGCGGACGGTGTCGCGGAGCCTGAGTCTGCCGCTTTCTCGTTCTGCGGCAGCAGCAACAGCAGCACGCCGAGCAGCGCCGTCAGGAGGACGTATTTGTACTTCTTGATGCCTTGCAGCGCCTTCTGCACGGGCGATGCGTTCACTTCGGTTCGATCCATAGCTGATTCTCCTCTGCAATACCAAGCTCCTGTACGATGTACGCGCTGAGCGCCGCGCTGTTTTCTCCGTACAGTGTGACGCTGTCCGGAAACGGTACGCCGTCGCGTAAAGCGGTCTGCACTTCGGCGCGCATGCTCAGACCTAAGGAGCTGGCTTTGTCCTCAATATATGCCTGCGTCCGCGCAGCTATGCTATCACCGAGCGCACTGTCCTGCTCGGCGTTCAGCGTTTCCTTCAGCGCTTCGACCGCCTCGCGGTAATGATCGCCGTCGAGCTCCGGCAGGTCGAACGTGAGTGAGAGCAGCGGGCGCAGCATCGTAAGCATCAGCACCATCCCGCCGACAAAACGCACGATCTTTTTCATCGCGCCGCCGTACGTGAGCTGCTGGGCAATGCTCACGAGTACCGCGCAGGCTGTCACGCTTAAAAGCCACGAGCGAAGAAACGTCATACCGTCACCACCATCATCATTGCAATCAAAAGCGACACGAGCAGCAAGAACGCCCCGCCTGCCGTCATCGCCAGCATCAGTGAAAACGCGGAGGAGAGCTGCTCTAAAAACTTGCTGAGTGATTGTGACCCCACCATGCCGCTGAAAAACGCCGCGAGCTGATAAAAAAGATACTGCACCGCCATGCGCAGCAGCGGCACAAGGCACAGCGCCAGCACCGAAAATACGCCCAGCACGCCGAGCGTCTGTCTCTTATACACATCTCCGAGCCCAC
>ENA-OYZV01000432-OYZV01000432.1-human-gut-metagenome-genome-assembly--contig:-NODE-432-length-10509-cov-5.944328_pt1 | contig 10509 bp, 7 predicted proteins | sample MGYA00244203_ERZ653490 | MGnify/ENA primary metagenome ERZ653490 (study PRJEB26926, sample SAMN06165086) | human gut metagenome | biome: ENVO:00009003; feature: ENVO:2100002; material: ENVO:00002003...
CCATGCAGACCTGGGATCTTCTCCCGGTGCTGCCCGGTTCATGGCTGCCACCCTTGCAATCAACCCATCCTGGTCCCGGACTTTGCCAACCGCCCTTGAGCAGGCCGCCGCACTTGAGGCTTACCGGTCCGCGCAGGGGCGAGTGACGCCGCGGGATATGGAGATGCTCAAGGCTTACTACGCCAGCGGCTTGACGCATGACCGGAGCAATAAGGCTTTTTGGCGTCCGGACAGCCGTAAAAAGTTTTGGGAGTGCTTCGGCGACGTTTTGACGCATGCCGACAGGTGGGCTAAGGAGACGCGTTGGAAGCCCGTCTCCGCCCGCAAGAAACCGAAACCCGAAGAACCACGGCAGCCGGAAGGGCCCGTTGTGGATACCGACACGGCGGCGGAAGAACTGCGGGAATGGAGACAAGAATTAGGATTGGGAGGTGAGGCATGAAGCAGTCGGAGTTAAAATTGATGTCTATCATGTCTGCTGCTTTTTCACGGCTGAAAATGTCTCCGGTTCAGATAGCCATTCTTTCCTGTATCGGTCTTAATCCCGGCATTCGGTTCGGAGAAATTGCCAACCGCGTTTCCGTATCTTCCAGCCGTCTGTGCTTTCACTTGAATACCCTTTGCGGTGCAGGAGACGTTTCTACCTCCCAATATGGTGGCAGATTCAAAAAAGGTTATTTCCTCACGGCACAAGGGCGTAAACGATTGGAAGACGCGATCACACGAACGATGAAAGATCATGCCTAAGAGAGATAAAACATCTATTGCCACAGAGAAGAAGAAGGAATTTGCCAGGCTCTTGGTTGAGTCAAAATTGTCCAAAGCGGACGCATATCGTAAAGCTTACAAGCGCAAGGACATGAGTAATGACGCGGCCAGTAAGGCGGCTTCTCGTTTGTCCAAAGATGGCGAAGTTTTGCGAATGATTGATGAATTGAATGCCCAGTTGGACAGATCAGCGATTGCCACCAAGCAGGAATGCCTTGAGTTTCTTACTGCTGTGTTGCGTACACCGATTGGAGAAGTAGGAGAAGATTCTCCTTTATGCCAGGAGGTTGCCTACACAGATTCAGGGATGCGCAAGAAGATGCCCGGCAAGATTGAGGCGGTGAGGGAGCTTTCCAAGCTGGCCGGTTACAATGAGCCGGAACCGGTAGATGTTCCCGGCCTGTCGCAGATTGCCGCGGTGCTTGCCGGAACGCAACAGGAGCATCTTGTACATCCTGATAATGGCAAAGCCGCTCCGATTGAGTTTGACGGGATAGATGCCGCACCGGAAGAAAAAGAACACCGCCCAGGGTTAATGGACGGTGTGAAGGATGAACCGTTGGTTTAGGGATGAAATTTTATATTTGATTTCACATAGTTTAACATATCATCCTCACTTTGAAATGGGGAAATAAGAAGATATTTTTCTACAAAATCATCTTTATAGATATTAGAAGGAAAATACTGAAGAACTCTTTCAACATCATCTTTTTTATTTATCATCAATAACGATATATATAAAAGAGATAAAAAATTGGGAGGTATTTGAGAAACCATCATCCATAAATCATTTTTTAAGATATTTCTATAATCCTCATCCCATTGAGAATCCTCTATGATACATATTGTTTTCTTTAATGCCGAATAACAAGTAGAAGCTACAGGAGCCATAATGACTGAATAATGAGAAACTAGAGCAACTTCCTCACCAATTTCTTTATCTGTTGGCATTTTTTCTATATTCCCCTCGAACCAAGATTTTATTGTTAAAAAATGACGTTGATAATCCTTCAAAACATTTATACCTTTTGATTCTTTTTTATCTATTCCGATCATATCGTATAACACACATAAATTTTTTACAGAATCGCGTATTAATCCTGTATAATTAAGAACCATAGAATCTACTCTATCTTTCCTCATTTCGGAAATCTGTTTATTAAAATCATTTTGTTGCTCAAATATTGTATAAATCAATACAACAAATGCTAATCCCGCAAACAAGGCATTTAATCCTCCATACATATCTCCACTGATCCCGAAACGGGAGGTTTCTGGAAAATTGATTCCTTCAAACAACCTGTCCGCTATACCAAGGCTTATCCATGTGATGAAAGGCCATGCAATAAAAAGTACGGAAACAATGATGAGCACGCCACACATACAATTCCGCTTTGAACGTTTCTTTTTTGACAAAGACTTTTGATCTGCCATAGAGGAAAATGTAATCCTTTCATATCCCGATTGTCAAAGTATTTCACTAATCTAACCATGTAGATTTAGTCAAGTTACGGTTGTATTCATCCTTCAGCTTTTTGTTGTAATGATGGTACATGATTCGATGCGCTTTCAACGGAGGCGAGCTTTCTCCTACTTCTGCCGTCCGGGCGGATTTAGATAATTTTCACCGTGGGGCTTCCAGGATTGAGAATCTGGACCTGGGCCAGATGGGCGGCGTTTCCCGGCGCCGCGGGTTCCGGCGCGTGGCTGCCGCTTTGGAGGGTTCCGTGATTTTGCCTTATGTTTATTCCACCAATGACCGTTTTCTTGTGGAGGTGTCTCCTTCCCTGTTGCGCGTGTTGTCTGCCGAGGGGGATGTGGTTGTCTCCCTGCCTTCCGTATGGAGCCAGGACGATGTTTCCTCTTTGCGCCACAAACAGGTGAACAGCATGTTGTTTCTGGCCTGCCCCACGCATGAGCTGATGGTGCTAAAACGGGATGACGAGGGCGCGTTTTCCCTGGCTCCCTATGAGTTTAAGGCCCGCCCCTGGCGGTATGAGGAGTTTCGGGATTTTCCGGTGCGCCTGACGTTGGATGAGGGGTGTTACAGGGTGTCTTTCGGGGATCATGCGTCCGATCCGGATGCGGCGGTTAACGAGGGGGATGTGATGCGCGTCCAGGTGACGGTGCCCCAGCAGACCGGGTTCAGCACGGGGGCCGTGGTTCGCCAGGGTTGGGTGATTGCCAAGGCGTTTACGGCAGCCAGCACTTTCACGGCTGGGAAAAAGCTCTGCCTCAATGAGGGGAGTTATTGGTCCTGGTGGACGTGCGACAGGGATTTTAACGGGGCGGCGGATTTTGTGGATGGCCTGACGTCTCCGGCGGATTATCCGGAGCATTTTCATAAAGGTGTTGTCTGCCACAGTAATATAATTACCTGCAAGGGGAGTTGGACGTTTTATTGTTATAAGGAGTGGTACGGCACGTATGCCGTGGAGCGGCGTTTTCCGAATGAGGATTGGCAGCTGCTTGGTACGTCCAATTCCCCGGTGGGGGCCGCTTCCAATTTGCAGCTGACCGGGGACGAGGCGGGGGAGGAGTGTTATTTACGCCTGATGTTGTATGAGTCCCAGCTTTCCAACGGTTCCGATCCCAGCCAGGGGTTTCCGGCTGATTCCTGCGGGAATAAGCTGGTGGTGGATGCTTATAAGAAGGATGTGGTGCTGCGGCTGCATTCCCTGTCTACCAGCGACGTGCGCAAGTTGACGCTGCCTTTGGGGAGTGATTTTTGCGATTTTTTCGAGAAGATGGGCCTGCCGGTTTTTTCCGCATTGTTGGTTGATGGGGCCAGGGTGGACGGCGGGTTTGAGGTGTCCAGGGAGGGACGGATGCTGACGGTGAAGCCCGATGGGGTGACGACGGATGATGTCGGCGCCGGGAGCATGGTGCGCCTGGAATGGGAGCAGGCAGAGGTGAGTTTGGACCGGTTTGCGGAGGGGTCGATTGAGATGTATCGTTTTTTTCTTCCGGCGGGTACAGTCGTGTCGATGCAGGGGTTTGTCTGCGTTTATGCAGGACAGACGGTTCGACTGAATTCGACGTTGAATGTGTGTTCTTTTTGCGAGGGTAATGGCGGTTCTTATTCGTTGAGGTCTGTGTTTTCCACGATGGAGAAGGCGTCTTTTACGGTGCTGGAGGACGGGGTTTATGTGGTGAGGATGGAGACCTGGACCGGAGGTTCCGTCAGTCAACGGGCCAGAGCGCAGCTGGAGGTGCCGGCCTGTACGGCATGGATGGAGGCGGAGGTGACCGAGGTGACGGCTTCCGCGGAGTATTCTCTTTGGGATAATGTGTCCGCGGTTCCGGAGGGTGTACCCCCGTCCGGGGAGTCGTTGATGTGGAGTTTCGCGGCGTTCCGGGGGGTGTACGGGTTTCCTTCCCTGGTGGATGTGTTTCAGCAGCGACTGGTGCTGGCCGCTACGCAGGCCCAGCCGCAGACGGTGTGGTTGAGCAAGACGGATGACCTCAACAGTTTCGAGGTGGGGAAGCAGGATGATTCCGCGCTGGCTTTGACGTTGAGCACCACAACACAGAACAGGATTTGCTGGCTGATGGCACAGAGTTCCCGGCTGCTGTTGGGGACGGCGGACGCGGAGTGGGCGGTGTCCGGCGGCCAGGGGGTGATGACTTACGCCAATGCGCGGGCGGATAGCCACGGGTTTGTGGGTTCTTCCGATGTGCCGGCCCTGATGGCGACCGATAAGGTGCTGTATGTGGAGAGGGGCGGCGGACGGGTGTATCAGTACGGGTATGATTATGAGAGCGACGGGTTTGTGTCCCGCGATTTGACGGTGTTTGCCGATCATGTGCTGGCCGACGGCGGTGGGTGCCGGGGTGTTGCTTTTGTGCGCAAGCCGGAGCCGCGGGCGGTGTTTGTGCGCCGGGACGGGGCACTGGCGCTGATGACTTATAATAGCATGCACCAGGTTCACGCCTGGCACCGGTACACGACAGAAGGAGTGTTCGAGGGGGTAGCCGTTTTGCCCAATGGGGATCAGGCGGATTTGCTGTTTGCCCTGGTGGAGCGGGAGGATGGACGGTTTATTGAGGTGCTGGCGCCGGGTAATGAGTTTCAGGATCCAGGAGGTAGGGATTTTGTGTCTGTGTTAGAGACTAACGCCCTGATTTCTCTTGAAGCTGCTGGACGCCGCCAGCATAGCGGCGGAGTGATGTTTTTCTTTGGCTCTGACGCACTGGTGGATGGTGTTGAGGTAAGCATCGACGGAACCCGCTGGGATGTACTGGACCGTTCCCCGTCTTCGTTTTTAACAAGGGGATGGCATTCTCTAGTTTCTGATGGATGCTGGAATTACGATTCCATGGTGGGCATCCGCGTTTCCGGCAACCGCGATTTCAATTTATTAGCTATTCAGGCATAATGGATAATAATATAGAGATTCTAAAAGAACGACTTTCCGAACGCGTGTGGAGGTTAAATCACCTTTACTGGATTATCAATAAAGAGGGCAAGATGCAAAGGTTCCAGTTGAATTGGGCCCAGCGGCGGCTGCATGAGCGGTTATGGTACAGGAATGATATTCTGAAAGCGCGCCAGCTGGGAATTTCCACGTATGTGGCCATGCTGATGCTGGACATGTGCCTGTTCCGATCCAATTTCCATTGCGGCATCATTGATAAGACTTTGGTGGATGGGACTGGCAAGATTGGTAAAATTGAGTTGGCTTACAGGAGTTTGGATTATGTACCGGATGCTCCCACGGAAGAAGACCTTGCCCTGGCCGAATTAGGACGCCTCATTAAAGGGGAGATTCAAGCCAGACCTTCCCAAACGACGGTATCTTTTTCTAATGGGAGTAAAATTACAGCCGGCACATCTCTCCGTGGCGGCACATTTCAGTTTTTGCATGTCTCAGAACTTGGATACGTCGCGGCCCACGCCCCTCTGCGGGCCCGCGAGATTGTGACAGGGGCCATGAATGCCGTTTCCAAAGATGGAGTGATTGTTCGAGAATCCACCCATGAGGGAGGAAAGTTTGGCCTCAATTACGAGATGACCAAGACGTCCATGGAAATGGTCGGCAAACATCTTTCTTCCCTGGATTGGAAGTTTTTTTTCTTCCCCTGGTGGAAAAATCCGGAGTATTTCCTTGAGGCTGATGATGAACAGGGAGGCGGTTTTCCGGAGGATTTGCAAAAGTATTTCGAGGATTTGAGGTTAAGGTGCGGTATTTCCCTGAATGATGCCCAAAAGCGTTGGTACGCCTCCCAATACAAGACATTTGGAGGATTGGTCCGTCAGGAATATCCCTCTACACCGGAAGAGGCGTTTCAGTCATTGGTGGAAGGATCTATTTATGGCTCATACATTGATATGTTGAGATCCAAAGGGAGGTTGTGCGGAGAATTTGAAAAGGACGACCTGGCTCCCTATTACGTGTCCTGGGATATTGGCATGGCTGATTATATGGTTCTCTGGCTCTGGCAGGTGAGGGGAGACGGCAAGTTTTACGTGATGGATTGCTTGCAGGCCAATGAAAAGCCCTTGGAGTGGTATATCAATTTCATCCGAACGAAGTGGGAAGTGATGTTTGGACCCATTTACAAACATCTGGTTCCCCACGACGCAGGGAGGAGAGATCCCCACGGGATTACCTTTGACGTGTATTTGAGGAGAGCAGGGTTCAATGTGTCCGTAGTGCCGCGCATTTCCGATGTGTGGAATGGTATTTTTGCGGTACGGCGCCTCCTGAATCATTGCATTTTTCATGAGCGATGCTCCCGGCCCCTGAAAATTGACGGAGTGGAATATATGTCTGGCGTAAATGCCCTGGAGAATTATCAGAAGGCCCCGGCAGGAGCACATGGTGTTGAACGGGATACCCCCCTGCATAATAGATGTTCTCACGCAGCGGACGCCTTTAGGACATTTGCGGAAGCTTATGAAAATGGCCTTGTTGGAGCAGTTGGAGCCGTTGCCATGCCTGCACAAGCGGTAGAATCACGCCAGACACAAGGACTTGCCATAGGAGCGGATGCGCTCTTTTTCTAAACTCCACCGAAAAGCCACACGTCAGCCACACGCCACAAGTACTAAACAAATATAATTTAGATGTATATACAATTTCAAAAACATTGAAATTACAATGATATAATAAAATGTTTTAGTTTACCTTAATGATAAAATCTGCCTTGTAAGCGGACGGTCGTCAGTTCAAATCTGACAAGCGGCTCCATCATAACCCGCTCAAGGTCAACCCTTGAGCGGGTTGCTTTTTATTACAAAAGAAAATACAGCCACACGTCAAGCCACACGTCAACGTGGAAAAATGTTGTTTTGGAACCGCAGGAATGGCAAGAGAAGGGTATGCGTCAGTATTTCGAGCCCACCGATTACGCCCATTTGTACCGAGAAAAGAATTCCGGCATTTATTACGCTCGCGTAGATTCCAGGAAGGGAGGAAGAAAAACGATACGGCGCTCTCTAAAGACGAAAGAATTGACAGAGGCTATTGCTAAAATGGCAGCCTTTTTACAGGGGATGGAGGCAGACACACCTGCCATTGGTCACGTTTCCTGGTATGTGGCCGTTGATACCTATATTGCTCATCAGAAGATGAGGCCGAATCTCAAGCCCAAAGCTGTTGAGTCCGCCATTCAGTTCGCATCACATGCTCGCAGGCTAGTTGATCAGGATATGGCAGCAGACGCTATTACGCCCGGTATGTGCCGGTCATGGTGGGCTAAAAAAGCGCAGAGTTGTTCACCAAGAACGGCGAATGGAGCTTTAGGGGCTGTAAGAGGGGTTTTCAAAATGCTGGTTGATAGTGGAGCTGTTCATGCTGATCCTTCTTCTTCGCTGGAACGTATGCCCATACGTCCTAAACAGTTGAATATTCCATCCAATGATGATTTGCGCCGTATTGTAGCTGAGATTTTAAGAGGTGAAAGTATTGGAGCCCGCCGGGGTACAAGCAGGCATTCTTCCGATATGGTGGCATTTCTGGCTTATTCCGGATTGCGCATTGAAGAGGCTCGGCAGTTGACATGGGGAGATATTGGCAATGATGTCATTTCCGTTCCTGCTATCAAACATTCTATTAGAAGGAGGGTTTTATATATTAATGCTTCATTGCGGGAAGTGATTGATTCTTTGCGAACTTGCGCTTGCTGCGCGAGTTCAAAAGATCCTGTGTTCCATATTTTGACTCCAAGAAAGGCATTAGAACGTGCTTGTGAGCGATTGGGTCTTCCCCATGTCCGGGTGCATGATCTGCGCCATTTTTTCGCTACGACGTGTATCGAGCAGGGAGTAGATATTCCGACCGTGGCCAAGTGGCTGGGGCACCAGGACGGGGGAGCTCTCGCCATGCGGGTGTATGGTCATTTGCGCGACGAGCACAGCAAGGAACAGGCTTCCAGGCTGCGCTTTTGATTGTTTTGTTCAAGTCGTGGGTGTTTTTGTTCAAGTCGCTGTTGTATGTTTCCGGTCACGTTCCGTGCGATGAGAGGGGCATGGAGTTTAATCTTTCTATTGCAGATATGCTCCGCACGAAGTATTCGAGTATTTTCGAGCGTGAGATTCAACAGGTGACGTCTATTCTTGAGCCGTATTGTTCCGTTCTCCCCGGTCGCGGGAAAGATATGGAGATTCCCTATGTGGGCAAGACGGAGTTCAAGGAGATCGGCAACAGATTCGTAGAGGCCAGCCCTCACGAGCTTTCCATGGGGAAGCGTGTAATTAAACCTCTCCGTTATGCGGATTCTCTTCACAAGGATGATGTTGACAATATCCTTTTGAACGACCTTGAACTCAGTATCAGCGATTTTATCGCGGAAATGAAGAAGGCCGGCAAGAGGCTGCTTGATCAGGTTTTGCTTGGGGTGGTTCCCGATACGGATAATCCCGGAAAGTTCCGCATCCGTACAACTTCGGATAGTGTTTGCGGGGGAATGCTTGCACCTAATTACACGGGCAATTCAGGCGCCACGCTGACCGATCTTGATCCAAGTCTGGTTGTTCCGGCTGATTTCAAGATGGATGGGACGAAGAATCCTGCCGGGTTCCTGCTGGATCAGATTGTTGAAGCCAAGCGCATGCTGGAAGAGAATTACGCATGGGACGAGGCTTCCGGCGACATTCTTTGTCTGGCGATTTCCTCAACGATGAAGGCGCAGATGATCATGTGGGAGGAGCAGAAGAATAAGAATTACGGTTTTTCCGTGCTGGAACACGGCAAGGTGAATCCCATGCTGAATGTCCGCTTCCTGGTCACGAATATGCTTCCGTTTGATGAGGACGGCAATCGTATTTGTCCGATGTGGGTCAAGAGCCGCCTTGTTCTGTCTCCGTGGGATCAGATGAAGTTTTCTATCGTGCGACCGGACAAGTATCAGAACCTTTCTGTTGTTCGAGCAGATGCCGCTTGCATGTACGGGGCTTCCAGGAAAGACGAAAAGTCTTTCGTGCAGATTCTTTGTAAGGAGAAGGCAACGGCTGGTTCTTAATTATCTTTCCAGGGTATTCGTTGTTGTTTGGTCCGCTTCCTGCCGAAACAGGGAGCGGATTTTTTTGCTTGTTCAAGTTACGGTTGTATTCGTGCGGCAAAAATGTGTGCTAAGAGGGAGGCATGTTAGATTTCCTGGGCGTTACGGAACATTTTTCCTGCATGGAGAATACTCCGTTTTCCTTCCCTGCCCTGTTTCGGGATATGGCAGGGGAAGCCGTTTCTCTGGACGGCGTGTTTTTTTCAGGGAGCATTGTGTCCGCCAATCAGGAGGTGGTAGAGATTTCCATTGAGAAGGGGGAGTTTTCTAATGAGGTGATTTTTTCATTCCCCGCCCTGCCTGAAGGAAGATGGTCTTACGATGTTCTGGTTCAGGCAGATGATGGTTCCCAAAGGATTTTGTTTTCCGGGTATATTTCCGTACTCGGTGTTTCTCGCGTCGCACAGTTGGCAGGAGGTACGCCAATGAAGAACCGGACTCTGCTTGTCGCCATGCCCGGGGAAACGACAATGCGTCTCCGTATGGAGTGGATTGCTACTACTGCTGCACAGGCTTTTGCCTATCATGCGCTCCAGTCTTCCAAGGATGCTCATGCGGATGCGGAAACGGCGAGCCAGGCAGCCAAGACGGCAACAGACGCGGCAGCCACCGCTGCAGGACGGGCCGAAGAGGCGGAAGGCTATGCAGGATCTGCCTACGCCTCCAAAGTGGCTGCCGCCGATTCTGCGACCGCTGCCGGCACATCCGCAGCTAACGCGTCCCGTGATGCCAAGAGCGCCAATGACGCGAAAACGGCTGTAGAATCGCTGGCTGCCACCTGGCCGGAAACGGTCAGCGACGGGAAGCAGCAGATTATTGAAGCCAGGAATGAGGCTGTTACTGCCATTCAGGACAAGCAAGCGGCTTCTGTGCTTGCCGTAGGTCGTGCCTCACAGACCGCGCAGCAGAATATAGCCAGCGCGCAAAGTACCGCTGTTCAAGCCGTCCAGACAGCACAGACGGAAGCGGTGGGAGCGGTTACACCACTTGTCCAGCGCGCCGAAACCGCCAAAGATGACATTCTCCAGGCGGAGAGGCGTATCAATACGGCTGCCGATAATGCCGCAACTTCTGCCACCGCCGCGGCCAAATCCGCGACGGCGGCCCAGCAGGCCCTTGAGGCCATGCCGCAGGTGGACGCCTCCGGCAACATGACGCTGGCCGGAGGTCTGACGGCGGCGGGGGCCGTCAACGCCAACGGAGGCATCAACATCCCGCTTGCCGTGGGGGCGGCAA
>ENA-OYZV01000433-OYZV01000433.1-human-gut-metagenome-genome-assembly--contig:-NODE-433-length-10476-cov-4.460321_pt1 | contig 10476 bp, 10 predicted proteins | sample MGYA00244203_ERZ653490 | MGnify/ENA primary metagenome ERZ653490 (study PRJEB26926, sample SAMN06165086) | human gut metagenome | biome: ENVO:00009003; feature: ENVO:2100002; material: ENVO:00002003...
ACATAGCCCTTCGTGATGCTGCTGTATTCCTCGACCGGGTCGTTGATGACAAGGTTCAAGTCAAGGTTGGTGAGCTGGAGCGTTGCGTCGCGGTACTCCTTGTTGACGAGATTCGGCATTTTCTCCGTCTTGGCGCCGGAGCTGACGAAAACCGAGATGACGCGGTTGCCCTTTACGGTCTTGCCGCGCTCGGGCGACTGCTCGATAATCTGACCCGCCGCGTATTTGCTGCTCGCGCGCTGGCCGATCTGTTCGATCGTGAAGATGCCCTTCACGTTTTCGTCCTCGTTTGCCTCGTCGATGGTCATGCCGATGAGATACGGCACCACATACTCCGTCGGCGTCTGCTCGCCGCCGAGAAGATCGCTGAAGATCGCGTGCCAGAGCAGCACGATGAGTGCCACCGCGGCCACCGCCGCGCCGATGATCGTGAGCAGCTTGCGCGTGCCCAGCTTGTGCGGGGATGCCTCTTCTTCCTCCTCGTCGTCCGCCTCCTGCACCTTCTGTGCCTTGGAGACGGTGTGCACGGCGGGGATATACTGCGTGGGCTCATCCACGGTCTCGCGGTGCAGGTCTTCGATCGTGAAGTCGAGGTCGACCTCAGGATTCTTGCGGAACTCCTCAAGGTCTGCGAGCATTTCATCCGCCGAGGCGTAGCGCTTCTCCAAATCGGAGGCCATCGCCTTCATGCAGATGAGCTCAAGCGCTTCGGGCACGTCGGGATTGATCTCGCGCGGCGAGAGCGGCACGGAGGAAAGGTGCTGGATGGCGACGGAAACGGCGTTGTCGCCCTCGAACGGGAGTCTCCCCGTCAGCATTTCGTAGAGCACGACGCCCGCGGAGTAGATGTCCGAGCGCGCGTCCGTGCGGTCGCCCCTCGCCTGCTCGGGCGACATGTAGTGCACCGAGCCGAGCGCCTCCTGCGTGAGCGTGTTGGCGGAGTTGGCGAGGCAGGCGATGCCGAAGTCAGCGACCTTGACGTTGCCGTCGCGAAGCACCATGATGTTCTGCGGCTTGATGTCGCGGTGGATGATGCCGCGCGAATGCGCGTGCGAGAGCGCCTTCATGATCTGCGTGATGAAGTGCAGCGCCTCACGCCAGTTGAGCTGGCCGCGCTTTTCCATATACTGCTTGAGCGTGATGCCGTCGATGAGCTCCATGACGATATACTCCGTCTCGCCGCGGCTGACGTCGTAGACCGAGACGATATTCGGGTGCGAGAGCATTGCGACAGCCTGCGACTCGTCGCGGAAGCGGCGGCGGAAGTCGGCGTCCTCGGCAAGGTCGCTCTTGAGCACCTTGACCGCCACGAGGCGGTTCAAGCGGTGGCACTTGGCCTTGTAGACAACGGCCATGCCGCCGCTGCCGATGACTTCGAGCAGCTCATAGCGGTTGTCGAGCATTTTTCCGATCATATTGTTCATACGGTGCCACCTCCTTTACTCGTGTTCGATGAGCACAGCCGTCACGTTGTCCGGCGCGCCCTGCGCCTTGGCGAGCGCAATGAGATCGTCAAGGCTTTCTTCCGCGCTCTTACCCGCGCACACGGTGCGGCAAATTTCGTCGTCCGTCGCGGTGACGACAAGGCCGTCCGTGCAGAGGAGAATTTTGTCCCCCTTGGTGAACGAGACCTCGAACGCGTCGCAGAGCGTGTTTTCGTCTGGGCCGAGCGCGCGGGTGATGAGGTTGCGGTTCGGGTGCGTGCGCGCCTCCTCGGCGGTGATGTTGCCGTTTTCCACGAGCGTCTGCACGACGCTGTGGTCGTGCGTGATGCGTGTGATCTCGCCGCCGCGGATCAAATACGCGCGGCTGTCGCCGATGTTGCAGACGATGGCGTACTTCTCCTCTGCCACTGCGCTGACGAGCGTCGTGCCCATGCCCTGATAGGCGGGGTCTTGCAGCGCGCGCTGATAGACCGCCGTGTTGGCCTTCGCCACACAGAACGACGCGAGCTCGCGCAGCTGCTCGGCGGTCATGTCCGCGCGGATGAGCGCGTGCATTTCCTTCATAAAGGTCTCCACCGCAACAGAGCTTGCGATCTGTCCGCCCTCGGCGCCACCCATGCCGTCGCACACGACGGCGATGAGCAGCTTTTCGCCCTGCTCGACGGCAAAGGTATCCTGATTTTCATGCCGCCGCAGACCGACGTCGGTTTTTCCGCAGGCTCTCATTGCGCGGCCCCCTCTCTTGCTTTCATTTCTTTGCGCCGGAGTTGTCCGCAGCTGGCGTCAATGTCGCCGCCCAGGCTGCGGCGGACCGTCGCCGTCAGGCCGTGGGACTCAAGGCGCTTCTGGAATGCCGCGACGCGCTTGCTCGGCTTGAACTCGCTCTCGACCACGTCGTTGAGCGGGATGAGGTTCACATGCCCCGGCATGCCGTGGATCTTTTCGGCCAGCAGGTCGGCCTGCCAGTCGTGGTCGTTCACGCCGTCGATCATCGCGTATTCAAACGAGATGCGGCGGCCGGTCTTCTTAAAATAGCGGTGGCAAGCGGCGAACAGCTCCTCCACGTCGTAGGCGTTGTTCACAGGCATGATGCGGCTGCGCGTCGCGCTGTCGGGTGCGTGGAGCGAAACGGACAGCGTGAGCTGCAAATTGTCCTCCGCGAGCGCGTCGATGCCCGGCACCACGCCGCAGGTGGAAAGAGAGATGTGCCGCATGCCGATGTTCATCCCGTCGGGATGGTTGATGAGCTCCAAAAAGCGCAGCACATTTTTCCGGTTGTCCATCGGCTCGCCGATGCCCATCAGGACGATGTTGGAAATTTCGCGTCCGGAGTCAAGCTGCGTGAAAAGCACCTGATCGAGCATTTCCGACGGTGTTAAGTCCCTCACCTTGCCGGCCAGCGTGGACGCGCAGAATTTGCAGCCCATGCGGCAGCCGACCTGCGAGGAAATGCAGACCGTGTTGCCGTGGTGATAGGACATCAGCACCGTTTCGATGCAGTTGCCATCTTGCAGCTCCCAGAGGTATTTGATCGTCCCGTCGAGCTTTGACACCTGCTTGCGCGCGACCGTCGGCACGGTGATGTAGTACTCCGCCCTGAGCTTTTCGCGCAGGGATTTGGGAATATTCATCATCTCGTCAAAATCGGTGATGCCGCGGTGCAGCCAGGTGAAGACCTGCTTGCCGCGGAACGACGGTTCGCCCATCGCGCGCAGTGCCGCGGTGGTTTCCTCCAATGTCATTGACTTTAAATCAGTCATGCGTCTTTCTCCTCATGCGGCTGAGATAGAACCCGTCCGTATTGTCGCGCTGCGGCCAGAGCGTCAAATGCCCCGGCGCGCTCACGCCGTTCGGCAGCGAAAAGGCTTCGTAAGTAAACTCGTCGTGTGCCTTCAAAAAGCCGTCCGTCACCTGCTCGTTTTCCTCGGGCAGGATCGTGCAGGTCGAGTAGACGAGAAGGCCGCCGTCTTTCACATAGCGCGCGCTGTTCTCTAAGATCGCGCGCTGGATCTCCGGCAGCGCGGAAAACTCCTGCGCATCCTTATAGCGGATGTCCGGCTTTTTGCGGATGATGCCAAGGCCCGAGCACGGCACATCGCAGATGACAACGTCAAACTTGCCCGCCCATTCCTCGCGGAACGCGCGGCCGTCGACGGCGGCGGTCTCGATGCACGTGATGCCGAGGCGCTGCGCGCCCTCGCGGATGCGCTTCAATTTGTTTTCATGTAGATCGCACGAGAGGATGCTCCCCTCGTTTTCCATCGCGAATGCCGCGGCGAACGACTTGCCGCCCGGAGCGGCGCAGACGTCCAGCACCCTCTGCCCGCGCGCAAAGTCCGCGGCGCAGACGATCAGGTGTGCCGCTGCGTCCTGTACGGTGAAGCGGCCATTGTAGAAAGCGCTGAGCGTCGTCAAATCACCCGTGCCGGAAAGCTCCAGGCATCCGGGCACCCACGGGTGCGGCGTGACGCAGACGCCCTCGCCGCGAAGCTCGTCGACGAGCGCTTTTTCATTCGTTTTGAGCGGGTTGACCTGTACGCTGATGGGCGAAGCCTCGTTGTCGATGCGAAGAAACGCTTCCGCTTCCTCAGTTCCCAAGAGCGACACGAGCTTTTTGACGAGCCACTGCGGGTGGCTGTAGGCGACGCTCAATCGTGCGATATTCCCCTCCGGCAGCGGCGGGAGATTCGACTTATTCTGCGCGACCTTGCGCAGCACGGCGTTGACGAGTCCGCTCGCGGCGCTTCTGCCGTTCGTGCGGCAGAGCTCCACGGACTCGCTGACAGCGGCGTGGTCGGGTACCTTGTCCAGAAATAAGATCTGGTACGCGCCGATGCGCAGAATGTCGGCAAGTGGCGGCTGCAAATGGTCGAGCTTCTGCGTGCAGTAGGTGCTCAAATACCAGTTCAGCAGAAGCTCGTTCTGCATCACGCCGTAGACGACGCGGCGCAGGATGCCGACCTGCGGGGCGGCGAGGCCGACGCCACCGGCCTCCTCCAGTGTGTCCGCCATGTCGTCGAGCAGCTCATGCAGCCGGTCGTTGAATTCCGTCACGGGGCGGCAGACCTTTGCAAGGCAGGGGTCGCCCACTTCGTGGATCTTGCGAATAGCCATAATTTCATCCTCTTTTCTCTATTGTAAAGCATTGCAGTCGGCAAAAATGTCGAGACCGCGGTTTTCTTTTCTTGCGTAAAATGCCAGCAGATATTCGCTGACGGTGCGCCGCAGCACGCTGCCGCCCTTGCCGCACAGGTAGACGCAATAGCGATAGCGGTTGTTGACCTTCACGACCGGCGCGCCCGCGGGGCCGAGCACTTCGACATCGAGCCCGCTCAGCGGCGGCTGGGAAGAGGCGTAGCGCAGTGCATCGCATAGGGTACGGGCGGCAGCGATGACGCGCAGCTCATCAAGGCCTGAGACCGTCAGCGTGAACAGATCTGCAAACGGCGGATAGCGCCGCAGCGAGCGCATGCGCAGCTCGTTTTGGTAAAACGTCTCGTAATCCTGTTTCGCCGCGGCCTGAATGACCTCGTTTTCGGGGTGGTAGGTCTGGATGACCGCGCGGCCCGGACGCTCGCCGCGTCCGGCCCTGCCGACGACCTGCGCCAGCAGGCTGTACGTCCGCTCGGCGGCGTGGTAGTTCTGCGCGTAGAGCGAAAGGTCCGCGTCCAGCACGCCCACGAGCGTCACGTTTTCAAAATCCAGCCCCTTGGCGACCATCTGCGTGCCAAGAAGGATGGGGATATTCTTTTCTTCAAATTCGCGCAGCAGCGCTTCATGTCCGCGTGACGCGCCGACGGTGTCGGCGTCCATGCGCAGCACTTTAGCCTTTGGGAACAGGTCAAAAAGCTCCTGCTCGACCTTCTGCGTGCCGGAGCCGACGCGCTTCATCAGTCCCCCGCACTCGCTGCACTTGTCCACCACGGCTTCAGAGTGCCCGCAGTAGTGGCACATCAGCCGTTCGTTGGCGGAATGGTACGTCATCGGCACGCTGCACCGTGGGCACTGCGGCACATAGCCGCACTCGCCGCACAGCAGCATCCGCGCGCTGCCGCGCCGGTTGAGAAACAGAATGCTCTGCTCGCCGCGTTCGATATTTTTTTCAAGCTCTGCGCGCAGCGCATGACCGATTGAAGTCTCATTCCCCTGCCGCAGCTCGTCCTTCATGTCGGCAATCAGCACCTTGGGAAGCGGCAGATCGTTGAACCGCTTATGAAGGGAAAAGACTTGATAGCGTCCGTTTTTGGCGGCATATGCCGTTTCAATCGTCGGCGTGGCCGAGCCGAGCAGCAGCAGCGCGTCGTTCTGCGCACAGCGGAACTGCGCGACGTCGCGCGCGTGGTAGCGCGGCGGATTTTCGGACTGATAACTCGTCTCCTGCTCTTCATCCAAAATGATGAGCCCGAGGTTTTGCAGCGGTGCGAACACCGCGCTGCGCGTGCCCAGCACGACGCGCACCTCACCGCGGCGGATGCGCTTCCATTGGTCGTAGCGCTCGGTGAGCGGCAGCGCGCTGTGCAGCATTGCGACGTCACTGCCGAACTGCGCCGTAAAGCGGCGCAGCATTTGCGGCGTCAGCGCGATCTCCGGCACGAGCAGCATGGCGGTCTTGCCGCGCGTGAGCGCTCCTTCGATGAGCCTGATATAGACCTGCGTCTTGCCGCTGGCGGTCACGCCATGCAGCAGCGCGGCGCTGCCGCCCTCGCGGCCTAAGAGCGTACAGAGGCCGTCGAAAGCGGCCTGCTGTTCGCCGTTGAGCACAATGTCCTCGCGCGCGGGCGCATCATCATAGCGGCTGACGCGCAGCACCTCGCGCTCGGAGAATTCGACAAGACCGGCCTTTTTGAGGCCGCGCAGCGTCTGCATCGTCGCGCCGGTGTAATAGCTGATCTCGCTGCTGGATAGGCAGCCCTCGCGGCTGAGGAGCTCTACGACCGCATAGCGCACGGGCGCGCTGCGGCGCTTGGACTCGACCGCGGCAAGCGCGTCCTCCGCGCTGACACAGAGCGACACCATGCGCACGGACTTATCCTGCAAGCGCTGGCGCAGCTTTGTTTCGCGCACGGCGAGGCCGCAGGCTTCAAGCGAGTGGAGCGCCTTTGCCGTCTTTTCGCCACCGAGCTCGTCGAGCGCGGCGCGCTCGATCTCCTTGGCGCTGAGCATCGCACGCAGCAGCGTTTCCTCGAGCGAATCGGGCGCGACGGACGAGAGCGCGTCCTCCGCGCCGATCTCCGCGTTTATGTGCCACAGCTCGCGGTATTGGAGCCACACGCCGCCGGGCAGGATCGTCTTGATCGCGTCGTAATACGTGCAGAAATAACGCGCCTTCATCCACCGCACAAGGCGGATGTCCTTTGCATCCAGCAGCGGCGCATCGTCGAGCACCGCGTCGATGGGCTTGAGCGGCGATGCCGCCGCCTCGCGCCCGACTTCGAGCAAAAAGCCCTCCACGCGTCGATTTCCGCGCCCAAAGGGGATCGTCACGCGCTTGCCGGCCTCGGCGCTGCCGATGAGCTCGTCCGGCACAAGGTAGGTGTAGAGCCGGTCGGCGGCATAAGGAACGGAAGAGACTGCGACGCGAGCAAGCATTTTCTCTGTCATACAGTCTCCCCCTTTGCGTTATTCAAGACTTACTTTGCGATGTGCGTGTCGATATTCTCTGCGGTGAGCTTACCGGCAGCCACCTCGTTGATGGCCGTGGTGACCGGCTTTTCGCAGAGGGGATAACCCTCTTCGTCAGCCTGCTCGGCGATCTGGCGGGCGCGGCGCGCGACCACGTTGACGAGCAGATAACGGTTCTCAACGTACTTGTTGAGCAGACTCATAGCGGGATAAAGCATCATAATAGTTTACTTCCTTCTGCCTTTTCGGCTGATTTTTGAACTTATTCAGACAAGATAGCCATGCGCTCGGCGGGCTTGCAGTGCTCGGCGAGCATGATGGCGTTGATCTCGCGCACGGCGCGTTCCACCGTGTCGTTGATGACGAAATAATCATAGGTATTAGCGGTCTGAAGCTCGACCTTTGCGCGGACGAGGCGTTTTTGCACCTTTTCGGGACTGTCGGTGCCACGGCTCGTCAGGCGTTCTTCAAGCGCCTGCCACGAAGGCGGCGCGATGAAGATGCGCACGACATCAGGCCGCTTATGCACGACCTGCAAGGCGCCCTGCACTTCAATATCGAGGACGACGTCTTTCCCCTGCTCCATGGCCTCGTCGACAAACTTCTTCGGCGTGCCGTAGAAGTTGCCGACATACTCGGCATACTCCAAAAAGGCGTCCTCCGAGATCATTTTGCGGAACTCGTCGACGTCGGTAAAGTGATAGTGGACGCCGTCTATCTCGCCCGGACGCGGCGGGCGCGTCGTGGCGGAAACGGAGAAATAAAGATCGTCGCGATCCTGAAATAACTCCTTGAGCACCGTGCTCTTGCCCACTCCGGATGGGCCGGAGATGATGAATGTTTTCCCCTTGTACATGATTTTCTATGCTTCCTCCTCCATGGCGAGCGTTTCCACGCCCAGCCTTGCGATCAGCTTGTCAGCGGCGATGGCCGAGAGCACCACATGGTCGCTGTCCATGATGAACACCGACGCGGTCTTGCGGCCGTAGGTCGCGTCGATCAGCATGCCGCGCTCGCGCGACTCCTGAATGAGGCGCTTGATCGGCGCGCTGTCAGGGCTGACGACGGCGATCAGGCGCTCGGCGGACACCATGTTGCCAAATCCGATGTTCAGCAGCTTCATTTGCTTCGCCCCTTACTCGATGTTCTGCACCTGCTCGCGGATCTTTTCGACCTCCGCCTTGAGCGCGACCACATCGCGCGCGATGGCGACGTCGTTGCACTTCGAGCCGATGGTGTTGCTCTCGCGGTTGACCTCCTGAATGAGGAAGTCCATCTTGCGGCCCATGGGCTCGTCGGAGAGCAGCATGTCGCGCAGCTGCGACACGTGCGAGCGCAGGCGCACGGTCTCCTCGTCCACGGCAATCTTGTCGGCGTAGATGGCGGCCTCGGTCAGAATGCGAGACTCGTCGATCGTCGTGCTCTGCAGGACCTCCTGCATGCGCGCGGTCAGCTTTTCGCGGTACTCGCGCACCGTTTCGGGCGAGCGCTCCTCGACCTTGCCGGTGAGCGTCTCGATGGTCGTGAGGCGGCCGCCGATGTCCTCGGCCAGCTTTTTCCCCTCCGTCGCACGCATCTGATTATAGGACGCGAGCGCTTCGTCGAGCACCTCGCAGATGTCCGCGCCGACGGACTCCAGGTCCTCCTCCGCCTTCGTGACGGTCAGCACGTCCGGAATGCGGGCGAGGTCCGCCGCGTAGGATTTCTTTTGAAGGTAGTTGCCGCCGTCGATCTCGTAGAGCTTGCGCAGCGCCTCTAAATAGCTGCGGGCCAGACCCTCGTTGACCACGACGACCTCTTCATCCGCGCCGGTCGAGTCGATGGTGACGAACACATCGACCTTGCCGCGCGAGATGGCCTTCTGCACGCGCCCCTTGATGGCGTCCTCCGCGAAGATGTAGGCGCGCGGCAGCTTCACCGTGCAGTCAAGATAGCGGTTGTTGACAGAGCGCACCTCGACGGTGATATCGCGATTGGAGAGCGTTTTTTTGGCTCTTCCATAGCCAGTCATACTTTTGACCACGATTCTTCTCCTCCATGATATAGTAAAAACACAAAACTGAAAAGTACAGGATTAAACAAAAATCAGTAGTAAATGCAGGGCAGCAAATAGCATCCGCCGCCGCTAAAGAGCGTGCAGCACGACCATGCCGCGCAGCAGCGCAGACATGCGCTGTCATCAAAATTGGCCGTGTGGACCGAGCGGAAGCCGTTGGGCCGGTAGCCCGCCCCCGTCAGCGCAGAGAGCGCGTTCTGATACTCTGGATTGTTCGGGTCCATCTGCACGGCGGTCTCCATATAGCGCTTGGCCTCGTCCATCCAGCCGCGCCGCGAGCAGACCACGCCCATCAGGAAGTTCCACTCCGCGTTGTGGTCGCTCACGCCGCTTAAGAGACGCTCAGCGAGCGAGATATCGCCGCGGTTGATCGCCATGCGCACCTGATCGAGCGAGCCCGCTCCATAGGCGCCGCCGTAAGCGGAGTTGCCATAGCTATTCCCGCTGCCGTAGCCGTAGGAGTGGCTCTGCGAGGCGGCGGAAGACGCCTTGCGCTGCTTCTGAATCTGGTCATAGGCCTCGTTGATCTCTTTCATTTTTTCCTGCGCGAGATCGGCCAGCGGGTTATCGTGGTAATTGTCCGGGTGGTATTTGCGGGCAAGGTCGCGGTAAGCGCGCTTGACCTCCTCGTCAGTCGCCGTCGGCGGGATATTTAGGATCTGATAGGGGTCATTCATACGGTTTCCTCGTTTTTCTCCGCCTTGATGCGGAAGTGTATTCTGCGCGGGGGCTTATGATACGTGCCCTTGAGAACGGCGCTGCCGATCCCGTAAAGGCTCTCGTAAAAAATGCTGTCTAAAATGCTTGTCCACACGCCGCAGGAGAGCAGCGCGTAAGCGCTCGCCATGCGGTGCACGGAGAGGTCGAGCGAGGCGGCCACGGCTTCCCTGCTCTGCTCGTCCAGCTTGTCGCCATCAAGCTCATAGCGATAGCGCAACGGATTGTAGCAATTCGAGTGCGCGTCCTTTTCAAAGTCATCTGCCGCGTCGACCAAGTAGATCCAGCGGCCGAGGTGGTAGAAAATTTCCTTCATCACGCGCCGCCGCATCTCGTCATCAACACAGTCGGCGATGTCCGCCATCAGCTTGCAGTCGATCCTGTGGTTGAGGAAACCGTCAACTTTTACGATATTGCCGGGCAAAACCTTGCCTTCTTTTATGATCCGTTCCTTGAGCTCCTGCATAACAAACCTCCTGAAATCATAAAAATGGCGGCAAGAGACGCTGCTCCTGCTGCCAATTCACAAAGCCGCGGGAACCTAGTCCTCTGCGGCAAATGTCCAATAGTCGCAGCTTTGGCGCAGAGGACTAGGATCCCGCGGCTTTGTGAATTGGCAGCAGGAGCGTTGTCTCT
>ENA-OYZV01000435-OYZV01000435.1-human-gut-metagenome-genome-assembly--contig:-NODE-435-length-10425-cov-3.486596_pt1 | contig 10425 bp, 19 predicted proteins | sample MGYA00244203_ERZ653490 | MGnify/ENA primary metagenome ERZ653490 (study PRJEB26926, sample SAMN06165086) | human gut metagenome | biome: ENVO:00009003; feature: ENVO:2100002; material: ENVO:00002003...
CAGCCGTATATAAGGGTATTAAGTTTACTGGTATGGTTGTGAAGCGTGATAGAATTTATGCTAGTAATCGTATGGTAAGCAACTTTAAACAACTGGTGCATCATATGAACACATTGACAGATAACTACACGATAGAGGATTTGCAGCATTATGTTTGCTCCATCAATAGTTATTTAGGACTTATGAAGCATTGTGATAGCTATGATATTAGGAAGAGTATCATGTTAGAAATGGATTTAAGATTCTATAAACACATTTATATTAAAGGACATTATGAATGTGTATGTATAAAGAATAAATACAAGAGAGATGTAATTAATCGAAAGAAGCTAAAGAAATGTAATAGCAAGTATTTCGATTTTCTAATGGATAATTACTATGAATCAGATAAAAAGAAGAACATTAGATAGAATCCCGACCGAGAAGGAAATAAGCCCGCTTCTCGATGAGGGGTATGTAGTTGAGATTTATATGAGAGACGGAGAAGTTGTTATAGAGACCGAAGAAGCGTCATAACAATCTTGTTACCATTTTCTTTAATTTTGGTAACAAAAAATCGGTAGCAGAACTTACAGATTGTTACTATTTATAAAGTTTAACACAAAAATATTCTCATTTTCGCTGGTTTTGTGCAAAAAAGTGTATCTTTGCACCATAATTAAATTTAAATCAACGAATATGACAAAAGAAGACGAAGACAACCTATTAAAGTGGTTAAAAGACAAAGATGTCAGTGAGGTTATGGATTTTCTGATGCGAAATGGCAATCGGTATAGCAGAAGAATTTTGAAGTTCTTCCGCTGGTTCTGCAAGTATGTACCAATTACGATTATGCTATTTCACGCTTATGGTATATGGAATTTTAGTCAGCATCCTAGTGAAATGTTTATCCCATACGCAGAAAATTCACCATACTATATATTCATTTACTTTATGGTTTATATTTTTCCAATGGTTTTGATATTGGCGAGCCGATTTTTCTTTTTGTGCTGGCGGTATAGAATACCGTTCTTCTATTTTTTCGGAATCAATGCGGCTCATATAGTAGAATGGAGCTGGTACACAACTAATTATATGATAGATTCCTGCTTTACAGTTATGGTAGTTACGGCAATATTCTATCTGTACTCTTTTGTGGATTTGTTTATCAGCAGAACTAGATTAGGACGTAAAATATTCGCATAAAGGCGATTTCTGTGAATTTTTCGTAAAAACGAAGGTAATATGGGAAAGATATTGAATTATAAGATACTCGGAACATCTTTGAAGTCATTGAGTGATGCTTGCTTTAAGGCAGACGAGCAACAGAGAAACGGTGAGAAGGTCACCGCTTGCGGAATGAGTGATGATGATTTGGATAGATTGTGTGACATCATTCCAGATATGCTCAATCCGATGATGAGCACGGAGGAGGTCAAGGAGAAACTGCATGTTTCCGATGCAACTTTGAATCGTATGGTTGCTAGAGGTGACATTCAGAATGGAGAGTGCAAGAAGCGAGGACATACCCGATATTTTAAGAAGTGGGATATACTACACTATATAAAAAGCAAGAGAAAATAATAGTTGAACATGTAAGTGTTCCTTACATGTTGAGTAAGAGAGGTAAGTGATTGCCTCTCTTTTTTGTTATTTATGACATTACCTTCTATCACCTTAAATATCTGATAATCAACTACTAAAAGAAAGTGTGATAGAGTTATATTTACTATCCACTATTCTTCGTACCTTTGCATCAGTAACGTTACAATAGTGTTAGTTAATATTAAGGATTTCAAAAGATTGTATTATGGAAATGACAGATGCAAAAGTAGTAGAGAAGAAAATCTACGAAGATGGTAAGAAGGAGTATGCCAGCAAGGGTTTGGCAGGAACAGCCCTCGGAATTGGCATCGGTGGCTTGGCTTTAGCTTTGCTCAACGGCAATGGTCGTGGTGTGTTTGGCTCACTCGGTGGCTGCAATATGCCTGAGAATATAAACATCAACGCATACGGAGCTAACGCAAGCTCAAATCAGCCAACCGCATTGCAGGTAATGGAGAAAGAATGCGATGATGAGGTGAAGTTGCTTACCTACATGTTCGGCATGAAGCTCGACACCGCCAACAAGTTCTACGCTATGCGTGAGACTGACATCGCAGAGAAGTTCTCTATGTATAAGGGTGCTACAGATGCTATCAACGCTGAGAACCGCCGTGCAATGGAGGCAGAGTTCGGTCTTTACAAGTCTCAGATTGATGCGGACTTCGGTCTGTACAAGAATCAGAGAGACCAGTACGATGCGTTGCAAGCAAAGTATTGCGACCTTGACAAGAAGGTAGCCGTGATGGAGGCTCTTACTCCATATAAAGAGAAGCTGATGATGGCTTACGTGAACGAGAAGACCTGCCGCAAGATTGATGGTGTCCTCGGACTCCAGAGCACTCCTACTGTTACAGTTCTCCCATCTGCAAGCATTTGCGGATGTGCAGCAGCTTCCAATCCCACTACAGGAGCGTAACAGAGCAGTAAGGAAGTCGGCTAGACGGACTAAGAAGAAATGAGTTGGTGAGGGGTGTTTGCCCTCGTTGGTGGATGCCCTCTCACCTCTAAATATATCACCAACTTAAAGATATTGATTATGATGAATTTTGGAAACAGCCCATTATTGGATATGGGTACAAGTCAGCAGCAGCCGCAGATGATGGATGCCGAGCTACAGAAGATGTACGAAGCAATACAGCAGAAGCGAGCATCTATCAACATGCAAGCGCAGCAGTCTTCCACCCCTTTATGGGATGAAATTGACAAGATTGAGGACAATCTGACAGGCGCACAACGTCAGTATTTGATGCAGAATCAAGAATATGTCAATAGCTTGCAATATGTGTCTAAGCTGGTTCAAGATGAGGAATTGCGCATCATACGCCCTCGCATTGAGAGCACTCAGCAAGGACAGGAAGCATTGAAGAAACATCTATCTTTGATGCAAAGATTGAGAAAAGAAGTAGCACAAGCAGAAGAACAAAAATCAGCTATGCTCAACGACTATATGACAAATCACAGTGATAAGACTTGGCAAGAATACCTTGCTTGGTACAACAAGACAAAGAAAGGAGAAACTAAGAAATGAACGTAACAGAATTGAAAGAGAAACTGCTTACATCGCTTGATTTGTGGGCAGATGCTAGAATAGACGATATGGTTAAGGCTAACCAGATGCTCGCAATACCATCAGTGTACATGAAACGTGCGGCGCACAACATCATCGCCAAGCACAAAGATAGTTGGGGAAAGAGCATTGACAACGCTACCCTATTCATCGCAGATGAAGACGGAAACATAGATGCTGATACCATATTCTCAGACCTCATGCAGATGTTGGAGAATATAAGCAATTATGAGTTTGATTTCGGATTTGTCAAAGGTCGCATTGATAGCGGTACTTTGTCTATTGATTTACCCGACAACATCATAACGACTATCCTATTTGGTAGCAAGAAGAGTATAAGCTTCAAAAAGGATGACTTTGAAGAGTTGAAAAGTCTGGTAACAGCAGAGTAATAATCATAAATATAAGAAGATATGGAAGCAAAAGAGATTATGAGCAAGTTTGATGAGCTGTACGGAATAATGGCTTCATCAACCAACGTGAAGTACATGCACATATTCGGCGATACGATGCGTTGCATGATGAAGGACATTGCATCCAAGCACCCAGAGTTGGCACAAGAGTATCTTGATAAGCTTTGTGCTATCAAGTGGAAGAACTATCTTACGAAGAAGGAGGCTTCTGATATTATCGGTAAGATGAATCCATCTGCAACTTGGGATATGCAGACATGGCTCAATGCTATGACTGGTCTAGGACTTGATACAGAGGAAAAGCCTTATTATAACGATTACGCCATGTACGTTGCGATGAATCAGGTTGTAAGCGACCACGGATGCACAATTGCTAAGATACTCGGAAAGGAAGATGTTAAGGACATTGATACAGAACATCTGGTTAAGTATGCCCACAGCCTTGCACTCGATTTGTTGAAAGACAAGGATGGTGTATACAATATCAGAGAATATTTTCTGAAGTAACATCAAAAATATACGGTTATGAAAAAGGTATTCGAAGACATTATAGCTAGCAATGATATGCAGGCTATCAAGAACTGTGTTACGATCATGGCAGATTGTTGTGAAGTCGGAATGAATGACAGCGTAATGCTTGATATGATGAAGCAGGTCCAGGGAGAGATTGGCGCGTGTCATTATAACGAAGAGATGGCAGATATGCATCTTTGTCTCATAGGCCAGCTTCACACTAAAGATGTAGCCAAGGACTATTGGAATGAGGTCGAGAATGACAACATCAATCTCGAAGACTGGTGCGTTCTCTGGGGAGAAATGGTAAAGCGTAACGACGCAAAGATAAAGAAATGGTTCCCGAAGATCAACACGTACAACTACGAGCAAAAGATTTTCGATGAATGTATTTCCTTCCTGGAAAGTGGTAGGCTTCCATATTACGACTTGAATGTCTAAAGTTTTTCGTTATTCTGAATGAAGTTTCGGTTTTTTTTGCTATCTTTGCAGAAAGAGACCGAAACTTTATTTTTATTAATTATTCAGGATAACAGATTATGACAGATTTATTAGATTCTTCACAGATTCGGCAGATAGGTGTTACTATATTTTCAGCTATACTTGCCTTTGCAACGCCAACGGAAGGCTTCGTTTTGGCGTTGGTTATCGCATTTGGCTTTAATATCTTCTGCGGTATGCGAGCTGACGGCGTGAGTGTTGTACGATGCAAGAACTTTTCGGCATCAAAGTTCAAGAACGCAATTTTGGAAATGCTGCTTTATGTAGCTATCGTCTATGTGATATACGGCATCATGTTAGGCTGTAATGATGGCACGGAAGCTCTATTTGTAATTAAGATGCTTACGTATATATTCTGCTATGTGTATATATGCAATGCGTTTAAAAATCTCATTAAGGCGTACCCTAAGAATATCTCATTCAGGGTTATTTACTACATTTTGAGATTCGAGTTTGCAAAGGCACTGCCTAGTTACTGGAAACCGATTATTGACAGACTCAACAATGAGTTTGATAAAAAAGAGGAGGAAAACAAAAATGGCAAACAGTAAGATTTTAGAGCCGTTTATCCTAAAGTGGGAAGGTGGCTTCGTTAACGACAAAGATGATTTGGGAGGAGCTACTAATATGGGCGTGACTCTTGCTACGTACCGCTCAGTATTCGGCAGCAAGAAGACGGTTAACGATTTAAAGCGTATGACCAGTGTGCAATGGGGTGTAATCTTCAAGAAGTACTACTGGGATAAGTGGAATGCTGATGATATTAAAGACCAGAACGTAGCCAATATCCTAGTCGACTGGGTATGGGCTAGCGGAGCCTACGGTATCAAGATTCCTCAGAGAGTTCTTGGCGTTGATGTGGATGGTATTGTCGGGCCGAAGACTATCGCAGCTGTCAACGCAAGAGATGGCCGGGAACTGTTTGATAACATAAAGCAGGAAAGAAAAGATTTCATTGACCGTATCTGTCAGACAAGACCAAAGAACAAAAAATTCAAGAATGGTTGGCTGAACAGAATTAATTCACTTGCTTATGAAACTGATTGATAAAATAACAAGGGTTGTAATTGCCATTGCAGTAGCAATGCTGATTCTATCAATGTTCTGTAGATGTAAGGCGAAAGAACGTGTGATAGAAAAACAGACATACATCACTGATAAACGTAACGAGGCTAAGTGGGATTCACTCTTCAATGCAAGACTTATTAAAGAGTTGGAATCATATAAAGTATCTCACAAGGAATCCGTGAAGTCAACCACCAAGGAAAAGACGCATGTCAAAGATAGTACAGCATCCAAGTACGATGCCAATGGCAACAAAGTCAGTGAAGACAGATTTCACTACGAATATCACGAAATATCACAGGAAGACGTACAGATACTGAGAGACAGTATTTCTAGCCTCAAAGAATACAAGGATAGCACGTCGATATATCACAGCAAGTGTGACTCCTTGATGTCGGTGATAAACGAAATATCGAAAGATAAAGTATATGTCGAGAAGCAGTTGTCGAAAACTGATAAATTCTTCCTTAGACTTGGAAGAGTATCTTTTACGATACTTATTCTAGGAGTTGTCGTTTTTATAGGGTATTTGATTATAAAAAACAGGAAACGTTCTTAGATTTTTTTCATTGTTTTAAAGTTTTTGTTGGTTGTTTAATACAAAAAGGGGTGACCGCACGCGATGTGTAGCCACCCCTAAACATATAGATAATGCACAGAAATTATTCTTCAGCTCCCTGGAGGAACTTGATACCATACTTCGTCTCGTAGTGTTTCTGCTGATCTTCTGTCAACATTTTTGTTTCGCTGTCGTAGAACACGGTAAGCAGCTCTCCGTAATCTTTGTCGTAGAAGTAGTTGTATTTATTACAGAGATAGTTCCTTGCACAGAGACATCTGCTAGGAATGGTCTTGAACTTTCGTCGTGTCTTCTGTTTTATTCCATTCGTTGCTCTGTACCTGTCAAGCCTAAGCGTCTTTTTTAGAGATTCAGAACGTTTAGCTATTATCTCCGGTCTTACTATTGCCTGAGCACATTTCAACCGAAGTCTTTCTTCCGTTTCCTTGGTATGAGTAACGCCAAGTGACTTTGCTATGCTTGTTACACATGACTTTGTTATTCCAAGCTCTTTAGAAATTTCGGAAGAAGAGTAATCCGGATACAGCTTACGGACAGATTCCCTGATCTTCTCTCTTTGCTCTTTTCTTGCGTCCTTGAACGAATCCCCATGCAGCCTATGTAGCCACCAGTAAACAGTCTGTACTGCACAACCGAAGCTCTTGGCCATTGCGTAAGGAGATTCGTAAGGGTGTTCCTTTATATACGTTTTCTGTTCATCTGTGATATTCATGTATTACTTTTTATCAGAAGAGCCGTAGCCGTTATCGCCACGTTCTGTTTTACATAATTCGTCGGTATTAAAGAACATGATGTTGTCACTTGTTTCTAGGTGGAATTGCACGATTTTATCACCAACCTTATATCTTGGCATATTTGTAAACAAGTGATAGAATACGGCAGAAATCTCTCCAGTATACGGGTCATCGACAGTGCCTTCACAATTACTGAGAATCATACCAGTCTTCCATACGGAAGAACGAGGACGGAACGTGAAGCACCTAGAAATGTCAGCAGGTTTGTTGCGGTTTTCAATCTGCAAAGCAAATCCAAGACCGTACTTCCATACGTTAGGCGCAATCTCTTCTTCTGAAACCGAATAGCAGTCGTAGCAGAAATCATCATTGTGCGCCTTAGTTGGCATAATAGCGTTCTCGTTGGTCTTCTTAAACAAGACTGGTACGCCAACAACCTCGGTGAATCTATCAATCTCCACACCATCAACGTTCACCTTTCCGTAGAACATATCAGCAGGACGAGTCCAAACCTTGTGATCCCCATAGAGAGCCTGATAAACAACTTCTTTCTCCTGAGTTTCACTATTAGTGACCTCAGTAATAAATCTGTAATAACCTCCTTTGAAATGTCTGTAAATCTTTTCCATTTTAATATTTAAATTTTAAAATTCATGTTCATCACATACTTGGTCGCAAGATGATTCGTGCTCGTTATTGCTGCACCATCCTACTCCGTAAACATCTTCGTTGTCAAACCAATGACAGTTACCGCAACATTTTTCTTCATTCATACGCTGTACTGTTTTAATCTTTCTACACTACGACGAAGGTCTCTCGGACGTAATGGATTCTTTTTATTAAGCTTTGCCGCTTCGTTTCTATACCTACGAGCATTCCAACGTTCAACTAAACTTATCGCCTTTGCGATACGGTGGTCTCTGCAACCATCAAACCCCATACAATATAAATCGTACCGACTATGCCAATAACCTATCTTTCCATTGCGAAAAATTGGCGTCATTATCTTCTTTGCTAATCTAATCTTCATACGCTATAATTCTTCTTTTTCAAATTCACTTTTCGGGACTCTGTAAGATGTACTATGCCATTCACACTCATCATCTTTACATATAGCATATTTGGAAAGCATATATTTCAATGCCTTATAAGCTAAAGTGTTGTGACGAATCTGAATACGTATAAAGTTCTCGTTATCACACATTGTAAGTGGTGATTGATTATTCATATACACCTTTCCTTTCTTACCAAGGTTACTTCCGTTGTAACGTTGATAGAAATATCCGCTAGCCTTATGCTTGATTCTGTAAGGTTTAACCATAACTATTTCTCCACTTTTACACCGAAGTTAGTGTCATCTGCAAAGGTGAACTTCTCCAATGCATCTTTGTAATCAATGATGTCTCTGTTAATTTCAACATACAATGTGGTTACTCTCTCAACTAAAGCCAAATCTTTGAACAAAGTTGACTTAACCCACCCAAACGGCTGATGCTTTTGCATTTCATTCCAGCACTCTTCTGCATCCTTGAATGGGCGGAACTTTGGTTCTGGCTTAATTCGATAATATTGTGGATTATCTATGAGTGTGTCAAGAAGTAAACCTTCTTCTTCACCATCTATATCTATCCAATTATTATCATTTGCTGCAAATTGAATAATCCTACCATCTGCCATTGCTTGAAAGATAGGTAGCAATCTCTGAATTTCTCCTTTATATATTTTCTCCATAATTTAGTCCTCCAACTCTTTAAGTGCCAAGACTAACTCGTTTTGAATATGAATTGCCATACCTTCACTCAATTTTATTCTTTTTGAGCCAATCATCTTGGAAACATTATTAATGTGAACTTTCGCTTTTTCTTTGCTCATTGCTTATCCTCCTTAACCTTAAACATAGGGTCATCTTTCCACCAGCTAATATATTTACCTGTGGCAAGGTCTTCCTCTATTGGTTCTGTTTTATCAATTTCCAAACATGCAAGTATAACACATTGTGCTTTTGTTCTTGCATTTGCAAATCCACCAGAAGGAAGTATAGCCTGCCATCCGATATTATCAACTCTTAATATTATTGGCGAGTGGTGTTTGTAATATAATTGGTACATTCCACTTCTGATTCTTTCTGTTTTTATTCCTGCTTTTGCTCCTGTGGTAAAAGTTTTTTCGTCAGATATTGTTCTCCCATCAAATCATCATACGTCAGCAGCTCATGCAGCTTGATATATTTGTTTCTCGTTTCCTCATCGCAGCCCTCGGAATAAAGATTGTAATACGGGCTGATGACAGGGCAATGCGCATATAAATCCAGAAGGAAGTTGCTCCGCAGTGTTTCCGGTGCGCCGATGTAATCATACATCAGTGCTGTCAGCAGATACGGCGAAACGGGTGTGCCGTCTGCGCGGTATTCGTGCCCTGTATCGTAATTGCTGAATACAACATAGGGCGTGGAGAACATCTGATATTTCTCTTCCTCTGTCCAGTTTGCGGCAGTGGTGGAGGTGATTGTGCCGGTGGAGGCATAAACACCGAAATCGTTCCCCAGCGTCGGCAGATGGTCGCCATACCAAAGCACAACGGTCGGCTTTTCTCTGTTCATCACGTACTCATACAATCTGCCAAGCTGTGCATCCGAATCGGAAACGCCCTTGCAGTAATTGTGCAGCAGGTTGCTTTCCTCCTCCGAAAGCGTATCGGAGGTAAAATCAATATTCCATTCGGAGGGGTCAAATTTATTCAGATACAGCCCATGGTTTTCCATGGTAATGCCCTGAATGAAAACGCCTTTTTCATGCGGCTGCTCCAGCTGATACATGATTTCCTCCACAAGGCTTTCATCTGTTAGGAAGGGGCCGCTGTTGAAATGCTGCTCTGCGTGTAAATCATATTCCCCCAGCATTTCATCAAAGCCAAGCAGGGGATAGGCGCGGTAACGTTCATAAAATTCCTTCTGATAGGTATGAATCCCAATGGTATCATAGCCCTGATTCTTAAATTCGCGTGCATAGGAATAAATATTGTTGAATACATACTGCTGATACGGCACATTGCCGGAGGGCAGCATACTTGTAGTCATGCCGGTCAGAATCTCAAATTCGGGACGCACCGTGCCGCCGCCGAAGGTGCAGGAAACCATGCTGCCGCCGTGGTTTTCCGCAAGAATCCTGCGGTAATTGGGAATCGGGTCCTCTGTAAAGCTCACGTTTTTCAGCGTGGTAGGGTCCCAGGAGGATTCCGAAAGAATCACAATGACATCGGGATTCTGGAAATCTGCGCCGCTAGCTTCGTCCGGTTGATATTGCGCAAATGCCTTTTCCAAATATCTCTCACTGTAATTATCCGGGTCACCCATGTTTAAGGAAGAAAGGTTTAGCACAAAAGCGGTCAGAAAGCCGTTTTCGGTGTAGTTTTTTGTCTGATCGGTCGGTGCCTCGGAGGAGAGCCCCAGCAGGCTGTAATCGGCTCGTA
>ENA-OYZV01000436-OYZV01000436.1-human-gut-metagenome-genome-assembly--contig:-NODE-436-length-10413-cov-6.275053_pt1 | contig 10413 bp, 5 predicted proteins | sample MGYA00244203_ERZ653490 | MGnify/ENA primary metagenome ERZ653490 (study PRJEB26926, sample SAMN06165086) | human gut metagenome | biome: ENVO:00009003; feature: ENVO:2100002; material: ENVO:00002003...
GCAGCGTCAGATGTGTATAAGAGACAGGGAATGTATTTATGGAGATATTTATAAAATTTTGAAATTTTATTCATTGATGATATTGTTCTGGCTCCCTAAATCCAATTGAACAAGCATGAACTACGGTTATATCAGAGTGAGCAGTGATAAGCAAACTGTTGAAAATCAACGTTTTGAAATCAGTAATTTCTGTATGCGCGAAAATATCCGCATAGACGGTTGGATAGAAGAAACGATCAGCGGAACAAAAGCCTATAATAAACGACAGCTGGGTAGTCTTTTGAAAAAAGTTCAGAAAGGTGATCTCATTATTTGTGCAGAACTCTCCCGTCTTGGTAGAAATCTGTTCATGATTATGGAGATTCTTAACATTTGCATGGGCAGGGAATGCAGAGTCTGGACGATTAAAGATAACTATCGCCTGGGGGATGACATCCAAAGCAAGGTACTTGCTTTCGCCTTTGGCTTATCTGCCGAGATTGAACGCAATCTCATCAGTCAGCGTACCAAAGAGGCTTTGGCACGTAAAAAGGCTGAAGGGGTGATTCTTGGAAGACCTAAAGGCAGAAAGTCGGCCCCGTCCAAATATAAATTATCCGGCAAGCTCCCCTTGATACAATGTCTTCTGAAAGAAGGCGTTTCAAAGCGTCAGATCGCAAAAATATGCAAAGTGGATCGTAATACCTTAGCCAGATATTTAAACGAATATGGCTGTAGAGAAATGCTTGGAGTTTAATTTATCCTCCTTGATTCCGTAAAATTGTAGCGACAGAAAAGGAGCGATTTTGTTCAGCAGGAACATATTTTTTGCCGGTTTAGCAACGATGAAAGCTGGGTCATCCTTTCCCCCATTGAACAGAGCATCAAGCGCAAGATTGAGGCTGTAGGTACGCCGTTGAAGGATTGGGATATTCAAATAAACTATGGTATAAAAACCGGTTTCAATGATGCCTTCATCATATCGACAGAGAAACGAAATGAAATACTTTCCAACTGCAAGGATGCTGATGAACGCAAGAGGACAGAGGAACTAATACGACCGATTTTGCGTGGCAGAGATATAAAACGCTATGGATATAACTGGGCAAACTTGTGGATTATTAACACCCACAATAGCATTAAAGGAAAGCTAGCTCGTATAGATGTTAATGAATATCCGGCTATAAAATCATATTTAGATCAATACTGGGATAAAATATCCAAAAGGGCAGACAAAGGAGATACCCCATACAATCTTCGTAACTGCGCTTATATGGAGGATTTTTTTAAACCAAAAATCACATGGGGAAATTTAAATCTAAAGGGTACATATTCATATGTACAGAAAGGAATGTTTATTAATGCTCCAAGTTCATTTATAGCTACCTCTAATATAGCAATACTACATATTCTTAATTCAAAAATAGCAGATTATTATATTCGTTCACTTGGGGTGACTAGGAATGGTGGTTACTTTGAGTATAAACCTATGTTTGTTGAAAAATTTCCTATACCACAAACAGGAATAAACAAACTAAAATCATATCCTATTAATCCATCCAAAGAGCAAGAAAAAGAAATTGATGATATAATATATCAGTTATACCAATTATCTTTAAAAGAAATTGATTACATAGAAAATGGATATTATTAAGTCTCTCTATTTCTCATTAATGTGTTCTTGCTATAATAGCGGTGGATAGAAATTTTCCACATAGGACTCTTCTTCATTATTCAGCCCTACAATAGAGTACAAATGTTTGTTTACACTATGAGTGAAATCTTTTAAGTCAGTCTTTCTTTCTATAAAATCTTTGACTTTTTGTGAGAAGAATGTTTCATCTTGTAGTGAAGCTTTTGGTATAATCAATTCTTGTATTGTAAATTTCTTCCATCTTACGGTGCCAACTCCCGTCGTTGTACCAACTTTAGAAAAAAACCACTCAGACAAAGGAGAATTTAGAAAGCAAAGTAGATATGGAAGGTGTTCGCCAACCATAAGAAAAGTTGTCGCTTCCGGTACAAAAACGCCACTAATATCAAATGCAAATTTACTTCTATCCGAGATTTCACCCCATATGATTTTTGGTTTAAAAAAATCCTCCCAATAACTGATACTATCTTGTGTTTCAAACCACTTATTAGAGGTTTTCTTGCGAGCCTTTTCAGGAGTTTTTTTTATGGTTATTCGTTTACCCTCTATCTCTATGAACTTCCCTGTTTGTGCCAGCTTTTGCTTGCAGAAAGCAGCCAAATAGGAATCTGCTACCCAGGCATGACCAGAATTCCGTAGATTATCTTCTGCGAAGGACAATAGATATTCTTTGACTGCCGGATATTCTTCTATATCGTAATGACGCGACGGGAATGTTGCTATAAGATAAAGGTTTGCCCATTCATAACTATACCTTTTTATATCTTTGCCACGCAAAATCGGTCGTATTAGGTCAGCTGTTCTTATTCTCTCTTCCTCTGTCTGGCAATTGGCAAGGATCTCGTCCCGCTTCTCGGTTGAAATAATGAACGCTTCATTACAACCTGTTAATACACCACGGTAAATTTGAATATCCCAATCCTTCAACGGCGTACCTACAGCCTCAATCTTGCGCTTGATGCTCTGTTCAATGGGGGAAAGGATGACCCAGCTTTCATCGTTGCTAAACCGGCAAAAAATATGTTCCTGCTGAACAAAATCGCTCAAATTATTAACGACACTGTCCTTGTTCTGATTATTGACAATGGCACAGGTCGTCTGTGAAGAATATGAGGATTTTTCAAAAAGTAAAATATTCGTATCAACGGTGGCACTTTCAAAAATCTTAATTCCGGCAAAATCGATAAGAAGTAAAGGATTTGCCCTCTGCGTAAAGAAAGCGCGGGTTTTGTCTCCGTATCCTGCACGCATCCATTTGTTAGACGTGATATAACAGAGATGCCCATTCTCTTTTAGGAGTTGCCATCCCCGTTCGTAGAACAAGCTGTAGATGTCCCCTGTTTTTTTGAAAGTTTGGAAGCCGCAATGTTTGTAGCGTTCAGAAAGTTCGCCGTTGTTATTTTGCAATTGAATATAAGGAGGATTGCCAATGACGATATCAAAACCGTCGTTGACGCCAAACATCCATTCCGGATCAAAGAACGAGGAAACAGCATTCTGATCGTAAGGATTCCAGGAAGTCAGTTTTTCTAATTTCTCAGCTAACCCTTTTTGTTGGGAGTTTTTTGTTTGTTCCCAGGCGATGATTTTACGGCATTCTGCTATGGACTTATCAATATCTTTACGTTTTTCTTGATGAAGATCTTTTTTAAACAGGGAATGATTCACATTGACGGATTCGAAACCAAGCAAATCCATTTGGCGTTCTTGAGATGTTTCATCAACCCAGTTCTCATGAACGTATTGAAGACGTTCTGTTTCTAGTTCGGCAATGCGTCGTTCGTTTGCATGAATTTTATCATCATCGGGTGTGATACCCAAATGAGTTAAACGGGAAATGATTTCTTGCCTCTTTTTCTCATCTTCTTTTCTGAGGCGTTTTTTTTCAGAAGCCGTTTTTGCGTGGAAGTGCTGGTGCCGGATCTCTTTAAGTTGTTGTCTTAGTTCCGTCAGTATTTCATCATCCAGATTAAGTTGATTATTGTCTTCTGCCTTTAAAGAAAGGAGAGAGTCTGCAGAGACAAATTTTGTTTCCAGGTTGGGAAGGGTAGGTATTCCTAGATTGTCCTTTGAAGGATCCTTTTCACAGTCGCAGATAAGAGAGATGAAGAAACGAAGTTTGGTGATTTGAGAGGCTATGCTTTGAATGTCGCAGCCATAGAGACAATTTTCAATGATAAAAAGTTTGAGTTTGTAGGTACTTTCTTCCGGCTGGATTTTTTGGAGAATATCCACCATGCGGATTAAAAGCCCCATAGGGAAGGCTCCAGAACCACATGCAGGGTCAATGATTTTGATTTGTTTCAGCTTGTCAGCAATGTTTTTATATTCTTCCCTTGGATAAAGCTCTTTCTTAAAATCATCAGTGAACAGGGATTGGACGAGTTCTGAATTACCCAGATAAGCCTTCAGGCTTTCATCTACCATGTAATTGACAATTTCTCTGGGAGTGTAGAAAGAGCCACTCTGGTTGCGGGCGGTTTCTCTGGTTTCCGGATTATAAGTTCCCAAAAGGTTTTCAAAAACCCTGCCGAGAAGTTCCGGATCCAAGGCAACCTGTTGTTCGTTGGGCGTATTTTCTTCAATAGTAAAGTTATAGCGGTTGAGAATGGAGAATAGGCCTTTTTCCTTTTTAAAGAATAATTCATTGGGGACGAATGCTCTGTATTTGAAGTTGCCATTTGGAGCTTTTTGAGCGTTACGGCTGAATCCATCATCATAATAAGAATTGTTAACACCGTCGAATCTCTTGGTTTTGTCGAGACATTCAAACAATCCTCCGTTGAGGAAAGGGACTTTCGCGAACAAGTCTATGACTTGTTCTTCTGAAATGGAAAAAAGTTCCGAATATCGATAGAGTGTTTTTAAGTCTTTATCCCCATCAATTTTTGCAAAACCACGTTTTTTCCCTTCTTCATCAATGACCGCTTTATTGAGTGTGGCAAAAAAGAGATTTTGAAGGATTGCATTGTAGTAGTTCCCCTGGGTTTTTGAATTGGGAGAGAAGTCTTTTAATATGGAGCTAAGCTTGTTTTCATCAAAAAGAGCATCAGGAACCAAGTCTTTCTGTTTGATAAACCAGACGAACATGATGCGGGTAATCATACGGATAATTTTGACATCAATATTTTCCCTGTCATCATCAGGAGTAGAAGTCTTGTTGGGGAAAGTAATGCTCGCTTCGTCGCTTACCGCCCACTGATACCATTCAAACAAATCTTTATAAAATTGTTTGGTAAGCGCTTCCACGGAAAAGGCTTCCATGAGAGATTTAAAAGTGATGCCTTGTCGTTGTAGCATTAAGAAACGGCTTACGGGCGTATTATAGTAATTATTTCCATTACCGAATACATAGGTATGTCGTTTAGGCGATGTTGCCTCGCCTTTAATATCACAAATGAATGACAAGCGCCAATGATCGCCACTGTCGAATACCACTAATGCCGCATCAAATTCTCCCCAATTGGGATTGATGAATGACTTCACAAGATTACGAAGTCCCACACGTTTGTTTGCAACAGAGCCATGCTCAATGTTGTATTGAAACAGTCCGATGCGATAACTATCGGAGGTTTCTATATTTCCTAAATAATACCCCTCATCGTTAGAATTGGCAATAATTCTTTCGGGAGTGCTTTTCAACTCCGATGCAATGAAGAAATTCTGCAAAAACAAGTACCAATCTTTAAGATTAAAGGTTGACTGAAAGAGCGTTCTCAAAGATTCTTTTGTATATGATGCCATAATAGTAGCTTTTATAATTATGCAAATGTTTCGCTAATAATGATTTGTGGGTCTGATATATCAAGTTTGTCATGCTTTTGAGCTACATTCAAGGTTTGATATTCATTGACCAATTCGCCTATTTTCTCCTGTATCTTGTATTCGTCTTGCTTCATCCTGACACGGTCATTTTTATATTCTCGTGATAAAGCCTTTAAGAAGCGTGGCAGTTGGGCATAGATGCCCTCTGTGATATATCCTCTCAGCAGTACACACTGACTTTTCAATTCAGAATCAGTGGTTATCTGCTCAATTGTACGCAGGAACTTATTGGCTTCAAGAGAACTTTTGTCAAGGTCGGTGCGATTGATGGATGAACTATCCGCAGCCTCTACATACTCGGAGGTGTATTTCTCCAAAGCGTTGTTTACATGCTTATAGTGTTCTACCTCATTACTGAATGGAACAGGTTGCTCTTCTGGTTTTGCTTTCAGGTATTTAACTGCGTCTAAGAAATCAAGAACCTCAATACCTGCCGAAGTAGCCAAGTAAAACTCGGTCTTTACATTTGAGGAGACGAAGATGACGGATTTACCACTATGCTTACCTGTATTACGCATTACACGGCTTTTCATCGGCAATGCCTTAATCTTGTGATACAATTTTCTATCCCTATTGTATAGTTCTCGTACCTCTCGCAATAGAGCAATCTTTTTGTCTATACTATCCTTGATGTTATTGTCGAACAGCTTAAACTGTTTTACAATCTCCTCACGTGAATAAATTTGGGCATCTTCTCCAAATGCCGAGTGAAAACCTTGCAGTTTGACAAGTGCATTTTTATAGAGTTGTATCTCACTATCTCCCTGCTTTGAGGGGTAGAACATATAATTGTAGATATTATCTGCAACCGAACCAATACGATTGACACGGCCAATACGTTGCATCAGGCGAGTGGCATTCCAAGGTGAATCGTAATTGACTATTACATTGGAGCGATGGAGGTTTACTCCTTCTGCCAATACATCAGAAGTGATGATGATATTGTATCTGTTCTCTTTTACTTCGCTATTGGCGTCAAAGTTCTCTTTGATGTTCTTTACCAACCTGTTACGATTGGATGCTGTAACCATAAGAACATCTGTTCTACCCAACTCTTCTGTCAGGCGATTATAGAGATAAGTAAGTGTATCTACGCTCTCGGAAAAGAGCACCATTTTCTTAGAGGGGTTAATCTCTTCATCAAGTAATTCAGACTCTAATTCATGTCGGAATAAATCAAATTTTGGATCTTCATTTTCTCTTTCCCAATCCTTGTTCAGACGCTCCAATACCTCCTGGTCATGGCGTAGCATTTCAAGGAACTTATCTTCAAAAGCATCTGCTTCATAGACAATATCTTCAACTAAATATCCTTTCTCTACAGCAAGTTCGATGATTTGGTCAAGTTCTATATCCTTTGCCTGTAAATCTTTAACCTTGAGGTCGGGAGCAATGATGACTTTGTTCTCATCGAACATCTTAATCATATCGGTTGTGATACGAAGAAGTGTGGCAAGCGATTTTTTGAAAGCATAGAAACTACTCTCCAATCGCTTTACCATATGCACACGATAGATTCCAGCCAATGTTTGACCTATGTGTACGGCATTTTTATATTTACTGCGATATTCAGGTTTTAGAAACTCCACTGCACGATAACGGGCATACGATAGCCCTTCACCTTCGGGATTTTCCTCTGATTTGCCATCGGTCAATTGTTTCAGTGTTTCATAAAATCGGGCACTTGTATTTTTGTCCATTATGTACTCCAATTCATTCGGTGGCAGAATCTTCGGGAATTTGATACCCTGCGAGTGGATGTCAGCTTTGTAATCGTGGTCGTTGTGAATGTTGTTGCGTGTACGGCGAACAGTTACCTTGTCGATTACTTTACTGCGTATCTGCTCATAGATTTTATCTACCTCCGAAGTAACATCCTTTTTATCTCTTTCTCTCATCAGTTTATTATAGTCCAAGATGAGAGGTGAGAAAAATGCCTTTAGGTTTGGTATTCCATCAATGGTACAGCTTTGGCTGTTTTGGAATAGCAATAGTTGGTTTTGTAAATCATCGGGACGATTGTTTAGTGGTGTTGCAGAAAGCAACATTACTTTCTTTTGGATATTACGCAACAAGCCCATGTTGATACATGGAGATTTACAGATTCTCTGCAATTCGTCATATTTGCCCGAACTGTCGCTTCTAAAACCATGTGCCTCGTCCACAATAACAAGATCGAACTCCTCTTTATCCTTATATTGGTCTTTGCCCTCTAATATCTTGGATAGACTACCATTGGTAATAAATTGAGCCTTCTTGTAGATACCGAAAAGTTTGAAAGTATTTTTCCAGTTCTCTTCCAATGCAGGAGGATAAACTACAAGCACATTGGTATTTTTGCCATTTGCCTCGATAAACCTTTTGGCAATCATGGTTGCAATCATAGTCTTTCCCAAACCCACTACATCAGCAAGGAAAAGTCCATTGTGCTGCATAAGCATCTGGTAGCCTTGGATTACAGCATCTTTCTGATATTTTAAATCCTTGACGCCATCGGGCAATTGAATGGAAAAATCATCTTCCACTTGGTCTCCAAAAGTGTCGATAAGCACTTTGATATATAATTCGTATGGTGTAGGTTGACAGCCCAGGTATGTTTTCTTCTTGTAGTTATCTATGTCCTCTGCGGTAAGAGGTATAGCTTCGTTCCATAAAGTCCAGAACTCATCAGAGCAATACTTGACATCGTCAAAGTCTTTCATCGCCACATTGAGTTCATATTGTGGCGGTTGCTTGATGCCCAATCCCGAATCGGAGATATTGGACGAGCCCATAATAATCCACCCATCGCTATGCTCGCTATGATTCTGTGGCAAACAGAGATAGAATTTTGCGTGCAGATTCTTTGTGGCGTGGATGCGCATCTGTAAGCGTCCCGAAACAAGATCTTCGCACATCTGCAAAATTCCTTTTTCAATTTCGGGAGCATATTGGGCATTGATAATATCCTCTTTGAATTCATTCTGGTAGATTTCTTTAGCCTTATCTTCATCGGCAAGCATAAGCAATGCCTTATTATGCTTGCGGAAAATGTCATCGATATTGATACCAACCAATATCTTGATTTCTGAAATATCGCCCAACTCTTTACGCAATTTGAAGTAACCCGATGAACGGAAGAACCCCACAACCGCCAAGAAGCGGTCGAATGTTGCCATCTCCGATGCAATACCTTTCAACTTATCGAAAAGCGTATTACCGATTTTATTATTGAAAAATTTGGAACTCATGGAAGTGGAATTTTTTACAAAATGAACAAGAAAGCGACTCCTGATATGAATAATATTGTACTGTCTTCCATGTCAACGAAATATTGCTGTCAATGAGTATGGCGTTCTGGTGAGACGTGAAGAAAAGTTAGGTAAGACAGAGTAAGGTAGAACGGGAACAATGAAAGAGAAACAACGGAGGAGATGGAAGAAATGATACATCAAAATGATGTTTGCGTTTACATCGTGTTTCTTCCTGTAAAATCTTATATTTTTTTCTGAAAAGGCTGCATGCGGCACATGGTGGCGGTGCGCCAGAGCCATTCCAGGGGGCCGTACAGGAAATGGCTTAGCCAGAGGCGGCAGGCCCAGGCCTGGAGGAGGAAGACGGCAACGGCCGCGCACAGGCATGGCCACGGCCCCATGTCCTGGGCCAGGCCCAGCCCCCACCCGAAGAAGAGGAAGGTGAAGACCAGCGTCTGGGTGATGTAGCAGGTCAGCGTGCATTTGCCGGCGCTGCTGAGCAGTCTGGCAGGCAGGGGGAGGCCGGGATGGGTGAACAGCAGGACGGCGGCGGAGACGAAAGCCGCGGTATAGGCCAGGTTTTCCCATTGGTGCAGAAGGTGTCCTGCGTCCACTTCCAGCGCGGAGTCCAGCCGGGAGGGGAGTAACAGGCGCGCCGCCAGCAGAGCCAGGAACAGGGTTCCGGAGATTCCCAGCATCCGCAGGAACAGGCGGCGTTTGTCGGGCGCGTCTTCAAAGGTGCGCCATCTGCCCGCCAGCATGCCCAGGATGAAGAGGCCCAGCGTTTGCCAGAGGCGGCCGCTGAGCAGGAAGAAATGCCATTTGGCCGCCTGTCCCTGCGTCAGGTTCCACAGGGCCGCTTGGCCCCAGCTGCCGTGGGCGTACAGGAATTCCCGCGTGGGGCCCGCAGCCGGGGAGTCCGTATGGAACCAGCCGGAGGAGTGGGGCCACCAGTCCGCCAGACCGGCATGGTTCAGCAGATCCATGAGCATGACCGGCTGGAGCAGGCACAGGGCGCAGAGGGTGATGAGCAGGGGAGTCCCGCATTTGTAGAGCATGACCAGGGCAAAGCCCAGAATGCCGAAAAGGGTGAGGATGTCCCCGTCATAGAACAGGGTATGCGCCAGCCCCAGCAGGAACAGGAGCGTCAGGCGCCACATGAAGCGTTTCCGGAAGTCGATTCCCTGCTGCTTCCGCCTGTCCAGCTGGATGAAGAAGCTGAGGCCAAACAGGAAGGAGAAGAGCAGGAAGGATTTGCTGACAAAGAGATGTTCATAGGCCCAGTCCGCCGCACTGTTGGCCACAGCCTGCCATCCTTCCGCCGGGGGCATGGGAAGATAGAGGTTGAAGTGGTCGTGCGTGTGGACGATGACGATGCCCAGCAGGGCCAGGGCCCGGAGGATATCTAGAATGGTGATGCGCGCGGCCGGGGGCGGCGTTCCGGCGGGAGTCCGGGCGGTCATGGCGTCAGCAGGGGCGGGAAAAGGATGGGAGCAGCTCCGCCGCGCGCCTCCTGGCCCATTGGTCCGCTTCCAGAATGGGGGCCAGTTCCCCGCGGGGATCCGCCGGGGTGTGGTCGTCCATGACGGCCTCCACCAGTTTCCAGATGCCGGGGAAAGAGATTTGGCCGTGGATGAAGGCATTTACCGCCGCTTCATTGGCGGCGTTGTAAACGGCTGCCAGAGTGCTGTTGCTGTCTCTTATACACATCTGACGCTGCCG
>ENA-OYZV01000439-OYZV01000439.1-human-gut-metagenome-genome-assembly--contig:-NODE-439-length-10342-cov-4.811996_pt1 | contig 10342 bp, 7 predicted proteins | sample MGYA00244203_ERZ653490 | MGnify/ENA primary metagenome ERZ653490 (study PRJEB26926, sample SAMN06165086) | human gut metagenome | biome: ENVO:00009003; feature: ENVO:2100002; material: ENVO:00002003...
CGAGATTCCTCTACGTCTCGTGGGCTCGGAGATGTGTATAAGAGACAGACAGCATACTGCGCAGTCTGACAAACAGTTTTTCGCCGTCCGCAATGGCCTTTCCAAAACCAGCATTGCGGAGCGGACTGTCCAGGCGCAGGAGCGCCCCGGCAGATTCCTGCACAGCAGAACACCATCTGCTGCGCCCGCTTCTGCCCCGGCAAATGAAGCACCCGCCGCCCGGTCTGCGCCGATCCCCTCTGCCCCCACGCAGTTTCACAGTTTCGGCGGAACGCTTTTTGCAAAATCACTTTATCAGGGCAGCGCGTTTGCCAACGACGTGATCGGCACGGTTGCCAAGGGTGATTACCGCACGACCGGCTCCATCACCGGCGAGACCGCGACACGTTCTTTGATGTCCTATATGGGCTTCACAGCGCTCGGCGAACACGCGCCCAACATCCCGCGCTATCAGGACGTGGAGATCGGCGGCGGCCGTATCACAGGGCGCGAGTTCACACCGGAGCACCCGGGCGGCATTGATTTTTGTATGTATCATGCCGACCAGTACGCCCAACCGAAGGGCGATCACAGCAAGGTCTACTCCGCGGACGATGCTGCATGGTATAAGCAGTACGCAGCGGACACCGTAGAACGAAAGCCCTATCAGGCGGAGGACGGCAAGATCGCCTATCATGAAAAGATCGTGCAGAAGCTGCCGAATCCACCGCAAAGAAAAGATCGGATGTGAGAACCTATGAGTCAGGAACAGCGGGACAGCTATGTGATCCCGCCAAACTTTATTGAGGGCGGTTCGTTCTTCGGCGGCTTATTCAAGGCGCGAAATGTGGTCGAGGCGGTTATCCTTGCCGCCGGCACCGGGCTTCCGATCCTGACGCTCTCGCTGACGCTGACCGTCCGGATCATCCTGCTCTGCCTGACCTCGCTGCCACTGGCGCTTCTGGCGCTCATCGGGATCGCAGGGATGCCGCTCTCGTCCTATATCATTCTGTTTTTTCGTTTTCTGCGCAACCGCAGAAGTCTGAGCAAAACCGGCGGCAGAAGCAGCCGAAAACAGGCAATCCTCCCGACGTGGGATAAGAAGTCCGGCCCCAGCACGGCTGTGCAGCCCGCCGCCTATAAAAAGGACGGCAGCCACATCCGCTTTGCGAAGGACACGCGCCGTCTGATGCTGGACACCGCCTATCGGCAAAAGAAGCAGGCAGCGCGACCCGGCAATTCGCTTGCGGCGTATGTGCCCATCCAGAAAATCGAAAACGGCATCGTCTATACGACAGATCACCGTTTTATCAAGATTTTAGAAATCGTGCCAATCAACTTCCTGCTCCGCAGCGCGAGAGAGCAGCGGAACATCGTGTATTCGTTCATCAGCTATCTCAAAATCGCGCCGGTCAAGCTGCAAATCAAGGTCATTACGAAACGTGCGGATATGAACCGACACATTGAAACCGTGCGCCGGGAGATGGCGCAGGAGACGAACGAAAGCTGCCGGATGCAGCAGGAGGACTATCTGAAGCTGCTGAAAAAGCTCGGCTCCAAAGAAGCCATCGCACGCAGGTTTTTCCTCATCATGGAATATGAACCGCTCCCCGGCGCGAAGAAAGACCGTGAAGAAGCGGATGCCATTTCGTCACTGCAAACAGCGGCGCGGACGGCGGCAAATTATCTCCGGCAATGCGGCAACAGCGTTGTCCAGCATGAAAATGAGGACGAAGCTGCCGCCGAAATGCTCTACACGTTTCTCTGCCGCAGAGAAAGCACGGATGTTCCGTTTTTGCAGCGCATCTCTCGTATTACATCCAACTACATAAAGGCAGGCTGTTCCATCGACGAAATTCCCGTCGGTGATTTTTTTGCGCCCTCGCAGCTGGATTTCACGCATGGCAGCTATCTCTGCATCGACGGAACGTACTATGCGTATCTGCTGGTGCCGTCGGACGGGTATAAATCCGAGGTTCCTGCGGGGTGGCTGAGTCTGCTGGTCAACGCCGGGGACGGTATTGACCTCGACGTATTTCTGACGCGGCAGCCAAAGGATCGCATGATCCGCAAGCTCGGCCAGCAGCTTCGCATCAACCGCAGCAAGATCAAGGAGACCAGCGACACCAACACGGACTTTGACGATCTCGACAGCGCCATCCGCAGCGGCTATTTCCTGAAAGACGGTCTGAGCAACCATGAGGATTTCTACTACCTGAATCTGCTCATCACCGTGACCGCGGACAATCCGGACGATCTGGACTGGAAGTGTGCGGAAATGAAAAAGCTGCTCATTTCGCAGGATATGAACGTGCAGAGCTGCAATTTCTGTCAGGAACAGGCGCTTCGGTCTTCTTTTCCGCTCGTGAAGCTGGATAAATCGCTCTTTGAACGCAGCAAGCGGAACGTGCTGACATTGGGCGCGGCAAGCTGCTACCCGTTCACGGCGTATGAGCTGTGTGATGACAACGGCATCCTGCTCGGCGTCAACAAGCACAACAACTCTCTTATCATCGTAGATATCTTTGATTCGCGCATCTACAAAAACGCCAACATCGCCATTCTCGGCACGAGCGGCAGCGGCAAGACCTTTACCATGCAGCTCATGGCGCTGCGGATGCGGCGTAAGGGTATCCAGGTGTTTATCGTCGCGCCGCTCAAAGGGCACGAATTTCACCGGGCCTGCTCCAACATCGGCGGCGCGTTCATTCAGATCTCGCCCGCATCCCCCAACTGCATCAACGTCATGGAGATCCGGCAGACAGACCGCTCGGTCGATGAACAGCTCGACGGCAGCACCGTGGAGCACTCCATGCTGGCTGCCAAGATCCAGCGGCTGCACATCTTTTTCAGCCTGCTGATCCCCGACATGAACCATGAGGAGCGGCAGCTTCTCGATGAAGCCATGATCCGCACCTATGCCAAAAAAGGCATTACGCACGACAACGAAACGCTCCGCGATCCCAAGCACCCGGAGCGGTACCGCGAGATGCCGATCCTGGGCGATCTGTATGCGGTACTCAAGGAATCTTCCTCTACGCTGCGGCTGGCAAACATTCTGAACCGGCTCGTCAGCGGCTCTGCCAAGACGTTCAACCAGCAGACGAACGTGTCTCTCGACAACAAATACATCGTTCTGGATATTTCGGAACTGACCGGCGACCTTCTGACCGTCGGCATGTTTATGGCGTTAGACTTTGTGTGGGATAAGGCGAAGGAGAACCGCACGGAGGAAAAGGCCATCTTCATTGACGAGTGCTGGCAGCTCATCGGCGCCAGCAGCAACCGTCTGGCAGCGGAATTTGTGCTGGAGATCTTCAAGATCATCCGCGGCTACGGCGGCTCGGCTGTCTGCGCGACGCAGGATCTCAATGACTTCTTCGCGCTGGAGGACGGCAAATACGGCAAGGGCATCATCAACAACTCCAAGACCAAGGTGATCTTGAATCTGGAGGATGAGGAAGCCCAGCGCGTCGGCTCCATTCTGCATCTTTCTGAAGCTGAGCTGATGGAGATCACCCACTTTGAACGCGGCAGCGCCCTTATCAGCACGAACAATAATAATGTCGCCGTTGAGATTAAATGCAGCGAACTGGAAAAGGAACTCATCACCACCGACCGCAGGGAGCTTCAGGAATTACTGAAACGGAACGGCAAAACAGGCTAAGGCGTACACAATACATTCTTTATGCGTATAACGGCTATCCTCAAATCTGGTGACTACTGCTTGTGCGTATTCTGTGCGGCAGTTATACGCACAAAAATTAGAGGTGACTACTATGAAAACCCGCGCCCAGATCTACTCGCACGAAGCCAGCGGCATCCTGCGGGATATTTCCACCTATGGTGTCCTGACACAGAAACAGATTTTTGGTCTGTATCCGCAGAAGGACGAGCAGATCAAAAATCTACTGTCCTATCTCTGCAAGCAAAAACGGCTGTTCCTCGTGGACGGCTTCTATTCCCTGACGCCGGAGCTGCCAAAAGACCGCGACCGTGGTTTGGAAGCAGCGGTGACCGTCCTGGCAGACTTTATGGAGCAGGTCGAGTACCATGCTGCGGGAGAATATCCCGTGAAGATCATCTTCCTTGCCGGCGGCGAGGTCTATGAAATTCTCTACGCCGAACCCGGCAAGGAAGCCATTTTGAATCTCCTGCTTGCCCGCCCGGAACAGGAACCACCCGTGCGGCTGGTCATTCTGGAGGATGCCGCGCAGGTTGATCTGCTTGCTATCCCAAATGTACGCGCATACTGCCTGTTGGATAGTGACGGCAATATTCAATATCTTCAGGAAGAAACGGAGGGATCGTTTTGAACCGTGCGCTTTTATCCAAGCGAATATCCTCGCTGCTGGCGGAGGTTTCGCGGCTGAGCAATGCGCTTTGCGCCATGAACACAATGGACTTGCAGCGGTATCCGGAAAACTATGAGCTGCTTTCCACTGACGCAGCGCTCCGCGCGGAGCAGATCGCCTGTAGGATGCGGCATCTGGTCTACGGCTTTACCACCGTGCAGAAGCAGGAATACCTGACCTCCGCCGCCAACGTCCTCGGCATCACGATCACTGCACAGCCGGGGCTGGTGGAGATCACGCTGCCAGGGTTATTGCCTAAAAAAAAGCAGTGCAGCGCCGAATATCTGGCTGACCCGCTGGATCAGGCGCTCGGACAGTTTACCAAGGAGCATCCCTGCTCCCGTTTTGATTCCTGCGTTATCTGCTTCTGTCACATCTACGCGGAATCCGGAGGCCGTGGCCGCATCCGGGACTACGACAATCTGGAAATGAAGCAGATTCTGGACGTTGTCTGCGCCTATCTTATGATGGATGACAATGGGCTTTTGTGCAACGTCTATAACACCACGGAGTTAGGCGAGGAAGATGTCACAAAGCTCTTTGTAATGGATCAAGATATGTTTCCGGGCTGGCTGGAAGAGCATCAAAATGCGCTGGAAACCATGTCGGATTTTTAAGCATTTTTCGTCCTTCTTTTTCAGATACCGCCGCGCATGGTGTTTTCCCTTGAAACAGCAGGCGTTTTCGCTTGACCGGCAGCGCAGAAATTACCGAAGTTAAGAGCCGATACGGTAAAAGAGGTCACTTTTATGAATCCGACGCAACTTCCCACTGATGGCACGCTTTCGCTTCTTGTGCTGCAGATCGTTGCCGTCTCCGGCGAGTTCCCGGCTGCTTTTTCCGGCCACTTTCCGGGCGGCTGCAGCTATATCGAAAGCGTGATCGGCAAGCTCAAAAAGGACGGGCTGCTCCGTTCGTATACCAAGAACGGTTTGCGTGGACTCAGGCTGACCGCAAGCGCCAAACGGCTGCTGCTTCAAAAATATCCATTTGACCTTGCGCCCTATCTTACAGGCACGTCCGAAACAAACTCTTTGAAGTCAGAACCAGAGCGCCGGCTGCGGCTGCACCGGATGGCCGAGGTGCTTCTGATCCTGCACAACGTGCAAATTCCGTCGCTGCCTTGGGAAAAGCCATCCATTCAGGACTGGCGCTCAGATCCCACTGTATTTCCGGTCTATTATTCCTCCCGTGAGTTCAAGTCTCTCGGCAGTCTTTGTACCAAAATCCGCAATTCCCGCATGACGGGCGTGCTGTTCACAGAACAAGCCATCTTCCCGATCTACAACATGGCTTCGACCTTTCCAAGATGGGCGTACAATGCCGAGATCCGGCTCAAGGCTGTCTTACAGACAGAATTTTGCCGCAATGCACAGTTCACGATCGGCGGCATTGTGTTCGGCAGCTCACCTATGCAGATACCTGCGATCCTGAATGACATGGCGCAGAACCATTTCCTTTTGGATGGCAGCTATCCGCATTTCTATTTTCTGACGCTCGACCACTTTGGTGAGGTTGGTGCAATTCAGTTATGTCAACCAGATATGCAAGAGCAGTTGAACGACATTCTCTCAGGAAACCTCCTGCCACCGTCTCCCACACTGCCAATCGAACATGACGCTTTGGAGCAGGACGGGTCGCCCGTCCTGTTTTCGTATCTCTGCGATCTGCCAAGGCTGCACCGGTTCCGCTGTGCGCTGACGCTGCGGAACCAGACTGGCAGCATCCTCTGCTTTGACTATCAGGCAGAGGCGCTGCGGGAGGTGTTTGGCGCGCAGGTCAATATCACAAGCATCGACTTTGCCGCTTATGAAAGGATGATGCTCCATCAATAAGAAACAGAAGATCACGCTGGCCTGTTTTCTGCCTGTCGCGCTGGCCGCGCTTTTCTATGCGGGCGGCTATCTTGCGCAGTTCATCTACAACTATCAGGCATGGACAGCCGAAGGCGGCACGCCGTATAGCGGCACCTCGCCGCCGATGCCGGACGCTGCGTTCAGTGTCTGCCTCCGGTTCGTATTCCGCTTTCCATACGGTCTGTACGGCATGGGCATCTTTCTGGCGGCAATCGTACTTCTTGTCGTGGCGATCATGCACATGGGCGCCGGCGGCGACGGGCAGTACGACAAGATCAGAAACCTGACCTATTCCCACAAGGGAACCTACGGAACCGCCGGTTTTCTCAATCCAAAAGAAGCCGGGCAGGTGCTCGACTTTGTACCGGACCTGCGCAAGCATCACGGCACCATTCTCGGCGAAGTGGATGGCCGCGTGGTCTGCATCCCGGAGAAGACGCGCTTCAACGGCAACCTCGCCGTCTATGGCGCAAGCGGCTCGAAAAAGACACGCGCGTTCTGCGTCAACATGATTCTTCAATGCGCGGCGCGGAAAAGCTCGCTGGTCATCTGTGATCCGAAGTCGGAATTATACGAGAAAACCAGCGCCTATCTGCGCGATCAGGGCTATACCGTGCGCGTGTTCAACTTGGTCACGCCTGCGTCGTCAGATTCGTGGAACTGCCTGTCCGAGATCGACGGACAGGAGCTGATGGCGCAGCTTTTCTGCGACGTTATCATCCGCAACACAGGCAGCGACCGGGGCGACCACTTCTGGGACAGCGCCGAGATGAATCTTCTCAAGGCGCTCGTCCTGTTTGTCGAGCGCAGCTATCCACCGGAACGGCGAAACATTGGCGAAGCGTATCAGCTGCTTGTAAGCTGCTCGGAAAAGGAACTGAACGAACTGTTTGACGCGCTCCCGCTGGGACATCCGGCCAGAGCGCCGTACAGCATCTTCCGCCAATCGTCGGAGAGCGTGCGCGGCGGCGTCATTATCGGTCTCGGCTCCCGGCTGCAGGTGTTCCAGAATGCGGACATTCGCGCCATCACCAGCCATGATGAGATCGATCTGGAGCTGCCGGGCAAGCAGCCGTGCGCTTATTACTGCATCACGAGCGATCAGGACAGTACCTTTGATTTCCTGTCCTCGCTGTTTCTGTCGTTCATTTTTATCAAACTCGTCCGCTACGCCGACCAGAACTGTCCGGGCGGCTGTCTGCCGGTTCCTGTTCATGTGCTCGGCGAGGAGCTTTGCGCCTGCGGCGTTATCCCCGATCTCAGCCGAAAGATCTCCGTGATCCGTTCCCGGAACATCAGTATGTCCTGCGTGTTTCAGAATCTCGCCGGTCTGCAAAATCGCTATCCCAACAACCAATGGCAGGAAATTCTCGGAAACTGCGACGTGCAGCTGTTCCTTGGCTGTACAGACGCGCTGACGGCGGAGTTCATTTCCTCACGCTCTGGCGAAGCAAGCGTCGCTGTGACCAGTCAGGCCAAGCAGCTCGGCACATGGCGCATTTCCAACTACACCCCGGAATACCGCGAGACAAGCGGTGTCGGCCGCAGGCGGCTGCTCACGATGGATGAAGTTTTGCGGCTGGACGTGGATAAGGCGCTTGTTATCATCCGCGGGCGAAACATTCTGGAGGTCGATAAGTTTGACTACTCCAAGCACTACGAGGCGAAGAAACTGCGTCCGGACAAAGCGGCGGCACATATTCCGCACTGGAGAAGCGAAGCGTCTCCAACACCTGCCGCCCCTGTTCCGCGCACTACCCCAGCGCCCAAAAAGGATGCTCCTGCAAAAAAGCAGAAGATCATAACCACCAGCAAGGAATCCATTTTATCCAAACCAAAAAAGGAGGAATGACCCATGCCCAGAAAAAAGGAATTGCCTGTTCCGGACAGCGGCGAACAGGACGACCTGCTTTCTACTGAACCGCAGGAGTCTCCCGATGCGCCGCTCACCGAGCCGCAGGAGGAACCCATCCCCACAGAAAGCCCACCCGATGAGGGCGCGCCGGAGGATGATACGCCGTCCGAAGAATACACGGAATTTCTTCAGGCATTGAACGAAGCTCCTGCGCAGGAAGAACCGCAGTCTGCTCCGTCTGACGAAGCGGAACCGATGCCCTCCGAGGAAGAACCGGTGCTGACCATCTCCACAGAAGAACCGTCCAATGAGTCCACGCCCCCGGAATCTCCGCCCGCGCCACGCAATGACGCGGTCCTGACGATTGCCGCCAGAACGCGCATCAAAAGCGAGGCCGAAGCCACGGACGAACTCTGGCATGAGATCCGCAACGCCTACCGGACACGGCGGATCTTGACCGGCACGCTGGACGGCATTGAGCAGACGGCAGGCGGAAAGACGCTGGCAACGGTCAGCTTCCGCGGCTTCCGCATCGCCATCCCGATCCGTGAGATGCTTGTGCTGGAGGAACGTATGCTGTCCGGCAGAGCATATGCCGACTACATGAATCGGCTGAACCGCATTCTTGGCACGATGCTCGGCGCGGAGATCGACTTCATCATCAAGGGCATTGACTCGACCACACACAGCGCCGTTGCCAGCCGCCGGGAAGCCATGCTCCGCAAGCGGCAGACGTTCTATCTCGGCAAAGATGTTTCTGGAAACCCCTACATCTATCCTGGCCGTCTGGTCGAGGCGCGCGTGATCGCCGTCGCGGAGAAGGTGCTGCGCGTCGAAGCCTTTGGCATTGAATGTGCCATCTTTGCGCGTGACCTCTCCTGGCAGTGGGTGTCCGACGTCCGCGACCTTTACAGTGTCGGCGACCGGGTTCTGGTCCGCGTGCAGGAGATCAGCGGTGAGGATGCCGAGCATCTTTCCATCCGGGCAGATATCCGCAGCACGTTTTCCGAAACCAGCGTGGACAATTTGAAGAAGTGTCAGGTACAGAGCAAGTACGCCGGCAAGGTAACAGATCTTCGCGGCGGTGTTGTGTATATCCGCCTGAACAACGGCGTCAACGCCATCGCGCACACCTGCTATGATTCCAGAATGCCCGGCAAAAAGGACGATGTCAGCTTTGCGGTCACACGGCTGGATGAAGAACACGGCATTGCCGTCGGCATTATCACGCGGATCATCAAGCGGAACCTGTAATCCGGCAGCGTTCTGCCTATGACCGATTTCATGTTCCTTGCAGCGTCCACACTGGAACCGCTGCTGCGCCGTCTGAGGGTGCCTCCCTGACGGTACTAATATACAAAGGAGTTTTCTCTATGAAAGCCAAAGAAGAATACATTGACGCCCCTCGTGAAACACGCTCCAAGGACATCACCGTCTATGCGATTATTTTCCTCGTTCTGCTGGTCGGTGCGGGCATTTTCCTCGCAGTCAGGCTGCTGCATAAGCCCGCAGATGCGGCGCTTGCAGACAGCAAATCCGGGATCATTTATGATTCGTCCGCCGTCGAGGGCGGCTGGGATAACCTTTCGCCGGAGGAAATCGAAGCGCAGCTGAATGAAAAAGTGGCCGAGGGCATGATTAACATTTCAGCCAACACCGCACCCATCTTTGAGGATGGAGCATCTGAGGGAAATCTGATGCTCGTAAATGAGTCCATCAATAACTATCCGCAGATGGTTCAGATCGTCCGTAATGATACGGGCGAACAGATTTATGAATCCGGCGCCATTGCCGTTGGCAGTAAGATTGAACGTGCGCGGCTGGACGTGGTTCTTCCCGCGGGTACATACGAATGTACCGCTTATTTTCATAACCTTGACCCGGAATCTGGTGCAATCATCGGCACAGCCGGGGCAATCATTACAATTACGATTCAACACTAATTTTAATCAAAGGAGTCATTACAATGAAGAACACTAAGAAAATCGTTTCCCTCATCCTTGCGGTCTGCATGATCGCTTCCCTCGCAATTTCCGCTTCCGCCGCCAATACCGTTGATGCTTCGGGCGGCACGGGCACTTCCTCCGTCACCCTGTCCTCGACCGCGGACGGTTCTATCGGCGGCGATCCCGCGGCCACCAAAATGAGCGTTACCGTGCCCACCGTTTTGCCCATTGCCGTTGGTACGGATGGCACAGTCAGCACCGCTTCCGATGCGCGCATCACCAATAATTCTTTCGGCGCGGTCAAGGTTGCGAATGTTTCTATCGAAGCCGCACAGGGCTGGAGCCTGACGG
>ENA-OYZV01000440-OYZV01000440.1-human-gut-metagenome-genome-assembly--contig:-NODE-440-length-10338-cov-4.530293_pt1 | contig 10338 bp, 9 predicted proteins | sample MGYA00244203_ERZ653490 | MGnify/ENA primary metagenome ERZ653490 (study PRJEB26926, sample SAMN06165086) | human gut metagenome | biome: ENVO:00009003; feature: ENVO:2100002; material: ENVO:00002003...
TATACGGGGTGGGCGTATGCAGCGTCTCGTAGGGAATGGGCGTAGCGCCGCTGGCCACGACCGCGCCGTTAGCCACCATGACCATGTAGACGATCAGCGTTTTGAGGATATCCACGGCGTATTCCTCTCCTTTCGTTCAAGTCAAAGACTGGGGATTAGATATCGATAAACTTGCGGAACTCCGGCAAAATACCAATGCCATCGGGATAGTGCGCCGCAAACTGCGGCACAGCGTGGCTGGGGAAGGAATTGCCCTCGATAAAGCGCGGGCCGTCGGCCGTAATAGCCACATCCCAGGCCACAAAGCGCACCTGCGGCACCTTGTGCATGGCCTGCAGGCACATATCCATGGCTTCTTTAAAATAGGGAATAGTAAAGCCCACGATGGGCGTGCCAGTGATGGGATGCTTGTCATACACGTTGCCCGCCTTATCGGCAGCCACAGTCAGCAGCTTGCCGGTAGCCAGATCCACGCGCGCGGCCATGCCGCCCTGATCCACATTATCCATTACCTTGCCGTTGCCGATGCGCAGGAAGGCGTATACCACACCCTCGCGCTTATCGCCAAGCAGGGTGGCGATGCGCACGGTATTGACCGAGGTTGGGCACAGGCGGGACATTTCTGGATGCTGCACCAGCAGCTCCTCCAGCAGTCCCGCGCCCTGCCCGCGCAGGCTATTAAGAAACGCGGGTATATCCTTTTCCCAATCGGCCTTGTTATACTTGACGATGCCCACGCCGCTGGAGCCCTCCAGGGGCTTAAAGAGCACGGCGGGCAGATCGCTAAGAAACTCCGCCAGCGCGTCCACCGTCAGGCTGTCGTCGCCCAGGCGGGCCGCGTCAGCTTTTGCTTTTTCCTGGGATTCCCGCACGGACTTGATCTTGGAAACGGTCAGCTGGCTGCCGGGGTAAACCTGCATGGGCTGCTGCATGATTTCCTGATACTGGGAACGGGATTCAGGCGTGGTCAGGTTGGCCGGCACCTTGGAGGGAGCCTGCTGAAGCGGAGCCACGTGAACGCGCAGGTACCCCACGTTGTTCAGAGACGTGGCGGTTACTTCCCCCTGTTCATTGGAGGAGATGACCTGCTGGTTCAGCTGGGTGATGAGCATTCCGTTATCCGGAATGTTGGCAATGAGGGCGCCGAAAGCAATGGGAACCATCAGGAGCGGTTCGTATTGCTTGGCTACACCCAGATACAGGAGGAGAATGGCAATGCCCCACATCCCTACCATCTGCCATGATAGGGAGAAGACGCCCATCCCCTGTAAAAAGGTGATTAATGAATCAAAAAGACTCATAGGGAATATTTTTGTAGCGGTTTATTATCTGAGCCGGAGCCCGGGACTGTTGGCGTTTCCGGGCTGCCGCCGCCGGGATTAACCAATTTTGGCCAGTGCCTGACCTTCCTGAACCGTGTCGCCCGGGTTCACGCAGAAAGCGGTGAGCGTGCCGGAGGCGGGAGCGTAGATGATGGTGTTCATCTTCATGGCTTCCAGCGTCAGAATCTGGTCACCGGCCTTCACGGGGGTGCCTGCTGCCACGTCCAGGGAGACGACCTTCCCGGCAAGCGGGCTGGGAACGTCTCCTGCGCCGGCGGCGGCCGGAGCCGGAGCAGGAGCGGGAGCCGGGGCCGGGGCGGCCACGGGTGCGGAAGCCGCAGGAGCGGGAGCGGCCACAGGTGCGGGGGCCGGCGCCGCAGTGGTGGAGGACACCTGGTCCAGAAGTTCTACGGATACGTCAAATACTTTGCCGTCTACGGTGATGCGAAGTTTCTTCATAATAGTGTGTGGTATGGGATATTAAGTTAAATGGTTCCGCCTGGGCGGGGTAAGGGTGAATAATGCAGTAGTTCAGCGGGAAGGCCGGATGCGGTGGGAGGCGAAAATTTCCGCCCTGCCCGCGGCCGCATAGCCGGAACCCGGGGATTGCTTGATTTCCACGATGCGGTGGCTCATGCCGTCCAGGCCTGCGTCCACGGCGGCGGAGATGACGGCCACCATTTCCGGCGTAAGCTCCGTCATGGCGGAATCCACGGCGGCGGAAAGGATGGCGAGCATTTCCGGAGTCATGCCCGGTTTGCCCGCCGCAGCGGGAGCGGCGGCAGGCACGGCTACGGGAGCGGCTGTTTTGGCTTTGGCCCTGTTCTGAATGGCGGCGGCGATGGAGCCGCTGACGGTCAGAATGACGGCCATGCCTCCCAGGCACAGCATAACCACCATGATGCCGACAACCTGATAATTCAGATTGTCCATAACGTTGGCGATGCCCTGTGCGAAGGCAAAAGCGAGTGTTGTAAGTAACATATGAATCCGTTGGGATGGATGTTAGAGCGGAATGTTGCCGTGTTTCTTGGCCGGGCGCACTTCCTTCTTGTTCAGCAGGGTGCGCAGGGCGAAGGCGATTTTGGCGCGGGTTTCTTCCGGATTGATGACTTCCGTAATCTGCCCCATGCCGGCCGCCACATACGGGTTGTAAAAGGCTTCCCGGTATTCTTCCAGAAGTTCGCCCTGGCGCTTGGCTTTTTCCGCCGGGTCTTCCACAGCCTTCAGTTCGCGGCCGTAGAGTACCGGGACGGCGCCTTCCGCGCCCATAACGGCAATTTCCGCACCAGGCCAGGCGAAGACGGCGTCAGCGCCCAGGTCCTTGCAGCACATGGCGATGTAGGCGCCGCCGTAGGCTTTCCGCATGATCAGGGTGACTTTGGGCACCGTGGCCTGGGAATAGGCGAAGATAAGTTTGGCGCCGTGGCGGATAATGCCGCCCCGTTCCTGGTTCTTGCCGGGCAGGAAGCCGGGTACGTCCACCAGGTTCACCAACGGAATATTGAACGCGTTGCAGAAACGGATGAAGCGCGCGGCCTTGTCGGAGGAGTCGATATCCAGGCAGCCGGCTTTCACATTGGGCTGGTTGGCGATGATGCCGACCACCACGCCGCAGATGCGGCCGAATCCGACGACGACATTTTTGGCGAAGTCCTTGTGTACTTCCAGGAAGTCCCCGTTGTCCACCAGACGGCTGATGATGGGCTGGACGTCCAGCGGCGTGCGGTTGTCGCCGGGAATCAGGTCGCTCATGCCTTCGTCAGCGCTCAGGTCCAGCGGAGTGTCCAGTTTATGGGGCGGTTCTTCCGTGTTGTTGGAAGGAAGGAAGGAAAGAAGCCTCTTCAGGATGTCCATGGCGTGCGCGTCGCTGTCCGCTACGAAATGGACATTGCCGGACACGGTGGCGTGAATGGCGGCGGAGCCGATGTCGTCCATCGTGCATTTTTCATACGTGACCTGTTCAATCACTTTGGGACCGGTGATGTACATGCCCGCGTTGCCGGAATTGCGCATGATGATGAAGTCCGTCAGGGCGGGGGAGTAGGCCGCGCCGCCCGCGCAGGGGCCCAGGATCATGGAGATTTGCGGAACCACGCCGGAGGCAAGCACGTTGTTGTAAAACACCTGGGCGTATCCGGAAAGGGCCGCCACTCCTTCCTGGAGGCGCGCGCCGCCGGAGTCGTTCACGGTCACCATCGGGATGCCGGCTTTCAGAGCATACTTCTGAGCATCCGCAATTTTCATGGCGTGCATGTAGCCGAGGGAACCGCCCTGGGCCAGGAAATCGGAGGCCGCGCAGGCTACCGGGCGGCCGTCCACCAGGCCGAAACCGGAAACGACGCCGTCGCCGGGGATTTCCTTCTTACCCATGCCGAAGTTGTGGCAGTTGTGGCGCACATGCATGCCGATTTCCGAGAAGGTGCCTTCCTCAAAGAGGTACCCCATGCGGTCGCGGGCTGTCATTTCGCCCTTTTCATGTCTCTTGTCGATCTTTTCCTGACCGCCGCTGAGGATGACCTTCTTGCGGCGGCTGTTCAGATCGTCAATCAATTTGGGATCAATAGCCATTGGTCTAGTGGTATGGTGAATAGGGAGAATGTTACTTGCCGCATTCGCAGCTGCCGGGGTGCTGGCAGAATTCGGTCAGGACGCCGAAGGTGCACTTGGGATGCAGGAAGGTGACCTGCGTGTTGTGAGCGCCGGGGACGGGCGGGTCGTTCAGCACGGTAAGGCCTGCTTCCTTGGCCTGGGAGATATTTCCGGCGATGTCATTGGTCTTGAAAGCGATGTGGTGGATGCCTTCCCCTTTTTTCTCAATAGCCTTGGCGATAGCGCTTTCCGGAGAGGTGGGTTCGAGCAGTTCGATGTGGACTCCGGCAACGTCAAACATGGCGACGCGGACCTTTTGAGTGGGAACTTCCTCAATGTGGGGCTCTCCGAGCCCGAGCGCATCGCGGTAATAGGGGACGGTGGCGTCAAGACTCTTGACGGCGATGCCGATATGGTCAATTTGCTGAATCATATGCGTGTGATGGTTATAGGGAATGCAGGGGGGAGGCCTGCAATACATCAAGAGTTATTAAAGCGTATTTTTTTAGGATGTGAAGCGAAAAGCGGAAAAATGGCGAATTCGTGGCCGCCCCTTTCACCTGCTTGATTGCCCCGGAAGATGAGGTATGGTAGGGGCATGTTCAAGAGTGGATTAGCCGTGTTATTTCTGCTGGCGTCGTGGTTTTCCGCCGCGTGTGCCTATGAGCTGCTGCCCGCTCATGTGGCCGTGATTTATAACGGAAAATCCGAGCTGAGCCGTCGCATGGCCAGGGAGTATGCGCGGGTGCGCGGCGTTCCGGAAGGGAATCTCGTTTCCCTGGATTGCCCCATGACCAGCGAGATTTCGCGGAAGGAGTATGAGGATACGATCCGCGTCCCGCTGCTGGAGGCGGCGCGGAAACAACGGTGGTGGGTGCCTTCCGGCATTGCGTCCTCCCCCTTGATGAACCGGAAGATTTTTGTGCTGGTGCTGATGGCGGACCTGCCGATGAAGATACGGCATGAAACGCCCGCTCCCCTTCCCGGGAAAGGCGTCAACCAGATGCAGACGGATCGCGCTGCGGTGGATTCCGAACTGGCTCTGCTGGCGGTGGGCGGTTATGAAAGGAAATCCTGGCAGGTGAATCCCTATTTTAATAAAAGGGAGGATTTTGTGGGTTCCGGCCTTCCTTCGTTTCTGGTATGCCGCCTGGACGGACTGACGCCCGATACCTGCATGCGGCTGGTGACGGAACCGGCGAACGTGGAGAAAAAAGGTTTATGGGGGTGGGCCGTTGTGGACCGGGGCGGCCCCTATGCCCAGGGGGATCGGTGGCTGGACGACGTGTTCGAGCGCGTGAGGGAGGCGGGCATTCCCGCTTATCTGGATGACTGGCCTCAGACCCTGCCGGAAAAATTCCCCTTGAGCCGGGATACGGCTCTTTACTGCGGGTGGTATGCGGGGAAGGCGAACGGACCGTTTTCGGATCCTTCGTTCCGCTTCCGGCCCGGGGCGATAGCCATGCATCTGCATTCCTTCAGCGCCGCCGATTTCAAGGTCCCCGGCAGGGGGTGGAGTTCCGCCCTGCTGGAGAAGGGGGCTGCTGTGACGGTGGGAAACGTGTATGAGCCGTTCCTGGGCGCCTGCCACCGCTTTGATATTTTTGTGGACCGCCTCCTGGACGGCTATACCGTGGCGGAGGCTTCCTGGATGAGCATGCCTGTGCTGTCCTGGCAGGGGGTGGTGTTCGGAGACCCCCTGTACCGTCCATACGCCCGCATGAAGGATATGGACGTGGAGCCGACGGAAGAAGACCGTTATTTCCAGGGGTGGTGGGCTTCCTCCGTGCAGTTCGGAGACCGCTGGAAGGACCGTTCCGCGCGTTTGATGGAGTCCGCCCGGAAGGCCCCTTTTTCCTGCCTTTATGAAGCTCTGGCGCTGGAATGCTTGTACCGGAAGGAACCGGCCCGCGCCGGAGAGTTCCTTTCCTCCGCCCTGGACGGCGCGGCTGACGCCCGCACCCGCGCGCGCCTGCTGCTGGAAATCCTGATGGCGGAACGGGCCCGGGGCGGCAACAAGGCCTTTCTGCAGCGGGCGGACGGCATCCGGGGCCTCATGTCTTCCTCCGCTTTTCTTCCGGCGCTGGAGGAATGGCTTGCCAGGGTGGCTCCGCCGCCGGCCCCGCCGAAAAAATAAATTAAGGACGTACGGCAAATTTGGATTGCCTTTTAGGGGATTATGGCTCATATTCTGCGTCCCGTAAGTTTTCCTTTTACTGATATTCACCAGCAATAGATAACACAAGATGAACATTATCAACAAAATCGAGCAAGAGCAACTCAAGGCGGATGTGACCCCATTTAACGTAGGTGATACCATCAAGGTTCACACTCGTGTTATTGAAGGCGGCAAGGAACGTATCCAGATTTTCCAGGGCATTGTGATCGCCAAGCGCGGTTCCGGCATCAATGAAGCTTTCACCGTCCGCAAAATTTCCTATGGTGAAGGCGTGGAACGCGTATTCCCCCTGCATACTCCCCGCATTGCCAAGATTGAAGTCGTGAACCGCGGCAAAGTCCGCCGCGCCAAACTTCACTATCTGCGCGGCCGCATCGGCAAGGATGCCATGATTGTGAAGTCTGCCAACCGGTAATCGGAAGAATTGCTATTTTGCTGGCCCGGCCCGCCGTGAGGCGGCGCCGGGTTTTTTTATTTCCGGAGTATTGTTTTTCCTGAGTGGGAAAGAGGTCCACAGGGACGACAGCCGCTTCAGGATATTTCCCTGGGAGCCATATGGGGATGAGAGCGTTTTTCCGGGGTGGGGAAGGTGGAGAAGGGCGGCTGTTTCCGGTCCGGAGCAAATACGTTTTTCGGATTTTCCTCCGTCCGGGCCTGGATGGCTTCCGGAGAATGGAGCAGAAACCGGAAAATTTCATACGCGAAGCCAATCCCGGAACTTAGCGCGTGACATTCCATCAGGCCCTGCCCCAACCTGCTTTCCGGGAAGGGGAAAGGAAACGGCGGTTTTCAGCATAGCCTCCGGAGCGGGTGCAGGGCTGCGCGGATAATTATTTTTCCGCAGGTGCGGGAGCCGGTGTGTCCTCCGCATCTTCCGGTCCGTACGCTTCCACTTCCGTCAACGCCAGCGGCTGGGAGGGATTTGCGGATTCCACGCGCAGGGCGCGCGCCTTGACCGGAGCGTCCAGTTTCCAGGAAGTGACGTTGGTGGATTTTTCCGAAGGAGTGGTGCTGAAGGTTTTTTCCGCCAGCACGTTTTTGTCATTGCCGTAGAGGATTACCTTGAATTTTTCCATGGTGCCCAGCAGCGTCAGGTTGGCCGGCGTGTAAATGACCACCTTTTCTATGGTGCGGTTGGTCTCCCTGCCGAAGTCAATGCCGAACCAGGCGGTTTTTCCCTCAACCACGCCTGTGGCGCTGATTGAAACGTCGGAAATCCTGGAGCTGGTATTGCCGTCAACGGCCTTTTCCGGACCGTAAGCTCCCAGCATGTTGCGGTTGGAACTCTGGCGAACCTTGACGCCGGGTTGAAGGCTCCAATTGACTTTGCCGGGTTCCGCGGAAACTTTGGGAACTGCCGGCGCCTGCGCCGGACGCGCGGCCGGAACAGGTGAAGGAATGGCCGCAGCGGCGTTTTGCGCGGTGGCCGGAGCGTGGCGGCGCGCGTCCCTGTTCGCTTGTCTTGCCGCTTCCGCTTTCGCGCTATTTTCCTTCTGCACCTGTTCATTATAATCATTGCGCATTCTAACGACATCCTTCTTATACAGGATGCAGGTATAGGTCAGCACAATGCCCACGATCAGGGCCGGAATGAGATAGTAATAGATGTTGGACTGCCCTTTTTGCACGTTCAGGGCCGGAATGGCCGGGGAAGATGGCGGTGGAGGGATGGAGGCCGCATTTCTTCCCGCAGGATTGGCAATGGCTTTATCCAGATCCGTGATGAAATCCCCCAGGTCCCGGTAGCGTTCCCGGGTATCCGGATTGATGGCGCGGGAGACTGCCGAATCCACGGCATCGCTGCATTTGATTAGTGAGGAGGGCATGGCAAAGCCCGCTTCCATCGGCGTTTTGCGGGTAAGCAGAATGTAAAGCGCCAGCCCCAGTGCGTAAATATCCATGCCCGGCGTGAACGTGGTTTCCGCTCCGGTGACCCACTCCGGAGAGGCGAAGTCCCCCATGTCCACCGGAGGTTGGGCGGGATAAATGTTGATGGGCAGCAGCAGGGCGTCTCCGCCGTCTTCGCGCAGGCAAATCAGCTTGGGCGTGATGCCCCCGTGAAAAATGTTTTTCCGGTGCAGCGTCAGCAGTCCTTCCGCCATGTTGCGCACCAGGTTGAGCGCCGCCTGGGGAGATATTTGGGGAAGGGTTTCCATATCCGCCAGACGCGGATAGGGGGAGTGTTCGGAGATGATGAAAGTAAACGGCCCCGCCTGTCCTACTTCATAAACGCGCAGGAGTCCCTGGTGGGATTGTTCCACGATGGTGAGGGAGCGGACGATGAATTCAGGATCCCAGCCGAAGATGCCGGCTTCTTCCGTGGGAACCACCCGCAGCATGACGGGAGCAAAGTTTGATTTCAGGGTAGCTGTGAAAATTTGCTGGGGGCCTTTGGCTCCGACAAGCTGGATATTTTCCAATTGGGGAAAGAGAGAGGAAATCTGGTCCATGGGAAAGGAATCGTCGGCAGACATGGAAAAGGGAGGTGGAATAGTATTGATTCCCACTCTACCTTAAATTCCCCTACGGAAGCAACTCTATAAGCGGGCATATTTTGATGTCGGGACGCCCTGATGCTGAACGGACGCCAATCATGCCCGGATGGAGCGCACCCTTTTCCATAACCGGCCAGTAAAATCAGGGTAGCCAGGAACAGGCCGTGATGAGCAGGGAAAATTTCAGTTGTTCCAACCGCCGCGGCATGTTGCCGCAGATGCCCGCGGCAAGGGAAATCCTGTCCGGTTCCTGTTTTTTCCGGAAGCGGCAGGGAGGGCGGATGAACGAGGGCGCTCCAACCGTTAAAGCCGGGACATACAGGAACCCGGAAACAGGATCGCCGAGGCGTGGCCGTTTGACTGGAAGATGGCTGCCGCTATCAGCAGGAACAGCAGAAGGGGGAAGGGAAGGAGGCCTTGCTTGGACAAGGAGAATCAGCCCCCTGCATCAGGGCCTTTTCAGGATGATAGGCGGCGAGGGATTGGCCTGCCATACGGGAGTGGCGGCTTTCGCGTCCGCTTCTTCGAGCGTTTTACGGCCTTTGACCTTGACCAGGTGTTCCCGGAGGATGCGCCGCAGTTCCACGGCGGAGGCCGGGTCATCCTGCACGCTGTGCCCGGATGGAACGATTTTTTCACTGGCGCTCCAGTCCAGGTGGGATGAGTGGTACTTGACCACTCCGTCGGAGGAATTGGGCGTGTCGTTCCTTCCCCTGTCCCCAATGATGGAATGAACGGGAACATTTGGGGAGCCGCGCAGCTCCGACATGTATTTGACCAGGGATGAATTCGGGGAAAGCTGGCGGATGCTGGTTAGCTCGTCCTTCAGTTGCAGGGGGTTAAGGAGGAACATGCCGCGGCTGAGAGTGGCGATGCGGGTGACTTCTTCCAGCATGTCCGAGGGGAGGTCGATCAGGTGCTGTCCCAGCCTTCCTATCCAGTTGTCCGCAAAAGTGGAACCGCGGTGCGGGGTGGCCATGTACACGATGCGCGTGACGCTGCTGGACGGGGAGAAGATGAAATTGTTCTGGAGCTGTTCAAGCGTGTGTTCGTCACAGTTCAGGGGCGCCAGTCCGTTTTTCCAGTTTCCCATCGTCATGCCTGCGAAGGTTTCCGGAGGAAGTTCAAAGATTCCCTTCATCAGCGTCCAGGGTTTGGTGGAGTTATTGAAGCGGGTGATGAGGCCGCCCATGGAGTGCCCCACCATGACGATGTTGTTCATTTCCCTGGATGTCCCGCGGGGATTGTATTCCTGCATGAGCTCCTTCAGGGCCTGCCGCTGCCTGTTGGCCGGAATGGTCCAGGCCAGCCCGGACGGATAGCCGAAGAACCAGAATTGGTAGTTTTCCCGGATGACCGGATCCACCAGGAGACGGTTGGTCAGGTTAGCGAAGGTGGCGGGGCCGGACATCAGGCCGTGGGTGAAAACCACGGGTATTTTCCGGGGGTCATAGGGTTCGGAAAAATAAAGCCCCATCGTATTGATGGCCTTTTTGGGGCGGAATGCCCCCAGCAGTTCCGTCCCGTCTGCGTCGGAAAGCTTCCAGAAGAGAGCGATGGGGACGGAAAAATTGGCCGCCAGAGGCTGCCGCACCTTGTTTTTGCCAATGAAGATGTGCTCATTCATCAGGCGCGGAATGGTGCGGAGGGTAGGTTTCCCGTCCACCATGCGGTCAAAGTCCAGAATGGCCGTCAGCGTGTGCACGTTGCCGTTGTCCTTAAGCACGTTGGCATGGGGGCGGGAACCGCC
>ENA-OYZV01000441-OYZV01000441.1-human-gut-metagenome-genome-assembly--contig:-NODE-441-length-10330-cov-3.816058_pt1 | contig 10330 bp, 14 predicted proteins | sample MGYA00244203_ERZ653490 | MGnify/ENA primary metagenome ERZ653490 (study PRJEB26926, sample SAMN06165086) | human gut metagenome | biome: ENVO:00009003; feature: ENVO:2100002; material: ENVO:00002003...
CTGGAAAACGAGAACCCCAAGTACCTCAAGAACATCTCCACCTGCAAGTCGCCGATGGAGATGGTGGGCGCGATCTTCCGCGACAAGTACGCGGAAAAGGACGCGCAGGACGGCCGCACGACCTACCACATCGCCATCATGCCCTGCACGGCGAAGAAGATGGAGGCCGCGCGCCCCGAGTTCATCCACGACGGTCGACCCGACGTCGACCTTGTGCTCACCACGCGCGAGGTGATCGACATGATGCAGGAGACGGGCATCCAGCTCGGCGAGCTGGAGCTTGAGTCCCCTGACCTGCCGTTCGGCCTCGGCTCCGGTGCGGCGGTCATCTACGGTACGAGCGGCGGCGTGGCTGAGGCGGTCGTGCGCCACTGCCTGCCGGATAAGAGCAAAAACGCCCTGCGCGAGATCAGCATCCTCGGCCTGCGCGGCGACGCGCCGATCAAGGAGGCGAGCGTGACGATCGGCGACACCGAGCTCAAGCTCGCGGTCGTCAACGGCCTTGCCAACGCAAAAAAGCTCTTAAAGGAAATCGACGAGGGCAAGAAGTTCTATCACCTTATCGAGGTGATGACCTGCCAGGGCGGCTGCGTCGGCGGTGCGGGCCAGCCCTACGGCCTCAAGAAGAGCAAGGAAAAGCGCGGCGACGGCCTGCACCTTTCCGACAACGCGGCAATGTTCAAGCGCGCGGAGCGAAACCCCGTGGTCGCCCAGATGATGGCGGAATACGGGGAAGAGCGGTGCCATGAGCTACTGCATGTGACTTACACAAACAAGTGACATAAGTCACTTGTTTGTGTAAAAGATTCACTGCGTTCTGTGCCTCGCCCTTGGCTCGACACTCACTCCGTGCAAAGTGTATTTACTGACGCACATGTCGTCAGTAAATACGGATTAGAAAATGTTTCGCGCCTGCGGGCGCGAAATGAGGTGCGAATATAAAACAGGAGCTGAATGCCTTGGCATTCAGCTCCTGTTTTGCTTGCGTTCCGTTTGGATCAGTCGAATTCCAGCGCGGTGGCGCGCAGCTCGCTCACTTCGCCGACGATGGCGCTCCAGGGGGCGAAGGTCTGGAGCTCGCGAAGAAGCGGCTCTGCGTCCTCGCGCGGGAGCGCGACGAGAAGGCCGCCCGAGGTCTGCGGGTCAGCGGCGAGGTCGAGGAAGACCTGCTGTGCCGTGGGCAGCACCGTGAGATGCGGCTTCACATAGTCCATGTTGCGGTAAGCACCCGCGGGGATGATGCCCATCTCAGCCATATCGCGCGACTCGTCCATCAGGGGGAGCGTTGCGCCGTGCAGGCGGATGGTAACGCCGCTGCCGCTTGCCATCTCATAGCTATGACCGAGCAGGCCGAAGCCTGTCACGTCGGTGCAGGCGTGGACATTTTTGGCGCTTCGCACGGCATTGCCCGCCTTTTTGTTGAGCGTCGCCATGTGGGCATAAACCGCGTCGCGGGCGGCGGGGGAGATGAGATCTGCTTTGATGGCGGTCGTGAGCACGCCGCTGCCGAGCGGCTTGGTGAGCACCAGCACATCGCCCGGCTGCGCGCCGACATTTTTGAGGATGCGGTCGGGATGGACGAACCCCGTGACGCACAGGCCGTACTTTGGCTCGTTATCCTGAATAGTGTGGCCGCCCGCGATGACGCATCCGGCCTCGACGGCTTTGGCATGCCCACCCTCCAAAATGGCGCGGATATCCTCTTTCGGCAGACAATTCGGCACACACAGAAGGTTCATCGCCACTCTTGGCTCGCCGCCCATGGCGTACACGTCGCTCAGCGCGTTTGCCGCGGCAATCTGACCGAAGAGATACGGATCGTCCACAATGGGGGTGAAGAAGTCGACCGTCTCAATGACGGCGACCTCGTCGGAGACGCGGTACACGGCGGCGTCGTCGCTGCTGTCGTAGCCGACTAAAAGCGCTGGGTTCGACACATTCGGCAAGTCAGCAAGAATTTCTGTCAGGGCACCCGGCCCCAGCTTGGCGGCTCAACCCGCCGCCTTTGTCATCTGCGTGAGACGCAGCTTGTCGTTCATGGCGCGCACCTCCTCCTTGAAAAACTGCTTTTATTGTAGAGAAGCGAAACGCCTTTGTCAACTCCGCCGTGTTTTCGCCGTCAGCGCGGGAAGAGGGTGTGGAGCAGATCGAGAAAGCTCTCCCAAAGGTCCGTCGGGCGTCCGTCGGAGAGAGTTACGTCGCCGGAAAGACCGTCGCAGAGGACAAAATAGCGCTCGGCGGAGGAAAGATTCGTGAATTCGCAGCGCGCGGTGCGTCCGTTGACCTCGTAGAACATGGCCGGGTAGGGATTTGTGACATCGGTGATGTTCCAGAGCGTGATCGTGCCGTTCTGCGGCGTATCCGCGCGGAAGGTGACGGCGATGCGCGTGCTGTTCGTAAAAAGACGGCGGCCGTCGCAGCTGTCGGCAAAGGTTTGTACCTCTCCGGCGGCAAGGTTGCAGACGCTCTCCTCAACCACGGGGATGTAGGGGTGCTGTGCGCGGACAAGGTTCATCCACGCAGCGGCGGCGAGCGAGAGCAATACGATCAGGACGATGACGCCGACAGTCAGGAGTGTGCCGCGCTTCTGGCGACGGTGCTTGACCTTTTGCGCGTAGTCGGCGACGGCAGGCGGGTCGATGGCCTGCGCGGCGGGAAAAAACTGCTCGCTTTTCATCCGCGCGAGCGTTTCGCGGCAGCGGGGGCAGGTTTTGAGATGATCGTCCACGAGAGCGCGGCTCGCGTCCGAGCAGCTTTCGTCGGCGTAGAGCGGTAGCAGGTCGCCGATGACGCGGCAGTCAATGTTCATGGTGTTCCTCCATATCTTCGATCAGCTTGTCCTTGGCGCGGTAAAATGTGACCTTTGCCCAGGACTCGGATTTGCCGAACAGGTCGGCAATGTCGCGAAAGTGCAGCTCGCCGAGCACGCGCAGCGTGAAGACCTCGCGGTACGGCTCTTTGAGCCGGTGCAGGGAGGCGTGGATGCGCATGGCCTGTTCTTTGTCGGCCAGCAGCTCAAAAATGTCGTCCGGCGCGGCGAGCTCGTGCGTTTCCTCGAAGGGGACGGCGCGCCTTTGGCGGCGGAGCTCTTTTGCGAGGGCATTTTTGGCGATCTGGCAGAGCCACGATTCGACGCGGCAGTTGCCGCGAAATGTGTCGATGTGCAGATACGCCTGATAGAACGTCTCCGCCGTCAGCTCGTCGGCGAGGGAGGCGTCCTTGCAGAGCGAGAGCAGGAAGCGGTAGACAACGGGTGTGCAACGCCGGCAGATCTCGTCAAATTCGTCCATGCAGGGCCTCCTTTCCGCTTCTTTCTGCCTGTTAGAGCGCGGAATGCGCAGAAAGATACAAAATTTTTCTCATTTTATCAGTTTGGCACAAACGGCGCAAGGCAGGCTCTATCATCGGAAAATTCGATAATAACAGGGCGGTAAAACGGGAAAAACCATGAAAGAAATTCGCGGCGGGAGAAAAAAGTTGTGTCACTTCACGCGGAATCTGTTATAGTTAGAAAGAAATAACGGGTGCAAACCCTGTGATAAGGAGCGATAGAAATGACGATCAAAGTCAATGCCATGGGCGACGCCTGCCCCATCCCTGTTGTGAAGACGCAGAAGGCGATGCAGGAGCTCGGCGGCACCGGAACGGTCGAAACGCTGGTCGACAACGAGACTGCGGTGCAGAACCTCGGCAAGCTGGCCGCAAGCAAGGGCTGCACGTCCAAAACCGAAAAGCTCGGCGAAAACGAGTACCGCGTGACCATTACCGTGGGCGAGAACGCCAAGGTGGAGGAGCAGAGCGGCGAGTGCTACACCTGCGGCAAGCCGAAGACGGTCGTGGTGCTGTCGTCTGACAAGATGGGCAGCGGCAATGACGAACTCGGCGGCGCGCTGATGAAGGCGTTCGTCTTCGCCCTGAGCCAGCAGGAGACCCTGCCCGACACCATCCTCTGCTACAACGGCGGCGTGAAGCTGACGTGCGAGGGCTCGGAGTCTCTTGAAGACCTCAAGGGCATGGCCGCACGCGGCGTGGAGATCATGAGCTGCGGCACGTGCCTCAACTTCTACGACCTCAAGGAAAAGCTCGCCGTCGGCGAGGTGACGAACATGTACGTCATCGTCGAAAAGATGAGCGGCGCGGACCGCATCGTCCGTCCGTAAGATGATCTATCTTGACAACGCGGCGACCACGCTGCGAAAGCCGCCGCAGGTCATCGACGCAGTGGCCTCGGCGATGGGGAGCTTCGGCAACAGCGCGCGCGGCACGCACGAGGAGGCGCTTGCCGCCTCGCGCGTGATCTACGACACGCGCTGCAAGCTCGCCGCGCTCTTTCACTGCAAGCGGCCTGACCATGTGGCGTTCACCTGTAACTCGACCGAGGCGCTGAACATCGCCATCCATGGCTGCATCCACGCGGGCGAGCATGTGATCTCGACCGACCTTGAGCACAACTCTGTCCTGCGCCCGCTTTACCGGCTGGAACGGGAAAACAATGTCAAGTTGAGCTTTGTTCCCGCAGACCGGCAGGGGAACATCGACTACGCCGATTTTGAACGGCTGCTGCGTCCCGATACCCGCGCCGTCGTCTGCACGCATGCCTCGAACCTGACGGGCAACACGCTGGATCTGGCGTGCATCGGCGCATTTGCGCACGAACACGACCTTTTGTTCATCGTGGACGCTTCGCAGAGCGCGGGCGTGCTGCCCATCGACATGGAGCAGATGCACATCGACGTGCTGTGCTTCACGGGGCACAAGTCGCTGATGGGCCCGCAGGGCACGGGCGGACTGTGCGTGCGCGAGGGCGTGGACATCAGCCCGTGGAAGGTCGGCGGCACGGGTGTGCAGACCTATCTCCACGAGCAGCCCGAGCAGATGCCGACGCGGCTCGAGGCGGGCACGCTCAACGGCCACGGTATCGCGGGGCTGAACGCCGCGCTCGACTTTTTGCAGGAGACCGGCGTTGAGGCCATCCACGCGCATGAAATGGCGCTGCTGCGCCGCTTTGTCGCGGGCGTCAAGAAAATTCCGGGTGTGACGCTCTACGGCGATTTTGACCATGAGCGCACGGCGGTCGCCGCGCTCAACATCGGCGACATGGACTCGGGCGAGGTATCGGATATCCTGTCCGAGAACTACGGCATCGCGACCCGCCCGGGCGCGCACTGCGCGCCGCGCCTGCACGAGGCGCTCGGAACTGAGGAGCAGGGCGCGGTGCGCTTCAGCTTCGGCTGGTACAATACGGAAGAGGAAGCGGACGCCGCGGTCAACGCACTCCGCGAGATCGCAACATGAGAGAGAAAAAGCTTTGGCTCGTCATCACCTTTCACACGACGGCCGCGGCCATCGCGATGGAAAAGCTCTGCCGGGCGAAGGGCCTGCCCGGGCGGCTCATCCCCGTCCCGCGTGAGCTGACGGCGGACTGCGGTATGTCGTGGCGCGCGGAGGTCCAGGACCGCGCCGCGCTCGCCGCGCTGACCGAGGCGGAGGGGTTGGAGGTCGACGGCTTTTACGAGCTGATGATTTGAAGAAAAGAGGGGGAACCATCGAAAAAACGATGGTTCCCCCTCTTTCATCTATGAATACCGTTTGTTTTTCAAAAGATAAACCGATATACTGGTTTTCGACAAAAAGTGTTGATCTTGTCAACGATCAAAAAAGGAGAATTGGAGAAAATGAAAAAAGTACATCTGGGCGTCATTATTGCGGGCGCCGCAGTGGGCCTTGCGGCGCTCATCTTAACGGCGCTCGGCAACCCCACGAACATGGGCTTCTGCATCGCGTGCTTTCTGCGCGATATTTCCGGCGCGGTGGGCCTGCACAGCGCGGCAAAGGTGCAGTATGTCCGCCCTGAGATCATTGGCCTCGTGCTCGGCGCGTTCATCATGAGCGCTGCCAGCAAGGAATTCAAGGCGCGCGCCGGATCGCCACCCGCTTTGCCGAAAAGCAGGGCTACAAGGTGAGCTACAGCGCCGAGGGCGAAGATTTCCGCTTGAAGCTCAATAAGTAAAAGAAAAGCAAGATCGCCGCCTGGGGAATACTCCTCAGGCGGCTTTTGTTGCAATTTTTGCAAAATATGGTATAATACAGGAAGATAGTGAGAGGAAACCACGCACAAAGGAGGAACTACAATGAAATGCCCCTACTGTGGAACTGAGATGGAGACGGGATATGTCCAGAGCATGAAAGAGATCATTTATTCTACGAATCTCCATACCAGCCGGATCATGATCCCAAAGAAAGACGATATCAAATTGACCTACGACCCATGGTCGCCTGCGTCGTGCAGGGCCTCGCGCTGCGCGGCGTGCAGGAAGATCATTCTTTCGTATTGACAAATGCCGGAGAAAAGGAGAATGACCGAGTGAAAGCGATCAAACGGATGCTGACGGGCATTATGCTGATGCTGATGGCGATTTCATTCGCCGTAGGGAACGGAGATCGAGGCACATGGCTGGGTGGAGCGGCGTTCATCCTGCTTCCGATAGCGGTGGCCGTGTTTGTGGTCGGCTTATTCACGGAAGAGGAAAAATGAAGACCTGAAGCAATGGCCGCGGCCGTAAATCACTGAGAAAATCCAAAAAATCAAGGGACTGCTTCTTAACAGAAGCGGTCCCTTTAACTATAATAACACTGCAATTGATTACAACGTAATTAAAACGGAAGAGGTGAGACGGTGGCACTGCGGGACCATTCGCTGGACGATAAGATCACAGCAGCGGCGATGGAGGAGTTTTCGAGCAAGGGCTACGCGGGCGCGTCGCTCCGGAAGATCGCGGAAAAGGCGGGTGTGACCGTCGGCGCGATCCAAACGCGGTATTCGTCGAAGGACGAGCTGTTCGCGAGCCTTGTCAAGCCACTTCTGGATGATATCGAGGCGATGTTCCGCGGCGTCAAGGCCGACTACTACTCCGGCGCGGAAAAGGACCTGTTGTCCCAGCTCAAGAGCTCGATGCAGCACGAATCTGATGCGATTTTGCACCTGATCTTCGCGCACTATGAGCAGGCGGTGCTGCTCTTTTACCGCAGCGCGGGCAGCGCGCTTGAGCACTATTTCGACAAGGTGGTGCAGAGCAAGATTGACGAGAGCGCCGCTTTTTTCCGCGCGACGGGCTGCACCGACGTCGACGAAACGCTGCTGGGGATGCTCATTTCGACGCAGTTCGAGGGGTATCGCCGTATCGTCGCCGACTGTCCCGACGCGCGGCGCGCCGAGCAGTGCATGCAGTCGCTGATGACGTATCACTTCGGCGGCTGGGCGGCGCTTTTCGCTTCTAAAAAATGGATACAGGGGGATGCGCAGCATGAAGTATAACGGTTTTTATTTCTGAATGTTCCAAAGCCCGATGAAAAAGGTCCTCACCGAGCGGTACAACAAGGCCTGCGCCGCGGAGATCATGCGAAAGAGCAAGCAGGTCTGCCGCGAGATCGTGGAGCGGGCCGATGACATCGGCGACGACAATTCCATGGTCTACAACGAGCTGTTCGCGCTGGCGTTCGTCGCGCCGTACCTTGCGAGCGAGAAGAAGATCCCGCCTGAGACCATGCAGGAGATGATGCGCCGCGCGCTCTACCATATCAATGGTACTTCAGCCGCACCGACCTGAATACGGACAAGGGCAAGGCGGAGAACAAAAAGAGCGTCGTAAAATATGCCAAATGGTACACGCCGGAAAAGGAACAGCAGTACCCGACGTCCTTCAAGGTGGACTTTGAGGGCTTACCCTACGAGGGCGCGTGCTATTACCGCATCACGCGCTGCCCTATCTGCGCGTATGCGGAACAGCTAGGCGTTTCCGAGCTGATGCCGCTGTTCTGCGAGCTCGACGAGGTCATGATCACGCTCCAGCACGGCGTGCTGTACCGCGAGCAGACGCTGGCGAGCGGCGGGGCATACTGCGACTACTTCATCACGGGTGATAAGGAGTAAAAAAATCTGCGACATGCTGTCGCAGATTTTTTTATTCTTTCAGCAGCTTCATCCGCTCGCGCCAGTCGGGCATGTAGCGCTCGATGAGCGCGTAGAACGCGGGGGAGTGGTCGTGGTGGCGGATGTGCGCGAGCTCGTGGACGACGACATAGTCGATGGCTTCGCGCGGATACTGCATCAGCCGCCAGGAAAAGCAAAGGCTGTTTCTCCCACTGCACGAGCCAAAGCGCGTGCACGCGGACGTGATCTTGAGGCCCGTCGGCGTGAGGCCCATGATGCCGCTCCAGTAATCGACGCACATCGGGAGGTATTCCTTCGCACGCGCGATGAGCGCTTTGCGCTCCTCGTCCGTCGGCTCGGGATGGGCAAGGCGGCGCGCCTGCTGCTTTTCGCGGGCGCGGGTAAGCCAGTCCTCGTGCTCGGTGACAAAGCGGTCGATGAACTCTTTTTTGACGCCGTAGGGCGCGCGGACGACGGCATTTCCGTCACGGTCCAATTGCAGGGACATCGTACGGCGCCTGGCGCGAATCAGCGTATAGCCCGTCATTCGCCGATATAGGTGAAGCGGCGGAACGTCTTGCCGTCGCGCTCAACGGCCTCGTTCCACATGCTCACGGGCCGCACCCAGAGGCCAAAGTCGCCGTACAGCGCGCGATAGACGACGAGCTCCTCCTCCGTCTCTGAATGACGTGCGACGCCGAGGACCTCATATTCTTTGCCCTTGAAGTGGCGGTAGCGCCCGGGCTTGATGCTTTCCATGAATGATGCCTCCTGCAAAGGATTTGGATAGAGTATAGCACGAAGAAGCGAAAAAAGGAAGCGGCGCGTGCCGCTTCCTTTTTGATTTGATTTTGAAATTTGCTTCTTAGTAGCTGCCGAGGTCGGCGGACTTGTCGCCCGTGACGCTGACGCCGAACTCGTAGTCGTTGCCGGGGAGGATGGCGTTCAGGATGACGCAGCAAAGGGCCGCGATGGCGAGACCGGAGAGGGTGACGGCCGCGCCGCCGACAGTGAAGGTGATGCCGCCGACGGAGCTGAAGCCGAGACCGCTGACGAACATGACCGCCGCAATGATGAGATTGCGGGACTTGGTGAGGTCGACCTGGTTTTCCACGATATTGCGCACACCGACCGCGGAGATCATACCGTAGAGGATGAAGCTGACGCCGCCGACGATGGCCGCGGGGATGGAGTTGACGAGCGCGTCAAACTTGGGGGAGAAGCTCAGAATGATGGCGTAGATGGCCGCGAGACGGACGACGCGGGGATCGTAGACCTTGGAGAGGGCGAGCACGCCGGTGTTCTCACCGTAGGTGGTGTTGGCAGGGCCGCCGAAGAAGCCGGCGAACGCGGTGGCGAGACCGTCGCCGACGAGCGTGCGGTGCAGGCCGGGGTCTTCGATGAAGTTGCGGCCGGTGGTGGAGGAGATGGCGGAGATATCACCGATGTGCTCCATCATAGCCGCGATGGCGATAGGGGCCATGACCAGGATGGCGGAGACGTCGAATTTGGCGATGACGAACTGCTGGAGACCAAGGAAGCTTGCTTCACTCACACCGGAGAAGTCGACCTGACCGGCGATGACCGCGACGATGTAGGAGCCGACGACGCCGAGCAGGATCGGGATGATCTTGACCATGCCCTTGCCCCAGATGTTGGCGACCACGATGATGGCCATAGCGACGAGGGCGAGCCACCAGCAGGTGGAGGCGTTATTGATGGCGGAGCCGGAGAGGTTCAGGCCGATCATGATGATCATCGGGCCCGTGACGATGGGGGGGAAGTAACGCATGACCTTTTTCGCGCCGAGCACCTTGAAGAGAAGTGCGAGCACGAGGTAGAGGAGACCTGCGATCACGATGCCGCCGAGCGCGTAGGCGAGCTTCGTTTCGGGATCGAGACCTTCGTAAGCGGGCATCGTCGCGACCGTGGAGAAGCCGCCGAGGTAGGCGAACGAGGAGCCGAGGAACGCGGGGACCTTGAACTTGGTGCACACGTGGAACAGCAGCGTGCCGAGGCCGGCGAACAGCAGCGTGGTTGCGACGTCGAGGCCGGAGAGCGCCGGGACGAGGACAGTCGCGCCGAACATGGCGAACATGTGCTGGAGACCCAGAATGAACATTCTGGGCGCGCCGAGTGTACGTGCGTCGTACACCGGCTCGGTGCCGATGGATTTGTTGTTCATAGATTTTTTCCTCCCGTGAAAATTTAATCTATTCTATCTCCTCGTTCGAGGATACAGACACTGTTTTCCCCGTCCGTCTCCTGTAGGCGGACGGCCACGATCTCGCTCTTGGCGGTCGGGATGTTTTTGCCCACGTAGGTGGCCTTGATCGGCAGCTCCGAGTGGCCGCGGTCGATCAGGGCAAAGAGCTGGATGCGCGCCGGACGGCCGAGCCG
>ENA-OYZV01000445-OYZV01000445.1-human-gut-metagenome-genome-assembly--contig:-NODE-445-length-10275-cov-4.562622_pt1 | contig 10275 bp, 7 predicted proteins | sample MGYA00244203_ERZ653490 | MGnify/ENA primary metagenome ERZ653490 (study PRJEB26926, sample SAMN06165086) | human gut metagenome | biome: ENVO:00009003; feature: ENVO:2100002; material: ENVO:00002003...
GCCGGTTTCGAGAAAGCGGCACGATTGGCGCGCCCAAAGAGGCGCGGGAATCGTAATGCCGCGACGGTGTAACAGCCCCTTGCGTTTCTTGGGGGATACAAAGGGGGCCATTCTTACGCTAAGAATGGTCCCCTTTGCAAATCTGCCGCCGCTGGCGGCAAAAGGCAGGTGCTCTATGGATTGGTACCCCTTATGGAACTCGCTGCGCATCGCGGCGATCTCCACGGTCGTTATTTTCTTTGCCGGCATTTTTGCCGCCTATTATATCGCAAAGCTTCCGCGCCTGGTCAAAGGTGTGCTCGATGTGCTTCTGACGCTGCCGCTCGTGCTGCCGCCGACGGTCGTGGGCTATCTGCTGCTGCGCGTGTTCGGCCCCAAGCGCGTCATCGGCGCGTGGGTGCTCGAAACGTTCGGTGTCAAGATGGTCATGACCTGGTGGTCGGCCATCTTTGCCACGGTGGTCGTCATCTTCCCGCTGATGTACCGCACGGTGCGCGGCGCGTTCGAGTCTTTTGACGAGACGCTGGCCTATTCGGGGCAGACGCTGGGCCTGTCGAATACCTACATTTTCTGGCGGATCCGCATGCCGTACTGCCGTCAGGGCGTGCTGGCCGGCACGGTGCTGGCCTTTGCACGCGCGCTCGGCGAATACGGCGCGACGAGCATGATCGCGGGCTACACACCCGGCAAGACCGCGACGATCTCCACCACGGTCTATCAGCTCTGGCAGACGAACAACGATGTGCTGGCGACGAAGTGGGTATTGGTCAATATTGCGATCTCCGCCGTCGTGCTGCTGGCGGTCAACATGCTCGAGCGGCGTGACTTCCTCACGGATGCGAGCAAGGCGAGGAGGGCGAGAAGATGAGTTTGTCCGTCGATATTGAAAAAAAGCTTGGCGCATTTCATCTGTGCTCACAGTTTGAAGCGCCGGACGAGACGATGGCGCTGCTCGGTGCCTCGGGCTGCGGCAAGAGCATGACATTAAAGTGCATCGCAGGCATCGTGACGCCCGACCGCGGGCGCATCGTGCTCGGCGGCCGCGTGCTGTTTGACAGCGAGAAGAAGATCAATCTGCCGCCGCAGCAGCGCAGGGTCGGGTATCTTTTCCAGCAGTACGCGCTGTTCCCGAACATGAGCGTTGAGCAGAATATCCTCTGCGGCATCCGCAGCGGCGACAAGGCGGAAAAGCGCCGCGTGCTGGCGGAGAAGATTCGTATGTTCCGCCTTGAGGGCCTTGAGAAAAAGCATCCCGCGCAGCTTTCCGGCGGCCAGCAGCAGCGCGTGGCGCTCGCGCGCATTTTGTGCTCTGAGCCGGAGGCGATTCTGCTCGACGAGCCGTTCTCCGCGCTGGACAGCTACTTAAAGTGGAATCTTGAGATCGAGCTTGCCGACCTGCTCGCGACGTTCAACGGCCCCATCCTCTGGGTCAGCCACGACCGCGATGAGTGTTACCGCAACTGCCGCAGCGTTTGTGTGATGGAAGACGGCCGGACCGGCGAGGTCACGCCGATGGACGAGATGATCCGCCATCCGGGCAGCGTCAGCGCAGCGCGCCTCGCGGGCTGCAAGAACTTCTTCGCCGCCGAGGCGAGAGACGGCAAAGTCTACCTGCCCGAGTGGAACGTGGCGCTGCCGCTTGCTGGCATGGAAAATACCTTTACGACGATTGGCATTCCAGACAATGCCGTCACCATGAGTGAGAATGGCGCCATGAGCTGCACCGTCTGCCGCATGATCCTCGGCGTGGAGGAGAACATTCTCCTGCTGCGTCCGGAGGGCAGCGCCGAAGGCGCGCCGATGCTGCGTATCACTGTTGGACATGAAAGTGATCTGCAAGCGGGGGCAGCCGTCCGCGTTGCACTGGACTACAGCAAACTGTTACTCCTGTGAATTGAAAAAGTGAGAGCAGGGCAATACCCAGCTCTCTTTTTCCGTCAAAATATAAATACAATTCGTAATATTCTGCCAAAATATAACGAAACACGGCGGTTTTGGGCGTATGCCCAAAACCGCCGTGCCATATTTTCATTACAGGCGCCCGTAGATGCGGGTCGTCTCGTGGATGGACTTTGCAAGCTTTTTGCTCGCCTCGCCGCTCAGCATGCGCCACTGCCAGTTGCCGCTGCTCGTGCCGGGGGTGTTCATGCGGCAGCCCTTGCCAAGGCCCAGATAGTCCTGCATCTGTGCGACAAACAACCTGCTCTGGCAGCTCATGCCGCCGCGGATGATGCCGGCGTTGAAGCCCTCCTCGTCATTGAGACCGAGGTACTTCTTCGCGAACGCGATGTCCGCCTTATCCGCCTCCGTGCGCCAGAGGGCGAGGGGCGCGTTGTCGTGCGTGCCGGTGTAGCAAATGCTGTTGAAGTTGCAGCTATGCGGCAGGTAGTCGCTCGGGTCGCGCGAGTCGAACGCAAACTCGAGGACCTTCATGCCGGGAAGACCGGAATCGGAGAGCAGCTGCACGACCTCGGGCGAGGGATAGCCGAGGTCCTCGGCGATGAAATCGAGGTCGCGGAACCAGCCGGTCAGCACGCCGACGAGCGACATGCCGGGGCCCTTGACCCAGCGGCCGTTTTTGGCGGTCGTCTCGCCGTAGGGAATGGCCCAGTAGCTCTCGAAGCCGCGGAAATGGTCGATGCGGATGACGTCGTAGAGCTTCTGCGCGCCGCCGATGCGGCGGATCCACCAGCCGAAGCCGTCCTTCGCCATGGCCTCGTAGTTGTAGAGCGGGTTGCCCCAGAGCTGCCCGTCTTCGCTGAAGCAGTCAGGCGGGACGCCGGAGACCTCGGTGGGCACGTTGTGCTCGTCGAGCTGGAACATTTCAGGTTCTGCCCACACGTCGGCGGAGTCCATCGCCACATAGATGGGCAGGTCGCCGATGATGCGGATGCCGAGCGAGTGGATGTACGCCTTGAGTGCCTCCCACTGGCGGAAGAAGAGAAACTGAATGTAAGTGAAAAGCTCCACATCCTCGCGCAGCTCGGCGCGGTAGCGCTCGATGACCTCGCTGCTTGTGCGGCAGCGGATGTCCTCGTCGTCCCATTCTGTCCAGGACTTCATGCCGAAGTGGCGCTTGAGCGCCATGAAGAGGGCGTAGTTCGGCAGCCAGCGCTCATTTTCCCGCTCAAATGCCGCGACGGCCTCGCGGTCGCGCGTAAAGCCGCGCGTCTTGGCCTTTTCGAGCAGCGTGAAGCGGCTCGCATAGATTTTGCCGTAGTCGACATAGCGGGGATCATCGCCCCAGTCGCAGGCGTTGACCTCCGCGCGCGTCAGGAGCTTATCTTTGACGAGCAAGTCCAAGTCGATGAAATACGGGTTACCCGCAAAGGACGAAAAGCTCTGATACGGCGAGTCGCCGTAGCTCGTCGGGCCGAGCGGCAAGAGCTGCCAGTATTTCTGCCCCGCGGCGGCGAGAAAGTCGGCAAAGTCATAGGCGGCCTTGCCCATCGTGCCGATGCCGTGGGGCGAGGGAAGGGACGAGATCGGCATCAGAATGCCGGAGGAACGTTCGATCAATGGAACCACTTCTTTCTGGAAAATGAAGGATGAAAGGTGTTAACCCTTTACCGCGCCTGCGGCCACGCCCTTGATGATGTACTTCTGGCACAGCAGGTAGAACACGATGACAGGGATGATGCTCAGCAGGATCAGCGCCATCGTCGCGCCGAGGTCGACGGTGCCGTAGCTGCCCTTGAGGTACTGGATGTGGATGGGGATGGTCATGTACTTCGTGCGGTCGAGCACGAGATAGGGCAGCAGATAGTCGTTCCACACCCACATGATCTCGAGAATGCCGACAGAGATCATCGTGGGCCGCAGCATCGGCAGCACGACGGAGAAGTACGTGCGCAGCGGGCCGCAGCCGTCGATGGCGGCCGCCTCCTCAATTTCAAGCGGGATGGATTTGACAAAGCCGACGAACATGAAAATCGCAAGCCCCGCGCCAAAGCCGAGGTAGATGATGGGGATGGTCCAGGGGGTATTGAGCTTGAGGGTATCGGCCGTCTTCGACAGTGTGAACATCACCATCTGGAACGGCACGACCATCGAAAAGATGCAGAGATAATAGACCATGCGGCAGAATTTGCTGTCCACACGCGCGATGTACCACGCGGCCATCGACGTGCAGAGCAAAATCAGCGCGGTCGAGACGATGGTGATAAATAAGCTGTAGCCGGCGGACTTCAAAAACGGGTAGTTGCCGAACGTCAGACCCTTGATGAAGTTCGCCCAGCCGGCAAAGCTTTCCGCGTTCGGGAGGGCGAACGTGTCGGTCTTGACATAGGTGTTGAGCTTGAAGGAGTTGATGACCACCGTGAGAACCGGCAGCACATAGATGACGCAGATGACGCCGAGCACGATGGAGAGGATCGTCTTGCGGCGAGCCTCAGCGGAAAGAGAGCGCTTGTTCATTACTGCTGCACCTCCTTTTTGCGGTTGGCACTGAGCTGGAGAAGACCGATGGTCGCGACGAGGATGAAGAACAGCACGGCCTTGGCCTGCGCGGTGCCGCGCGAGTTGGCGTTCTGCCCGTAGAACGTGTTGAGAATGTTCAGCGCGAGCATTTCGGTCTCTTTGATCGAGCTGCCGTCGGACAGGATGGTATAGGGCTGGCCGCCCGTGAGGGCGAGGTTCTGGTCGAAGAGCTTGAAGCCGTTCGTAAGAGAGAGGAACGTGCAGATGGTGATGGAGGGCATCACATTCGGGATCGTGACTTTCCAAAGCGTCTGCCAGCGGCTCGCGCCGTCGATCTTCGCGGCCTCGAGCATGTCCTCGGGCACGGCTTGCAGGCCCGCGATGTAAATGATCATCATGTAGCCGATCTGCTGCCAGCACATCAGGATGATGAGCCCCCAGAAGCCGAGTTTCGTGTTGAGCAGGATCGACGTGCCGTAGCGCGAGAGGATGCCGTCGAAGATCATCGACCAGATGTAGCCGAGCACGATGCCGCCGATGAGGTTCGGCATGAAGAACACCGTGCGGTACAGGTTGCTGCCCTTGATGCCCTGCGTGAGCGCGTAGGCCACCGCAAAGGCCAGCACGTTGATGAGCACGAGCGATATGACGGCAAACAGCGCCGTGAACCAGAACGAATGCACAAAGCTCGCATCCTGGAACGCGCGGCGGTAGTTTTCAAGGCCGACAAAATGCGCGTCGCTCGTGACCTTGAATTTGCAGAAGGAGAGATAGATGCCCTTGCAGAACGGATAGACAAAGCCGATGATGAACGCGCAGACCATCGGCCCCATAAAGAGCGGGAACCAGCGGCGGATCGGGCGGCGGATCATCGAGCTGTTGACCGCAGCGTTGCTGTGCTTATGTTTCAATTCGATCAACTCCCAGCCAAAGATAGAATATTGCTTTTGTTTCTGCACGATGGGCGCTTCATGCGGCGCTCGCCGTGATATGCAGGGAGGGACGGGCGAAATCGCCCGCCCCTCTCATTTGTGCTTTTCAGATGCGCTTGCTTTTTTAAAAGCGGCTTAGCCGTTGGCGGCAGCGTACTGCGTGGCCCAGCCGTCGACAAACGCGGTCTTGACGAGCTCCCAGTTGGCATCGCTCTGGTCGGCGTCGTACTGGTTCATCGCGGAGACGAGCGCAGCGCGGTAAGCATCAACGTTCGGCTGGAAGTTGGTGACCCAGGGCATGATGTAGTTGCCGTTGGTGGTGTAGTCGTTGGCGTCGGCGAGGAAGCCGTTGGTGGATTCGGCAGCCTGCTTATAGGGCATGGCGGCGAATTCATCGACCAGCATACGGGAGACCTCGGGATCGGTGACCATCCAGTTCATGAATTCGAGCGTGGCCTGAATGTCTTCCTCGGAAGCCTTGGCGTTGACAGCCCAGCAGTTCTCGGTGCCGCAGTTGAGACCCGCGTTCTCTTCGCCCGCAACACCGCAGTAGAACGGGATCATGGACAGGTTGTCAAGACCGTACTGACCGTCGCCGGTACCGGTGAGCTTGGCCCACTCCCAGGAGCCGTTCTGATAGAACACGGCCTGCTCCTTGCCGAACTCGTCCGCCGCGTCAAAGCCGCCGGCAGCGAGATCAGCAGGATTCACGGCGCTGTTGTTGATGTACAGATCCCACAGGTTCTTGTAGTTCTGCATGTAGGTACCCTTGATGGAAGACGGGCATTCCTTCCAGGCGTCGGGATCGTCCACGGACTCGTAGTAATACTCGAGGTTCGCGAGGTGGCCGGTGAAGCGCCAGCTGGAATCGTCGCTCATGGAAGAGGAGGTGAAGGCGTCGAAGCCGAGCTCGGAAGCACGAGCGTGGATGTCCTCAGCGACGGCCTTGAGAGTCTCAAAGTTCGTGATGTCGCCAAGCGTGTAGCCGGCCTTTTCGAGCAGGTCTTCGTTGACGATGATGCCGTAGCACTCGTAGCAGTAGCCGATGGAGCAGAGCTTGCCGTCGGCGTCATAGAGGTTGTAGGCGTCGGTGTTGAGCTCGTTGGCAACGGCGGTGCCGCTCAGGTCATAGCAGTAGTCGCCCCAGGTGCCGACAGCGGCCTGGTTGCCCACGACGAACAGCGTCGGGGGAGCGGACTTGTCCATCTCGGCGGTCAGGGTCTCGTTGTAGGTGCCGGAAGCGGCGGTCACAACGGTGACGGGCACACCGGTCTTCTCGGTGTACATGGCGGCGACCTTCTGCAGGGCCTCGTCGGCTTCGGGCTTGAAGTTCAGCCAGTAGACGCGGCCGGAAGCGGTATCGCCGTCGCTGTTGTCAGTGGAGTCATCCTTCTTATCGCCGCAGGCGACAAGAGAAAGCGCCATGACAAGAGCAAGGATCATTGCAAGATACTTTTTCATTTCATCAATACTCCTTTTCAAATTTATTTTCACGCGGGTTCCCGCGGGAAAATCAGTGCTTGGGCTGCCGCACGGACGCACCCTCGCGCAGCGCGGTCGGCAGAGTGACGTGGCGATGAACGCCGCGTCCCTCGATGATGTCGAGCAGAATCTCGACGCTCGCCTCTCCCATGGCGGTCATGGGCTGGCAGAGGGTGGTGAGCATGGGATGAATGTATTCCGAGACGCTGATGCCGTCGATGGCGATGACGGAGCAGTCCTCGGGGATGGAGCGGCCGCTTTCGCGCAGGGCGCGCATCGCGCCAATGGCCATGTCGTCCGCAATGGCGAACACGGCGGTAAAATCGGCGGGGGAGCGCAGACGCTTTTGCATAGCGGCATAGGCGTTGGCAATGGTGAAGTCTTCGGCACAGATCAGGTCCTCCGGATGCTCTGTTAAGCCGAAGCCGCGCAGCGCGCGCTGATAGCCAAGGTAACGGAGCTGGGAGATCGAGCTGTCGTCGGGATCGGCGGTCAGCACGGTGATGCGGCGGTGACCGTTTTTGTAAAGCTCGCTGACCGCGCGGTAGGCCTCCTGCTCGTCGGCGATGGAGACGGAGGAGTACGATTCCGGCGGAAGCGTGCCGTAGGAGTTGGTGTAGGAGCAGCAGACATAGGGCACGCCGAGAAGCGAAACCTCTTCGGGCGAATAATCGCTGCGCCCGCCGAGGAAGATAATGCCGCGCAGGCGCTTTTCCTTTTCCATCACCGCGCCGCACTGAATCTCGTCGTCGCCGGACGGGATCTGGCGCATGACCATCGTGTAGCCCGAGGCGTCGAGCTTTTGCTCGATGGCGTGAATGATGTCGGTGTAGAAGGGGTTCTGCACACCGCGCACCACAAGGCCGACCGCGTCAGAACGAATTTTGACGAGGTCGCGCGCGCTGTTGTTCGGCACATACCGGTGCGCCTCGATGACGGCGCGGACCCGTCTGCGGGAATCCTCACTCACGTCCGGACGGTCGTTGAGCACGCGGGAGACGGTGCTGACGCTCACGTCTGCGAGCTTTGCAATATCCTTGATGGTCATGCCGACGCGCCCCCTGCGATGATTCCGGAAACCTTACCGGTAACGTTTCCAATCCTTGCTTACAGCATAGTCCCCACAGCGGACAAAGTCAAATGAAACTTGCCGTTTGTGGTAAAAATGGGGAAAACACACAAGAAATGTGCACCGATCATTGACAAAACAGCCAAAGGATCAGAGAATAACTCTTTTAACGTTCAGCTTATGACGTGCCTGTACCGCTTTATGAGCGGCTTATAGCAAAATGCGGGCCAAAATCGGCGTTTCTGTGCAGAAACGAAAAAATTCCCCGTTTTCCGCCGCTATGCGGCAGAAAACGGGGAACGATCTGTGGTTAAAAAAGCCTTACTTGAGCAGCAGCTCCGCGATCTGGATGGTGTTGGTGGCAGCGCCCTTGCGGACCTGGTCGCCGCAGCACCAGAGGTTCAGACCGCGCTCGTCGGTCAGGTCCTCACGAATGCGGCCGACATAGACGATGTCCTGATCGGACGTGTCGAGCGGCATGGGGTAGACCTTGTTCTTGAGGTCGTCGACGAGCTTGCAGCCCGGGGCATTTGCGATGAGCTCCTTGGCACGCTCGACGCTGATCTTCTCCTTCGTGCGCAGCACGACGGATACGCTGTGGCTGCGGATGACGGGCACGCGCGCGCAGGTACAGCTGACCTTCATCTCGGGCAGGTGGAGGATCTTGCGGCCCTCGTTCTGCATCTTCATCTCCTCGCTGGTGTAGCCCTCGAAGGCCTCGCCGCCGATCTGGGGGATGATGTTGTACGCGATCTGATACTGGAAGACCTTGGGCTCAAGGTGCTTGCCCTCGGAAAGGGCCTTGACCTCATTGTTGAGTTCGTCGATGCCGCCCTTGCCCGCGCCGCTGACGGCCTGGTAGGAAGAGGCGATGATCGTCTCGATGGGGCTCTCCTTGGCGAGGGCGTTAATGGCCACGAGGGTCACGATGGTGGTGCAGTTGGGGTTCGAGATGATGCCCTTGTGCCACTTCACGTCCTCGGGGTTGATCTCGGGGATGACAAGGGGGACGTTCGGGTCGAGACGGAACGCGCTCGAATTGTCGACGAACACCGCGCCCGCCTTGACGATCGAGGGGGCAAAACGCTCGGCGATGTCGTTCTCGGCCGCGCCGAGGACGATATCAAGGCCCTCAAACGCGTCGTCAGACGCCTCGACGATGGTGCACTCCTGACTGCGGAACATGATTTTGCTGCCCGCGCTTCTGGCGCTTGCGATGGGACGAAGGGACGCAACGGGGAAGTTGCGCTCTTCGAGAATTTTGATCATTTCCTGACCGACGGCGCCCGTAGCGCCGAGAATACCGACATTGACCTGTTTCATACTACATTCTCCTTCACAAAACTATTGTACAGGACACGGATGGCCTGTTCGAAATCTTTTTCTTCCACGCCCACGATGATGTTGAGCTCTTCGGGGCCCTGCGTGATCATGCGGATGTTCACGCCGTTTTCGCCGAGCTTGGCGAAAATTTTACCGGAAACGCCGGGACGGTACGCCATCTTGCGGCCAACGGCGGCGACAATGGCGATGTGCTCCGTTACGGTTATCTTATTCGGCTGCGCCTCTTTTTGCAGCTCGCCCAGCATTTCGTAGAGTGAGCGGGACACCTTGTCGGACGAGACGACGAGCGAGACGTTGTCGATGCCGGACGGGAGGTACTCGACGTTGACCTCGTGCTTGGCGAGCACGTTGAGAATTTTCAGGAGAGAGCCCGGTTCGCTCGACATGCCGGTCTTGGCGATGGTGATGATGGAAAAGCCCTTCTTGCCGGCGATGCCGGTGATGAAGCCGCCCTCTTCCATCTCGTCGCCGATGGACTCCAAGATCATCGTGCCGGGATGGTCGGGCGCGTTGGTATTGCGGATGTTGATCGGAATTCCTGCTTTTCTCACCGGGAACACTGCGTCCTCATGAAGCACGCTGGCGCCCATATAGGAAAGCTCGCGCAGCTCACGGTATGTGATCGTCTTGATCGGCTGCGGATCCTTAATGATGCGCGGATCTGCAATGAGAAAGCCCGACACATCCGTCCAGTTCTCATAGCAGGTGGCATGTACCGCACGCGCCACGATGGATCCCGTGATGTCGGAACCGCCTCTGGAGAAAGTCTTCACCGTTCCGTCGGGCATGGCACCGTAGAAGCCGGGTACAACTGCTTCCTTGCTCTCTGCCAGTCTGGCACGCAGTACTTCATTGGTCTTTGCTGCGTCAAATTCGCCGTTCTCATCGAAGAAGATGACGGTTGCCGCATCAATGAAATCATAGCCCAGATAATTTGCCATGATAATACCGTTCAGATATTCACCACGGGAAGCCGCGTAATTGCTGCCGGCCTTTGCCTTAAAGTTCTTCTCAATAGTCTTGAACTCA
>ENA-OYZV01000449-OYZV01000449.1-human-gut-metagenome-genome-assembly--contig:-NODE-449-length-10192-cov-5.779027_pt1 | contig 10192 bp, 9 predicted proteins | sample MGYA00244203_ERZ653490 | MGnify/ENA primary metagenome ERZ653490 (study PRJEB26926, sample SAMN06165086) | human gut metagenome | biome: ENVO:00009003; feature: ENVO:2100002; material: ENVO:00002003...
ACATAGTAGATCGAGCCCGCCTCGGCCTCGTCCGCGCCCTGATAGAAGACGCTGCCGTCGGGCTCAAGGCGCAGCGTGCCGTAGACCTCTTTGATAATGGTGTTGCCGGAGGAGTCGGTGTAGCCGCTCTCCGTGTGGGGGTTGAACTCCGCAAGGCGCAGAAATGTCGCCTGATCGGTGAGGGCATTGCTGGCCGAGAGCGTGTAGCGCTGCGGCGGTTCGCTGAAAATGAGCGTGTAGGGCGAGAGCTGAGAGAATTCGCCGGAGAGCGAGAACGCAAAATCTGTGCCGTTGCCATCGAGCGAGGCGAGCGCTTCGCGCAGTGTCGCGCTGCTTATCGCCGTCCGGCTGACAAAAAAGCCCTGATCGGCGTCCTGCAAATAGAGCGTCGCACCGTTTTCCGCGGGGCAGAGCACAAGCCTCGTGACGCGCAGGAGCGAGGACTCCGGCGCGTCGTTGACGCCGAGAATGCGGCTGAGCACTTCGAGCGGCGTGGGGGCCTCCAGATCGAGGTAGATGCTGCTCGCGTGCAGTGCGGTGAGCAGCTTTTCACCGCTGCACGCTTCATAAGTGGTAGCAGAGCCAAGCGCCTCGCCGAAAAACGTGCCGGCGAGCTCAAAATCTGTGTCAAGCGTCGTGATGGCGCTGAGCCCGTAGCGGGCGTATTCGTTCGTGAACACCACGCGCACGGGGAGCGCGAGCTCGGTCAGATCGGTGGTGACGGCGGTATCGGTCGAGGTGTCACCCGCGAGCCAGTCCTGCGCGAGCTCGTAGGGCGTCTTGCCCGCAAGGTCGCCGACAAGCGGCGTCTGGATCAGAAGCAGCACGGCGGTAACGGTCAAAACGGCGATCGCGGCGTTTTGCAGATGGCTCATGAGCGTGGCGTTCTTATTCATGGGAATCCTCCCTGCCGATGGGCTGGGTGATAGGCAGCTCTAAGCGGACGGTCGTGCCGGGGCCGGGGCGGTCAACGAGGGTGAGCGAGCCGTGGTGACGCTGGACGATCTCCGTCGCGATGGAAAGGCCGAGGCCTGTGCCGCCGGATTCGCGCGATCTTGCTTTGTCGACGCGGTAGAAGCGCTCGAAAATGCGGCTGCGGTCGGCCTCGGGAATGCCGATGCCGTCGTCCGCGACCTCCATCCAGACAGTTTCGCCCTCGCTGCCCGCAGTGACACGGATGTGGCCGCCGTCGGGCGTGTACTTGACGGCATTGCTGAGGACGTTGAGCATGACCTGCTCGATGCGGCCGCGATCGCCCATGATGAGCGGGAGATTTTCGGTATAGTCGTGCGTGAGCTCGTGCTTGTGGCGGCGGGCCTCAAGCTCCGTCGAGCGGAGCACGGAGTCGATGGCGGCGGAGAACGGGAAGCGCGCCATATTCATCTCGCTGCGGCCGGAGTCGAGGCGCGAGAGCGTCAGAAGGTCCTGCACGATGTGGGTCATGCGGTCTGTTTCGCTGATGACGACATCGAGGAAGTCGTTTTCCGTCTCGCGGCTCAGATCGTCGCCCGCCTCCCGAATGGTCTCGGCATAGGAGCGGACATTTGTGAGCGGCGTGCGGAGCTCGTGGGAGACATTGGCGACAAATTCCTTGCGGCGCTCCTCGGTCTTGCGGTGCTCGGTCACATCGTGCAGCACGATGAGAACGCCGCCGCTCTCCTCATCGGAGAAAGGGGCGAAGTAGAGCTCTACGCTGCGCTCGCCGACAGTGAGCTCGCCCTCAACATAGTCGCTGCGCTGCATGGTGATGACATGGGAAAACGGGCAGATGGATTCAAACAGCTCACCGTACACGCACTCGTCCGCCGTGCGGCCTAAGAGCTCGCACGCGGCGGGGTTGCAGTGGATAAGCTTGCCGCTGCCGTCGTAGGCGACAACGCCATCGCTCATGTGGAGAAACAGCGTGTCGAGCTTGTTGCGCTCGTTCTCCACGGCTTCGAGCGTGGAGTGGAGCACGGACGCCATGTCGTTGAACGTGGTGGTCAGAACGCCGATCTCGTCCGTCGATTCGACGGCGAGCGTCTCGTCAAAATCGCCGGTCGCGATGCGCTCGGCACCCTCGGTCAGTTTTTCAATGGGGTCGATCATGGTCTTGGCGAGCAGGAACGACAAAAGCACCGAGACGAGAAGACCGACGAGCAGTGCTTGCAGAATGATGAACAGCAGCTCAGAGTTCAGCGACGAGACCGTGGTGCGGCTGTCGCGGATGTAGATGATGAAGCTGTTGTCGCCGCCGGAGATGGGGATGGCAACATCCATATAGCTTGCGGCAAGGTCGCTGTGGTCGCCGACCTCGCCGTTGCGCGCGGTGAGGATATTTTCCGTCTGCTCAAGCAGCTGGCCGTCCTCGTTGCTCGAAGCAAGCACTTCGCCGCTGCGGCCGTCGAGAACATAGTAGTTGCGGTTGCGCGAGTCAATGCTCAGTGTGCCGGAGTAGGCCTCGAGCATCGTTTGCAGGCGCGCGGCGCCGTCCTCCTGCGCGGCCTCTTCGCGCAGTGAGCTCACGAACGCGGCGTTGGACTCGCCGAACACTTCGCTCATCTGCTCGTAAAAATCGTCAATATAGAAGTTCGTGACGCTGGTCATCAAAAACGCGCCCACCACCGCCATCAGAGAGGTGACGAGCAGCAGCATGATCATCACGAGCTTCATATGCAGGCTGCGAAACATAGCAGGAGACTCCTTTCCCGGAAAAGTGCGCGCAACTTACGCCTGCGCGGAGAAATAATAGCCCACGCCGCGGCGCGTGAGGATGTAGGCCGGCGCGGCGGGGTTGTCCTCAATCTTTTCGCGCAGGCGGCGGACGGTGACGTCCACCGTGCGCGCGTCGTCGCCGACGTAGCCATAGTTCCAGACCTGCTCCATCAGATCGACGCGGGAGAAGACCTTGCCGGGGTGGCTGGCGAGGAACGTCAAAAGCTCATACTCGCGCTGTGTGAGGTCGATGGGCACGCCGTTTTTGCGCACCTGGAAGCTGTCGGTGTTGATGGTGATGCCGCCGCCGGCGCTCATGGCGTTGTCCTCCGCCGCGGGAGCGGAGAGCATCGTTGTGCGGCGGATGTTCGCCTTGACGCGCGCGAGCAGCTCGCGCATGGAAAAGGGCTTGGTGATGTAGTCGTCCGCGCCGATCTCAAGGCCCAAGATCTTGTCCTCCTCCTCTTCGCGCGCGGTCAGGATGATGACGGGGACGTTGTCGCCCTCGGCGCGCAGCGCGCGGCAGACGTCAAAGCCCATCATTTTGGGCATCATCACGTCGAGAAGAATGAGGTCGGGCTTTTTCTCGCGCGCCATGGCGAGGCCCGCCTCACCGTCGTAGGCCTCGAGCGTGTTATAGCCCGTACGCTGGAGGTTGAAGCGGATGATATCGACGATGTTTTTCTCATCCTCGACAATGAGGACGGTCTTCTTCTGTTCCATCAGTTTTCTTTCTCCTGTCTCTCTTTTTGCGCTGTGCGCAGGGCGTGGACCTTGAGGATACCGCAGACGGTCTTCGCATCTTCAATCTCGCCGCGCATCACGCGTGCGAGCATGTCGGAAAACGGCGTGCGGTAAAGCTCTAAAAACTCGTCCTCGTCAGGATTCTGCTCACCGAAGGTCAGACCCTCGGCAAGATAAAGGTGCAGCACCTCGCTGTAGCAGCCGGGGGAGACGAGGAGCTTGCCGAGATTCGTCATGCGCTTCGGCGTTGCGCCCGTTTCCTCCTTCAGCTCACGCAGCGCGGCCTCATCGGGGTCCTCGCCACGCTCCAGTTTCCCTGCGGGAAGCTCCTCAAGCACACGGGAGAAGACGTAGCGGTACTGCTTCACGGTGAGCACGTTGTCGTTTTCGTCAAGAGCGACGATGGCGACACCGCCGGGATGCTCGGCGACTTCGCGTACGCTCGTTCTGCCGTTTGGCAGGAGCACGTCGTCGCGGTAGATATGCAGAATTTTTCCCTCGTAGATCGTCTCGCGGGAAAGCTGGCGTTCGGTCAGATCCATGATAAAACTGCCTCCTGAGTGCGGCGGATCGCCGCCAAAGCATGGGATAGATACTAAAATTATAGCACGGCGGCGGGCGGAATTCTACTATAAATTAAAGTGGATGGGCAGAATAGAGCGGAATGCGGCGCTTTTTCGAATTGTTACGTTTTTGTGACAGCCCTTGTGCTGGGAGAAAAAGTATGCTACACTATCATGGAAACGCAAAGGAGGCGATGTGCCGTGGCGGAGAAAAAGGGAATCAAGATCGCGGCGCAGAACCGCAAGGCGTTCCACGACTATTTTGTCGAAGACCGCTACGAGGCGGGCATCGAGCTCAAGGGCACGGAGGTCAAGTCCATCCGCGCCGGCACGCTCAACCTGAAAGACAGCTATGTCATCGTCAAAAACGGCGAGGCGAACGTGCTGTCGATGCACATTTCGCCCTACGACAAGGGCAATATCTTCAACCATGACCCCGACCGGCCAAAAAAGCTCCTTCTGCACAAGCGCGAGATAGGCAAGCTCTATTCGCTCGTCAAGCAGGACGGCTACGCGCTGATCCCGCTGAGCGTTTACTTCAAGGACGCGCGCGTGAAGGTCGAAGTCGGCGTGTGCAAGGGTAAGAAAAACTACGACAAGCGCGAGGACGCCGCCAAGCGTGACGCCAAGCGCGAAATCGACCGCGCGATGAAAGCGCGGAGATAAGGAGAGAAATTATGGCAAATCCGATCGTGACCATCGAAATGGAAAGCGGCGCGGTGATGAGCGGCGAACTCTATCCAGAGATCGCGCCCAACACCGTCAACAACTTCATCGCGCTGGCAAACTCCGGTTTTTACGACGGCGTGGTGTTCCACCGCGTCATCCCCGGCTTTATGATCCAGGGCGGCGACCCGGACGGCAACGGCACGGGCGGCCCCGGCTACGAGATCAAGGGCGAGTTTTCCGCCAACGGCTTCAAGAACGATCTCAAGCACACGCTGGGCGTTCTCTCGATGGCGCGCACGATGATCCCCGACAGCGCGGGCAGCCAGTTTTTCATCATGGTGGCCGACGCGCCGCACCTTGACGGTCAGTATGCGGCGTTTGGTAAGATCACCGAGAATGCGCAGGCCGCTGTGGACATCTCCCGCGTGAATCGCAACATGTACAACGACATGCCGAAAAAGCCACAGGTCATCAAGACCATCCGCGTGGATACGCAGGGCGTTGACTATCCCGAGCCGGAGAAGATGTAATTTCATTTCCTTTTGCTTTCGCATACCTGACGGGTTTCCCGTATTCGCGGCGCACTTGTCGTGCGCCGCTCACACGGGGGCGTACCGGTTTCGACGGGGGTGTGGAGGCAGGATAAGCGGGCAGAGGCGCCTGGCCTCTATAAAACGGGTAACTTATAAATTAAAGAACAACAACGAAGTTGCTCTCGCTGCCTAAGTAGGCGGCCGTCTGAACCGGAGAGGCCACGGACCGGGGAAGGCGTCGTAAACGTGGCGTCCGTGAGGCGGGAAAGAGTTGACCTGCCCACGCATCATGACTCTACCAAAGCGTAAGGTCCGTCAGGTGTCCTTGCGCGGAGGGAATGTTTAAATCCTGACTGCGCCCGGAGAAAGTCCTGTTAAAGTGCTTTCGGACAGGGGTTCGACTCCCCTCGCCTCCACCATAAGGTGGCAACAATTCGGATATTTTAAGCGAAACGCTTAGAATACCAAAGGGTTGCCGCCTTTTTTTATTTCAAATTCCGCACTCAGAAAAAAAGATATTTTCGCGTTATTTTGGTAACCGGGGAGATTTGAACTCCCCCTTTTGCGATTTCAAGGGCAGAATTCAAAGAAGCGCCCTTTTTGCGGGCGCAAATTAGAGCGTTCTTTCCTCAAAATTTCATACGATCTTTCAGGCGTCTGTTTGTTGGTTTCGTCGAAGCCATCAAATAGGAGCCCTTTTTCATTTCACAACTTAATCTATCAACCGGCCGGAGCATTTTTAGGATGCTCCGGCTTATTTTTTTGCTTACGAGGAGGACTTCACAATGAACGAACAGAACGAAACCACGCAGCTCCGTTTCCTTGAAGAAACCGCCACCCGGCTGCGGCAGAACGGTTTCACGGTAGAGCCAATCGAAGATCACCACCTGCCCGTCTGCTGGGAAAAAGGGCGTCTCTGCCGCATCTCCGGCAAGGGCAGCGTGTTGTTCCGGCAGGAGCGTGTCGATGACCTCGGCGCGCAGGACGCTTTGCAGACCGTCATCAATACCGCTGCCATGACCGCGGAATATATGACGGCGATGGAGCGCGCACCGGTGCTCCAAGCCACAGGACTGGAGGGCGACTACCGTATCCTCGCGGACTTTGGTGATGCTGTGCTGGCGGGGTATCCGTCCGAGCGCGGCGTCCAGTTTGTAACGTGGGAGTGGGATTGGGACCGCAAGGGTGTCCACCACGGTCACTACTTCCAAAACGGCTGCGAGGAGGCCAAGCACGACTTTGTCCGACGCAGCGGGCTTCTTCCCAAGGAAGCACTGTTCGAGCCAGAACAACTCGACGAGATACATCGGGCATTGGCTTTCGTTTGCGAGCAGGACGAGGGTCTATCTATCGGAAGGGAAAAGGAGATCAAGACCATCATGGAGCAGATCAAGTGCCTATTGCCGGAATCTCCGGAACAGACGCAGACAATGGAACAAAGTATGTAAGCGGTGTCGATCATTCGACGCCGCTGTTTTTTGTAGGAGGAACCACAAGATGAAATACGAATCCGATCGACGCAGCTCTCCTCTCTTTGCGCCCACTCCTCCGCGAGAGGAGACTGAGCCGCCTGTATGTCGCCGCAGTGAGCGGTGTAAGGGCTGCCCTCATGCCAGACACGGCTTTATCTGTTGGCACAGGGACGGGACCTGTCTCAAAACCGATATGGAGGAAATTGAGAAAAGGAAGGAGCGTAGAAGATGATGTTTCAGGCGGTGCTGAGTAACCGTGATCACCCGGAATACGGCGTGGCAACTATCCCGTTCCCCATCCCCCGCGACCAGTACGCACACTGCATGAAGCTGCTGGAGGCATTGGAAATTGGCGATGCGGTCAAAGCCGACTGCCAGGTGCAGGAGATCAACAGCTTTTACTCTGTGCTTAAGCGCACGGAGATGCTCACGGTCAATGTAGAGGAACTGAATTACCTCGCCAAACGGCTGGATAGCTTTGATACCGGCGAAGCCGCACAGTTTCAGGCGATGGCTCACAAGCTGGAGCTTTTTGAACTGAAGGATCTGATCAACCTGACCTTCTGCTGCCAACAGGCCACGGTCATTGCGGATTTTTCAGACCTTGCTGCCATTGGCCGGGACCACTACATGAATCTGCACGGTGGCTGCGCCAAAACGGAGGAACTGGATGCGCTGGACGGTGAGGCAACAGCAAGGCAGCTCATCGAGAGCGGCAGCGGTATGATCACACCCTACGGCGTGGTCTATGATAACGGCATGAAGCTGGAGCAGGTCTACGATGGACAGTTCTTCCCCTGCTACTACTATGAGCCAAATGCCATCACGGTTGCGGTGACCGCTAAGTCCGAGCCAGAGGACACGGAGCATATCACATGGCTGTACCTTCCCATGGCGCAGGAGGAGATCGACCGCACCCTCCAGCGTGCAGGCATCACAGCTCCTTTGGATATCCAGCTTCGGTTGGAGGATACTCAGCTGCCGAATGAAGTGGATGTGCTGCTGGATATGGAACAGGAAAGCCTTGCGGGCCTCAATGTGCTGGCACAGGCAACGGATGAGTTATCCTCGGATGACATGAAAAAGCTGGGCGCTGTGGTAACGCTGGCAAAGCCGCAGAATGCGGAACAGATTAAAAACCTCGTAGAGAATCTCGACCTGTTTGATTTCGCGCCTGGTGCGCATACGCCGGAGGAATACGGCAAGTACATGATCCAGCAGTCCGGTCATTTTGACTACGATGAGAATCTGGATGAGTTCTATGATTACGAGAAGTATGGCCTCCAGCGCATGGGCGAGGAGGACGGAATGTTCACTGACCGGGGCTATATCGCCTACAAGGGCTACACCAGTCTGGCGGAAATCATGGATGGCAGTCAGAGGAGCCATATGGAGATGGGAGGTATGGCATGATCATTCAGGCAGAACTGAAGCGAAAGCAGTCTGAGTACGAAGGCGAAGCCTGTGTTGTGGACAAGGTCATCGAGCTGCCTGTCCAGCGGTTTCAGCAGTTCAGCCGTGCCCTGCTGGTGGATTATGATTTCATCGCAGAGAACAAAAACGCCATTCAGCACGATGATGATGCCAGGCACTGCCTGCTCATCCTCGATGCGGATGGAACAGACGGTGTCCTTGTTGACCCACAGGGCTATAACTACGCCCGGTACAGCGCTTTCGTACCGAATGCCCGCAGTCTGCTGACACCGGATATGGTAATCGACCGCAGTTACCTTTCGCCGGCAGAGCCTTGGCGAGACGAGAGTCGGGATGAAATGCTCCGCATGACATTGCGCGTCGATGGAAAGCCGGACTACACCCTCGTCCTCCCCGCTGATGAGGAATACCTCAACGCTGTGAAGGCTTATCTCGACATCGATGTTTTCGCGGATGCGCTGCTCCATGATATTCGTTTCAAGGTGCCATACATCGGTGAACTGATCTGCGACACGGATTGCCCCGCCGTGGAGGATTACAACGACTTTGCGGAAGCCTTAGAAGGTATCTGGCAGCAGGACGGGATGCTTCTGACCTATGCCGCTGTGTTGGATGCCGAGAAGCCGGAAACTCTGCGTGGAGCTTTAGAGCTCTTGCAGAATCTGGATAACTACCAGCGCATCGTAGATACCTACGGCTATGGTCAGCAGCGCTTGCAGGAAACGCTGGGGTTGGACGATGAGGCCATCTGCGAACTGGACGGTTACATGGACTTTGAAAAGTATGGCACTGACTGCATGGAAAATGACTCTGTGATAGAAACAGAGTTTGGTCGGCTGCGGCGTTTGGAACCGCCCTTTCCGGAACAGACGCAGAGACAGCAAATGTTTCAGTAGCTATTACAGCCGATATGTGCTATGTTGTGTAGCTATACCATAAGAAAGAGGTTAAAATGATGGAAAATATGAGCAGATTCCATATCCGTCCGGCCCGCCCAGATGAGGCGGGCCTATTTTATACTCCGAACCCCGAAGAAGATAAGAGGCGGGGTACCATCGGTCATGTCCGCATGGACTTCGGTCGCAGCGGAAATGAGTTCTGGCATACCTGGTGGCCGAGGGGCCCGGAGGAGCTGAACAGCCCTGTGTTCAAAGCAGAGCTTCAGCAAGTCGTTGACATGATGCGGGAGGACATCCTGAAAAGCCGCTTTTCCATGGAGCGCTTCTGCTATGAACACGGAGGCAAGATCACCGGCGGCTATGTACAGAACTACGGCTACATCGTGGAAACCGAGCATTACCGCTACTGCCTGCGCTGTAATCCGTCCCCTGGTGACTATAACGGGTATCTGACAGCCTATGATCTGGATGTCCAGCGCCAGAACATAGCAAGGGACAAGCCGCTGGTAGGCCGCATCACTTATGCCAATGGCGATACACAGGACTTCACCGATACGGAAGCCTTTCTCAAGTGCCTGCGGGAGGAACTTCCGTACCGCCCGACAACAGGCTTTCGGTATGAGGTGCTGTCCGACGATCCTACCATCCGCAAGGCTGTGGATGATATCGTCTTCGACCTCTACGGCGAGGAAAATCCCCGCCAACAGGAAGATTACGAGCTGCAGCCCGGCCCCAATATGACGCTGGGAGGGATGTGAACATGGAGAGATCGGATAAGCAGCGAAAGCCTGTTGCAATCAAAAACCTTGCTGAACTGAAGCGCTTCATCCAGCCCGGTGTAGAGTTTAAGACGCTCAGCCAGAAAAATCACCCTGATCTGGTGGGACTGACCCGTGTCGTGACCACGGTGCAGACAGTATGCTTCTACTCCAAAATCAAAGATCAACCCAATAGTCGATTTTCGACCGATAACGGCGGAAAAGGCTTCCGGACAGACTTTGCCAAAGCCGATGCCTATATCTTCGACGGTACGACGGTCAAGGTAAAGGATACGCGGAATAAAGACCGCGGCGTGATCTATGAATTTGAATTCTACAACAGAGAACAGACCATGCAGGAGGAAACGAATATGGACAGAAAAATGGTGAATTTTATCAAGGAGCAGTATCCCCCCGGCACCCGCA
>ENA-OYZV01000459-OYZV01000459.1-human-gut-metagenome-genome-assembly--contig:-NODE-459-length-9981-cov-5.158473_pt1 | contig 9981 bp, 8 predicted proteins | sample MGYA00244203_ERZ653490 | MGnify/ENA primary metagenome ERZ653490 (study PRJEB26926, sample SAMN06165086) | human gut metagenome | biome: ENVO:00009003; feature: ENVO:2100002; material: ENVO:00002003...
CCCGGCGGGTCGAGCATCTGCACGGCAAACAGCGCCTGCTCGAGCGAGAAGAGCGGGATGTCGAATTCGCGTGACAGCTCTTCGAGCGGGCAGTCGAGATAGCCGCGCTCGTCGAGACAGTCGATCAAAAAGCGGCACAGGCGCAGAAGCTCGTCGTCGACGAGCTTCATCTGCCCGATCTGCTCGGTCAGGTGGTCGCGGAACGTTTTTTCGCGCGTCAAAAAGGCGGTGAAGTCCTGCACATCCTCCATACCGGAGGAGGTGACGCCGCGCCACGAGTCCGCCTCGCGAACCTCGAGCGGTTCACGCTCGGCGGGAGCGGTCTCGCTGGGGAGCTCGGTCTCGTAATAGGTGGGGGACTGCACGTCGAGCAGCGGGTTTGAGAGCGCGACTTCCTGCACGTATTCGGCAAGCTCCGGCGCGGAGAGCTGCAAACAGTCGAGCGACTGGCGCATCGTCTGCGTCAGCACGAGCTTTTGGCTCAGCGTTTGCCTTTGTTCGAGTTGCACAGTGCATTCCTCCCTTGCATGATACTTATTGAATGAAATAAAGTATAGCAGTTTTCACCCACTTTCGCAACACACAGATGCGCGGGAATGGCCCCAAAAAAGCAAGGGGGCATTCAGATCGCGCAAAAAAGCAGGGCGGCCATATGGCCGTCCTGCTTGGTGCAAAGGGAATGTTGTGTTACGGCAGCGGGATCTCCTTGCTGTCGAAGAGCGTCTTGAGCTCGATCGAGGTGCGCGAGTCGCCGAACTTCTTGATGAAGGAGAGAAGCTGGTCGAGCTGCTGCGTGTCGCGCACGGCGAAGCGGAGCAGCGCGTTGAACTCACCCACCACGTGATAGTGGCTGATGATGGCGCTCTGCGAGGCGCAGAAATCGCAGAATTTGTCGTACTTGTCCGGCTCGAGCGCAACGGAGATAAAGCCTGTGATGTTGCAGTCGAGCTTCGTGCGGTCGATGTCGATGTGATAGCCGCGGATCACGCCGCTTTCCTCCATCCGGCGAATGCGTTCCGACACGGCGGGCGGTGTCAGCCCCACAAGGTCTCCCATGCGGCGCAGCGTGCAACGGCTGTCGTCCTGGAGGAGGTTGAGGATTTGGTAGTCAGTCCGATCCATCATGTTCTCCCTCTACCGTTCTCTCACACGATCTCGCCGCGCTTGATGACGGTTTTTGCAAGATTGCTGCCAACGCGGTAGCAGATGTAGTCGAGGTCGGGCGCGTCCCAGATGACAAGGTCGCCCAGCTTGCCCTCTTCGACAGAGCCGACCTTGTCGGCAAGGTCGATCGCCGCGGCGCCGTTGAGCGTGACAGCCGTGAGGACCTCCTCCGGCGTCAGCTTGTACTTGAGGCAGCCGAGGTTGATGACAAACTGCATGTTCAGGCACGGGCAGGAGCCGGGGTTGAAGTCCGTCGCCATTGCAACGGGCACGCCGGCTTTGACCATGTCGCGCGCGGGCGCGAACACCGCGCCGAGGTTGAAGCTCGTCGCGGGCAGCAGGCATGCGATGACGCCGCCCTTGGCCATGGAGGCAATGCCCTCCGGCGGGCAGACGATCAGGTGCTCAGCCGAGATCGCGCCGATCTCGCCGGCGAGCTGGCTGCCGCCGATGGCCTCGATCTCGTCGGCGTGGATTTTGGGACGCAGGCCATACTTGAGACCCGCTTCGAGCACCTGACGGGACTCTTCGACGGTGAAGGTGTCGGCCTCGCAGAAGACGTCGCAGAACTTGGCGATGCCCTGCTCCTTGACCTTGGGCATCATCTCCTCGCACACAAGGCGGACGTACTCTTCGCGGTTGGACTTATATTCCGCGGGGACAAGGTGCGCGCCCATGAAGGTCGCGACGAGGTCCATGCGGTGGTGATCGTTGAGGTCCTTGATGACCTCGAGCGCCTTGAGCTCATGCTCGGTGGCAAGGCCGTAGCCGCTCTTGGCCTCGACCGTGGTGGTGCCGAAGCCCATCATCTCGTCGAGCGCCTTGGAGGCCTTGACGGCGAGCTCCTGCTCGCTGGCCTGACGGGTGGCGTTCGTCGTGGACTGGATACCGCCGCCCGCGTTCTGAATGTCGAGATAGCTTGCGCCGTGGAGCTTGAGACCCAGCTCGTTCTGGCGCCAGCCGCCGAAGATGAGGTGGGTGTGGGCGTCGACAAGGCCGGGGGTGACGAGGTGGCCCTCCGCGTCGACGACTTCCGCGCCCTCGACGGCGGGAACCGCGCCGGTACCGACGGAGGCGATGATGCCGTCCTCGATGAGCACCCACGCATCCTTTAAGAATTTGATCTTGCCCTGCTCCTCGCCGCGATGGGCGGATTTGCCCTCGGGCGTCGCCAGCAGGCCGATGTTTTTGACCAGTAACTTTTTCATAGTAAATGTTGTCCTTTCTCACTGTTGGAAAGAGCATTCTGTTCGATGGCTTGTCAAAAAAGCCTCGCAGAGTTTTACCCGCAAGGGGTACGCGGCATCCGCAAGGCGGCAGAGCCGCCAGCGGCTGCCCAGGCCGCCCGCAGGCGGCAAATAATTTGAGATCATCTTTCCGACGACATGTGCGTCGGAAAGATTCTTTGCGCTCCGCAAGTGTGCGAGCAAAGCGAGTGCGCGCAGCGGAGTGTATCCAGCTCAAAAAAGGGGCATATTTCTATGCCCCTTTTTTGAAGTAAATTTTAGTGCATGTATTCCTTCACGGCCTTCTCGCAGAGCTCTTCGTCCGCGACGTAAGGCATGGTGATGTGATCCTGACCCTCGTACATCTTGTTGTACTCGGCGACAGTGGTCATGGCGTTCTCGTTGCGCGCCCAGCTGCGGCGGGCAACGCCGACCATGGTATCCCAAGGCATGGACATGCGCAGGATGGTGTCGACACGCTCGGAGCCGTCGAGGACCATACCGAAGCCGCCGTTGATGGCGCGGCCGATGCCCGTGCCGCCGCCGTTGTGCAGGGCGATGTAGCTCATGCCGCGGGCAGCGTTACCAGCGTAGCACTGGGTCGCCATCTCGGCCATGATGTTGGAGCCGTCCTTGATGTTGGAGGTCTCACGGAAGGGCGCATCGGTACCACCGGTGTCGTGATGGTCACGGCCAAGGATGACGGGGCCGATCTCACCGTTGCGAACCATCTCGTTGAACTTGAGCGCGAGGTTCATACGGCCCATGGCATCCTGATAGAGGATACGGCACTGGGTGCCGACGACCAGCTTGTTCTTCTCGGCATCGCGGACCCAGACATAGTTGTCGTAGTCCTGATAGCGGCGGTTGTGGGCCTTGATGTACTCGGCGGCAGCCACGTCGGTCTTGTGCAGATCCTCGGGGTTGCGGCTCAGGCAGCACCAACGGAACGGGCCGTAGCCAAAGTCGAACAGGCAGGGACCAAGGATATCTTCGACGTAGGAGGGGAAGATGAAGCCGTCGAGGTCGTTCTCGCCGTTCTTGCAGATGCTCTTCACACCGGAGTCGTAAACAGCCTTGAGGAAGCTGTTGCCGTAGTCGAAGAAGTAGGTGCCGCGCTCGTGGAACTTGCAGATCATCTCATAGTGATGCTGCAGCGTCTTGTCGACGAGGACACGGAAGCCGTCGGGATCCTTGTCGAGCATTTCGGTGCGCTGCTCGAACGTGAGGCCCTGCGGGCAGTAGCCGCCGTCATAAGGCACGTGGCAGGAGGTCTGGTCGCTCATCAGGTCGACATGGACGTTGTTGTTGTACAGGTACTCGAGCAGGTCGACAATGTTGCCGCAATAGGCGACAGCGCAGGGCTTGCCTTCCTTCTGGTGGTCGAGAGCGATCTTGGTGGCCTCTTCGAGAGAGTCGGTGCGGTGGCTGACCCAGCCCTGGGTGTAACGGGTCTCGATACGGGAATCGTCGACCTCGGCGATGATGGAGGCAGCGCCGGCGATCTCAGCAGCCTTGCCCTGAGCGCCGCTCATGCCGCCAAGACCGGCGGAGACGAACAGACGGCCGGCGAGGTTCTGATCGTTGGGGATGCCGAGCTTCAGACGGCCGGCGTTGAGCAGCGTGTTGAACGTGCCGTGGACGATGCCCTGGGGGCCGATGTACATCCAGCCGCCGGCGGTCATCTGACCGTAGTTGGCAACGCCGAGCGCGGCAGCGCGGTTGAAGTTCTCCTGGTCATCGAAGGTACCGACCATCAGGCCGTTGGAGATGATGACGCGCGGAGCCATCTTGTGGGAGTGGAACAGGCCCAGAGGATGACCGGACATGACGACGAGGGTCTGCTCGTCGGTCAGCTGCTCGAGATACTTCTTGATCAGGCGGTACTGCATCCAGTTCTGGCAGACCTGACCGGTCTCACCGTAGGTGACGAGCTCATAGGGATACAGAGCGATGTCGAAGTCGAGGTTGTTGTCGATCATGACCTGAATGGCCTTGCCCTCGATGCACTTGCCCTTGTACTCGTCGATGGGCTTGCCGTAGAGCTTGCCCTCGGGACGGAAGCGGTAGCCATAGATACGGCCGTGCTCTTCGAGCTCCTGCGCAAACTCCTTGGCCATCTGCTCATGATGGTCGGGGTGGATGTAACGCAGAGCATTCTTGATGGCGAGCGCCTTATCGGCCTCGGTCAGGTGGGATTCGCGGCGGGGTGCGCGACGGTAGCCCTCTTCGAACTTCGGATACTCAGGAAGCTCGTAGTCCAGCTTGATCGTCATCGCATCGTCTGCAAGATTGATCATGGTGGGTTCCTCACTTTCATAAAAATATTTCTGTAAAAACCGATAAAAATGAAAACAGAATTCTCACTTTTCTTTACAACTTGCATTATAACAAAGATGTGCTATAATGAAAAGTACTTAATTTATCTGCATACCATACCGCAAAAGTATGACATGGAGGACAAGCGATGAAGCTCAGACAGCTGGAATACTTCTGCGCGGTGGCGGAGGAGAAAAGCATCTCCGCCGCGGCGCGCGAGCTGCACGTGGCGCAGCCACCGATCTCGCGCCAGATCGCGCAGCTCGAGGAAGAGCTCGGCGTGCAGCTCTTCCTGCGCGGCAGCAAGGGCATGTCCCTCACCGACGCGGGACAAAGCCTGTATCAGCAGACGCAGCAGATCTTTCAGGACATCCGCCGCGTGGAGGACAGCGTGCGCAGCGTGGGGACGGGCATGAGCGGGCGCCTCAAGCTCGGCGTCATCTACTCGGCGATGTCGTACGCGTTACATTATATAAATGAATATCACAGCCGCTATCCGCAGGTGGAGCTCTTCATCCGTGTGGGCTCGCCGCAGGAGCTCATTGAATCGCTCAACCGCGGCGAGCTGCATGCGCTGTTCCTGCGCACCGCCGCGCGCGAGCCGAGCGGATTGCAGGAGCGCATTTTGGGCGAGGATAAGCTCGAGCTCATCATGCGCGAGGATCTGGACCCCGCGCCAGAACTGAACGAGGTGCCCATCGAGCGGCTCAAGGGTGTGCCGATGTGCCTGCTGCGCTCGGACGACCTGTGGAGCTACAACGACTTTTTGGTGCAGGAGTGCCAGCGCAGCGGCTTTACGCCGAATGTGACCTGCCACTGCTACGATACGCCCATGGCGATGCAGGTGGTGCTCTCGGGCTTTGGCATCAGCTTTCTGCCAAAGTCCATCCTCAGCACGCATCCGGGCGCGCCTTTAAAGGCAAAGCCCGTGCGCGGTCTGCCGATTCGCTCGTATGCCGTTTTGGCATGGAACAGCGCGGTGCTCAGCGCCCCGTGCGTGCAGCGCTTTGTCGAGGAGAAGATGACTTAAAAAAATTAAGCCCGCACTGAAAAAAGAGAAAGAAAACCTGTTTACTCCCCCGATGGGCCGCGATATAATGGCAACGCTGAACAAAAATGGACGGGTGCAGCGCGCCTGTCTGAGCAAAATGACGATACAAAATAAATTGACGGAGGAAAACAACCATGGCAAAGTTGATCGAATGCATCCCCAATTTCAGCTGCTCCAAGGAAAAGGACGAGGCCACCTATAACGCCCTCGTCGAGACTGCGAAGAGCGTTCCCGGCTGCACCCTGTTTGACGCCCAGACCGACGGCAACCACAACCGCTGCGTCTTCACCCTCATCGGCTCTCCCGAGGCCATCGAGGAGGTCGCCTTCCAGCTGACGAAGGTCGCCACCGAGCGCATCGACATGAACAAGCATCACGGCGAGCACAAGCGCATGGGCGCTACCGACGTTATCCCCTTCGTTCCCCAAATGGACGTGACCGTCGAGGAAGCTGTCGAAATGTCCAAGCGCGTTGCCCAGCGTATCTGGGACGAGCTGAAGGTCCCCTCCTTCCTGTATGAGGACAGCGCCACCCGTCCCGAGCGCCGCAATCTCGCCACCTGCCGCAAGGGCGAGTTCGAGGGCATGCCCGAGAAGCTCCTGCAGCCCGACTGGGCTCCCGACTACGGCGAGCGCAAGATCCACCCCACCGCCGGCATCACCGCCATCGGCGCCCGTATGCCGCTGGTCGCGTTCAACTGCAACCTCGAGACCTCTGATGTTGAGATCGCCAAGAAGATCGCCAAGGTCATCCGCGGCTCTTCGGGCGGCTTCCGCAGCTGCAAGGCCATGGGCTTCATGCTCGAGGACCGCGGCATCGCGCAGGTCTCCATGAACATGGTCAACTACGAGGATACCCCGCTGTATGTCACCTATGAGATGATCAAGGCCCTCGCCGAGCGCTACGGCACCCGCGTCATCGAGAGCGAGATCGTCGGCCTGACCCCGGCCAAGGCCCTGATCGACTGCGCCGAGTTCTACCTCAAGGCCAAGGACTTCGACTGCAAGAAGCAGGTCATGGAGTATCACCTGATCGACATGGAATAAAATACTTCAAAAATGCGCTGAAAGCGCATTTTTGAGCGCAACCAGGAAAAGCGGCAAGCCGCTTTTCCTGGTTGGTTTACAGTCCGCTGCGTCGCACTCGCTTTCGCTCGCACGCTGGCGGACTGCAAAGTGTTTTTTCTGACGCGCATGTCGTCAGAAAAAACGATTAAAATCGTTTGCCGCCGGAGGGCGGCAAAGTCTGCGACGCTTTTGGCTCGTGCGGGCGTTGGCTGCTCCAAGAGGGGCGGCTGACCGTAAAGGTGCGGCGATGCCCGCGCGGGACGAAAACGGCGCGAAATGATGAAAGGAAATATTCAACATGATGAAGTTAGCTGATATGACCGTTACCGGCTTTGCCGATACCGTTGCCTCCGATGCTCCCGCGCCGGGCGGCGGCTCCTGCGCCGCACTCTATGGTTCCATCGGTGCCGCGCTGACCGCGATGGTCGGCGGCCTGACCCAGGGCCGCAAGAAGTATGCCGAGTATGCTGAGCATGCTGCCGAGGTCGAGAAGAAGGGCAACGAGCTCAAGACCCGCCTGCTCGACGTGATGGACCGCGACACCAAGGCGTTCAACGTCGTCTCCGCCGCGTTCGGTATGCCCAAGGCGACCGACGAGGAGAAGGCTGCCCGCTCCGCCGCCATCCAGGAGGGCCTGAAGGGCTGCACCAAGACCCCGATGGAGATGATGGAGCTCATCGACGAGACCCTGACGCTTGCACAGTCCCTGCTGGGCCGCTTCAACGACACCTCCGCGAGCGACCTGGGCGTTGCGTTCCTGTCCCTCAAGGCCGGTATCCAGGGCGCATGGCTCAACGTGCTCATCAACGTCGGCTCCCTGAAGGATCGGGAGTTCGCCGCTGAGTACCGCGCCAAGGGCGAGGCCCTGCTCGCGCACGCTCTGCCCCTTGCCGACGAGTGCTACGCTGAGATCGTCAAGCTCATCGAGGGCTAAACGAAAAGATTCATCAAAAATGGCTTCGGTGCGCGCACACCGAAGCCATTTGCATTGCAAAGGAGTTGTATTTTTCCATGACCATCCAGCATTTAACGCCGAGTGACTACATTACGACCAAGTGGTCCGGCGGCCTGACGACCCAGCTCGGCATCGCGCCCGCGAGTGCGGTGTACGCAGACCGCGACTTTTTGTGGAGACTCAGCTCTGCGACCGTTGAGGACGCAGAGTCCGACTTTACGGCGCTGCCCGACTATGAGCGCCTCATTTCGACGCTTGAGGGCACGATCGAGCTCAACCACAACGGCGGCGAGAAGCTGACGCTGAATCCCTACGAGGTCCACCGCTTCGACGGCGGCGACGACACGCACTCCTGGGGCCGCTGCCGCGACTTCAACCTCATGCTCCGCAAGGGCAAGTGCGAGGGCAAGATGCGCGGCGAGCACCTTGCGGCGGGCGAGCACAAGACCGTCCACGGCTGCGAGGGCATGACGCTCATCTACTGCGGCGTGGGCGAGGTTCACGTCATCGTCGGCGACGAGAGCGTCGAGCTCAAGGCTGACGAGGCCGCGCGCCTCGACGGCTACGCGGGCGAGATCAAGCTCTGCTCCAAAACGGGCGCAAAGCTGATGCTCGCCAAGGCGAAAGCGGTCTGAGCCTGCCGCGGGAAGTCTCAAAAAATGGGTCTCTGCAAAGATGCAGAGACCCATTTTTTATTTGCATGATGTAAGTGATCTGCGGAACGCGGGTGTGGATCAACCGGCTATCGGGAGCGTTTCCGCGCCGAGGTCGACGATGTTTGCGCCCGCGGCAGGCGCGGTCTTGACGTTCTCGCTCGTCGTCTGCGCGGTGGAAGCGAGGTCAAACGTCACCTCGCAGAGGTTGCGCACCTGCACGCTGCCCTTGGCGGACGCCTGATTGCCGCTCGACTTGACGGTCATATTGAGCGTTGCGAGCGCACCGGACTCATCGGCCATCGCCATCTTGCACACGAGCGTCGCGGACGCGCCCTGTACGGTCATGTCGAGCGCGAAATCGGTCAGGCCGTCTTTCTTGAGCGAGTCGGCGGTGTAGTTCGTCTCACTGTCCATGCTGTTCATCAGCTTGGCGAGCTCGGCAAGGCCGAAGTGCCACTGATATCCGCTGCCGGACTTGACAAACGTGCTGTCGGCGTACATCAGCTTGATGAGCTGTGCAGCGGCGGTGCAGCCTTCCCAGGAAGCAAAGAAGTGGTTGGCGTCGCCCTGCTGCATCATGGCATAGAGCAGGTGACCGAAGGTTGTGGCAGACGCAGACGCGGCGGAAATGGCCTGCTGATAGAGCTCAGAATAGTTCAGCTCGCCGAGGGCGTACCATGTGCCGCTCTTGCTTTCGCTCATCGCGTCGAGAAGCGGGCTCTTGATATAGGCCTTGTCGGAGAGGATGGCCTCGGCGCTGAACTTGGCAAGCTGTGCGCGGTACTCGGCGGGGATAGAGTCCTCGACGAGAGACTCTAAAAGCTCAAGCATGGAGGAGAGGTCAAGGCTCATCGTCAGGTTGGCCGCATCCTTGCCGGCGAGCACGGTCATGCTGCCGGAGTAGGGATAGCTCTTGTCGCCGTTGATGCTGTCGACGACCTTGACGGCGCCCTTGGCGGTCAGCGTGCTCTTCTGCGTCTTGGAGAGATCGGCGCTCTTGCTCTGCTGAGCAAGAAGGCTGTTGAGGATGGTGAGATCCTTGTCGACAGCCGCCGCCCAGGTATCCTCGCCCATCAGGAAGGCGAGCTTGTAGTCATTGTCCCAGAACACGTCGTAGCCGAGCACCTGCGAGAAAAAGCGCAGCGGCACCATGGTGCGGCCCTTGTCGATGTAGGAAACGATGTCCATCTTGACGGTCGAACCATCGGAGAGCGTGATGACGTCCGTGCCGATGACGTGAGTGAAGCTCACGTCACCCATCTTGACGCTTGCGGTGCGCGTGGCGGCGTCATAATCGACGACTGCACCCATAGCCTCGACTGCGGCGCGCATGGGCACCATGGTGCGGCCGCCCTTGAGCACAGGCACCGCGTCGGGGAAGGCGACGCATTTGTCGTTCAGGAGAATGTTGATCTGACCGGCGGCAGCGCCGAGCTCCTTGAGCGCCGCGGCACGCTGCTCGGCCTCGGCCTTGGCAAGCTCGGCTTCCAAGGCCGCCCAGTCAAAGTCCTCGTCTTTCGCCGTGTCCGCAGCGTAGGCGGGG
>ENA-OYZV01000461-OYZV01000461.1-human-gut-metagenome-genome-assembly--contig:-NODE-461-length-9942-cov-33.828360_pt1 | contig 9942 bp, 19 predicted proteins | sample MGYA00244203_ERZ653490 | MGnify/ENA primary metagenome ERZ653490 (study PRJEB26926, sample SAMN06165086) | human gut metagenome | biome: ENVO:00009003; feature: ENVO:2100002; material: ENVO:00002003...
AAAGTGCGCGTGAAAGCGGGCGCGAAAACCTATTCCGGCGGAAGCCTTGCTTCCTTCGTCTATTCCCGCGATCACATCGTCAAAGAGCTTTCCGGAAAGCGCGCCGTGATTACCTACGGCGGAACGGTTGTCGCGGCGGTGAACGTCGATGATCTAACGCTTGTTTAACACACGCACAACGCACGGTATGCGTTACACAACGCGCGCCGTGCGTTAATTGCGCTATGAAAGGGGACGCAATGAAAAACAAACCTTCGAGCGGGAAGCGGGTGGCGAAGCGCCGCTTCTTCAAGGCTGACGAACGCTTCGCAACGAAAGCCGTTATTGTGATCGCAATTACAACGGCGGCTTTCATCGTCGCGCAGTACGTTTCATTCCTTATCACGCGGCAGGAACAAACCGTTCTGATCGAATGGTATTTCCGCGCCGTCGTGATCGAATGCGGCGCAATGATGATGAAGCGTCTTGCCGAAGTAATCGTCGGCAGGATTAAGAAAAAAGAAAAAATCGACATAACAGAAAGCGAGGATACAAACAATGACTATTGATCTTACCAGCATTGCAAACGCCGTGATCGCTCTTATCGCGGCTATTATTACCGCCTTCGTGATCCCGTGGATCAGAAGCAAGACGACCGCCGCACAGTTTGAGAAAATCAAAATGTGGGTAACGGTTGCCGTCGAAGCCGCCGAACAGATTTACACCGGAAGCGGCAGGGGCGCAGAGAAGAAAGCATACGTCGTTGAATTTCTGAATAACAAGGGCTTCAAGATCGACGCGGAAACGCTGGATAAACTGATCGAAGCCGCCGTCTTTAATCTTCCGGACTACTTCACTATTTCCGGCATTCCGGCGGATACCGACAGCAACAAAGAGTAATTGACCGCGCGGCGGATCGCGCTTCCCCTTTCAGCCTTCCGCCGCATAAAGAACAATCCCCCGTGCGGGCTTTCAAGCCTTGCACGGGGGATTTTTTGTTTGGTTCACTTCGTATAGACGACGCGCGCTTCGGCGTTGTAAATCTTTTCGTTATCTTCAAAGCAATCAATCGTGATCGTTACATCATCGACGCGATCAACAATCGGGAGCGTTTGCGAAAGATCGCTTTTCCGAACGTATCCGATCAATTCATCTTCTGCAAAAACACGGACGGCGGGCGCGCCTTCGTATTCGCACGTTTCCAAACGACCGTCAATTCCGATACCGTCGCTTTCGCGATACAGCTTCGCAAGAACACGCTGGCGGCTATCGAATGTTACGCCGGACACAGGCAAAGAAAGAACGCCGTGCGTAGCTTCAAATTCGCGTCGGCGGGCTTCTGCTTCCGCTTGCGCGCGGGCTTCTTCCTCTTGCTTCAAGCGCGCTTCGGCGGCGGCTTTACGTGCCTTTTTTTCTTTGAAATATCCTACAAGCGCGAGGACAACGGCAACGGCAACACCGGAAGCGAATTCGCCGATCCCATCCGGAAGGAAGGTAAAGGAACATACAAGGAACAGCGCGGCGGCAACAAAAAGAGCGATAGAAGATTTCTTCATTCTCATTCCCCTTTCAAATTGTAAATTTTTAAGGCAGAATTCGCCCATTCTGACCTTTAACACAATTATACGCCCGCCGTGCGCTAAAATCAAGAATAAAGCAGAATATTCACACACGCTTTGCAAATAATCAGAATGAAGAGGGATCGCGGCGGCAATGAAGATATATGATTACAACGGCAAGAAGAACATTTGCGGCGACCGATTGCGCGAAGCGCGCGTCGTCCGGCGGCTACGGCAAGAGGATTTAGCCGCACAAATACAGTTGAAGGGGATCAATATGGAGCGGGACAGCATAAGCCGAATTGAAATCGGTACGCGCTTCGTATCAGACTTTGAATTGAAGATATTTGCGGAAGTGCTGGAGGAATTCAAAAAGGCTTGCGCGGACAACGGGACAACGCCGACAACGGAAATCAAGAAGTTTATTGCGGCGTATTGCGAAGCGGCGCGGGGTAAGTAACTATCGGCAGGGGCGGCAGAAATGCCGCCCTTTTGTCATATTCGGAAGCCGGAGGAAGAAAGAATGCACAAACACTTAACATGGACGGATCGTCTAAAGATCGAAAAGGGATTGAAAGAGGGCTTGAAGCCTTGCGCGATCGCTGACCGTCTGCACGTCCACAACACAACGATATACAGGGAGTTGAAGCGCGGACGCTATACGCATTTGAATTCCGACTTGACGACCGAAGAACGCTATTCGCCGGAGATCGCGCAACAGCGCTATGAAGAGAACCTAAAAGCCAAAGGCGGCGAATTAAAGATCGGCAACGACTACGAATTAGCCGCTTTCATCGAAAAGAAGATCGGCGAAGAAGGTTATTCCCCCGCCGCCGTCGTCGGAGAAATCAAGCGGCTGGGGCTGACCTTCAAAACGGAGATCAGCGAAAAGACAATCTATAATTACATCGACAAGGGCATATTCTACGGGATCAGCCGCGAGAGCTTGCCGGAACACGGGGAGCGGAAGCGGAAGTATGACAAGGTGGAGCGGAAGAAAGCCGCCCGCGCGCCGCAGGGCGAAAGCATAGAGGAACGCCCGCAGGAAATCAACGATCGGCAAACCTTCGGACATTGGGAAGGCGATTGCGTATGCGGGAAGAAGCGGACGAAGGAAACCTTGTTCGTTCTTTCGGAGCGCTTGACGCGGAACGAAATTATTATCAAAATGCCGGATCAGACCGCCGCCAGCGTCGTGGCGGCGCTGAACAAATTAGAACGCCGCTTCGGGAAGAAGTTTTCACAGATATTCAAAAGCATTACGTTTGACAACGGATCGGAATTCATGGATTGCGCCGGAATTGAAAAATCCGTCTACGGCAAAGACCGGAAGCGCACGAAGGTTTACTATTGCCACCCGTACAGCGCATACGAACGCGGCACGAATGAGAACATAAACAAAATGATACGGCGGTTCTTGCCGAAAGGAACGGACTTCCGGAAAGTAACCGCCGCATATATTCAGCGCGTCGAAACGTGGATCAACAATTACCCGCGCGAGATTTTAGGCTTTGAAACGTCCGGATCGCTCTTTGAAAGATACGTCGCCGAAGCCGCTTGAAGCCTTCTGAAAAAATATTTTAGTTTTTTCTGCTTTTACTCTTGACTTTTGCGAATGTTGAGAGTATCATTAAATGCAGAAGAAACTGTTACGGTTTTTCCTGCATTATTTTTTTATCCGAAGGCAGGCGGAAGGAGGTTAAAACATTGAACGGATACAGTTATTTGACGCTGGAACAGCGCCGCGAGATCGAAAGAATGTATGCAGAGGGTGAACGCGTTGTTGACATTGCCGCCCGTCTGAAAAGGAGCGCCGCCGCTATCTACGAAGAGTTGAAGCGCGGCTATACGGGAGAGTTTGACGGCTACGCCCGCCCGAAGTACAGCGCCGATCTTGCACAAGCGACGGTGCAAGAGAATTTCCGGCGCAGAGGAAACCGACGCGGCGCGAATTGCTGAAATACGAAAGGAGCTATTCAATATGAAAATGAAGAGGATCGCAAACAACGTGGCGCTTCAAACGATCGGCTACGTAATTAGCGGATTTACGAACGTGTATATCTACGTTCGGGAATGCGGCTATCAGAAGCGGGACATTTACAGGGGCTTGTATAAGCACTTCGCACACGACGAAATGAACAAATACGCATATTGCAAGATCACGGAGCTTCGCGCCGATGAAAACGTGCTTTATATCGGCATTGAAGAGTAACGCGGGAAAGGAGCTATTCGGAATGAGTACAACACGATACAAAATCCGTTTATGGGAATACGACGGCGAAGCGTCCGTCGCAAACGCCGTTACCTTCGACAGCTTCGAGGAAGCGGAAGCGCGGTTCAATGATCTTCACGTTTCGGAGGAAATGCCGTGCGTTGAGTTCATCAAAGAGCAGATCGCGAACGGGTGCATTATCGGCGACGAAGTTTTGAACGTTCGGCAGTTCACTTCGGTATTTGACGCTATCACGAAGGACAAGCCCACGCTGGTGGGCTTCCTTCGTTCCCTTCCTTGCATTGAAGCGCCGTGGGACGCGGCTTTTCAGAAGCGTTATTGCTCTTCCTGCACGGCGGAGAATTGCGACGCTTGCGCGAATGAGCAGTTCCGGAACAATCCGGAATGGTGGCTTTCCCTTCCGGCGGCGGAGGTGGCACAATGACGGCGGATCGGGCGCGCAGGGCGCTTGCCGTCCTGCAAGACGCGGACGGGAAGTTTATTTGTGAAGTGCCTTGCGGTTACATAGTCGAGCAGACAGCCAGCGCACACAAGCCCCGGCGGATACAGGCACAACGACGGCGGCGGGCAATGCTTCGCCGTCGCGTCGCCCTTACGGTTGCGTTGCTGACCGTCGCCGCCCTTCTTGCGGCGCTTATGCCGTGGAGCGGGAGCGGTGCGGCGGACAAGCCGAAGGATACGACCGCCGGAACGCTTGAAGAGGTACACCAGCCGACCGCCGTTCTTCTTCCTTCGAGCGGGACGGTGGCGGGATATGTGCCGAACGCGGCGGAGGTTGAAGCCCTTGCAAAGCTGATCTACGGCGAAGCGGGGATCGTTCCTTCTACGACGGAGCAAGCGGCGGTTGTATGGTGCGTTCTGAACCGCGTTGACGATCCGCGCTTCCCCGACACGGTGCTGGAGGTTATCGAAGCGCCCTATCAGTTCAGCGGCTACGATCCCGAATATCCCGTGAAAGAGGAATTCGCCCTTCTTGCGGCGGACGTGCTGACACGATACCGCGCGGAGCGGGACGGCGAAGAAAACGTCGGGCGGGTGCTTCCGGCGGAATACTGCTTCTTCACGGGCGACGGGCGGCGCAATCACTTCACAATGAAATGGAAAAGTACGGATTGCTTCGGCTGGACGCTTGAAAGCCCGTACACAGATTAAGGGAGGGACACACAATGAAGGACAACAAAAGCGGCTGGCAGTTCCCGAAGGCGCTTGAAATTATCAAGTGCAAGGAAGGAAACAAAGAGTTTATGAAGGAACGTCCGGCGCGCCGCCCGTTCGGAAACACCGTGCTTATTTGCGAATATCCGATCGACGACACGGCGGCGGAAGAGCCGAACGCGAAGTTGATTACATGGCGGCTTGCGAAGCGCGCCGCGCGGGACTTCTTGCGCGTTTCCTTTATGCCTTCGGCTATCGTATCGTCGGCGGCGCATGGCGGGAAAACCGCCGTCCGCGTCTACGGTAAATATTAAATCGCACGAAAGGAGCTATTCAATTATGTTCAGCAAGAAAAAGACAGAATGCCGCGTTTGCGGCTATCGCTTCACACCGGAGCGGGAAAACATCTACACGGCGGAAGAACCGCGTTCTATGGCGTATATGCTGACGAAAGCGCCGACGCGCTTTTCGGCGGTTGATTGCCCGATTTGCGGTTGCCAAATCGCGCTGGCGATCCGCGTTCCCCGCGTTGACATTTCGGACAATGCGGAACGGCACGACGCGGACGCGCTCAACATTCCCGCTTCACCGTATCCGGACGGGGACAAAGGCGTTCTGGCTTGTCCGAATTGCGGAAGCGGTGAATATCTGCACAACGCAGACGAAAACGAAAACGCTTTTTGCGGGCAATGCGGACAGGCTATCAAGTGGGGGTGCGAAGATGAAGATTAAAAGTATCGCCGCTATCTGCAAGAAGAACAAGAATATTGCAATCTTCGAGCGGTACAGCAACGACGGCGACATATTAACGCAGTACATCGGCGACGGATCGGCGGTTTATCCGGTTGTCGGGCTTCCCCAGCTTGACAAAGAAAGCCTTTTAACGATCTTCGACGTTCCGGAGAAAGACCGCGATAATTACTTCGTGAAAACGCTGGGCGTTCCGGCGGGTATCAGCTTCGAGGATACAGACGAAACGGAAAGACACGTCGAGCGGGAAGGAATTTCGATCATCTATTCCGGACGAACCTTGAAGCCGATCCGCACAACGCGCGGGCTGGACGTACTGGAGCTTTACGAACGCCGCACGGCGGAGGGAACGCCCTACATCGTCGCGAAGGCGGGCTTCCTGCTTCAAGCGGTGATTATGCCGTATGACGTTATCAATCAGCAGTTCGTGGAGAGCTTGCAGGACTTAACGCGGGAATGCGAATTTTCCCTTTCCGAAAAGGAACGCAGGGAGCGCGAAGCCCGCGACCGCTTCACATTCACAGAACCGGAACAATGTTCCTTGAACGTTGCTCCGGACACGGGCGAGGTTGTCGAGGAAAGCGAGGTGGCGGACGAATGAACGCGGCGCTTCTATCCTCTAAAAATATGTGCTGGTGTACGCCGCAAGACTTCTTCGACAAGCTGAACGCCGAATTCGGCTTCGTGCTTGATCCGGCGGCGACCGACAAGACGGCGAAATGCTCTTTGTATTACACGCCGGAAACGGACGGGCTTTCACAAAGCTGGGATCGCGGCGGCGCGGTATTCTGCAATCCGCCTTACGGACGCGAGATCGGCAAGTGGGTTCAAAAGGCTTTCGAGGAAGCGCGGGGGGGGGTATCCGATTGTTTTACTTATCCCAGCGCGGACAGACACGGCATATTTTCACGATTACATTTACGGGAAAGCGGAAATCCGCTTCGTGCGCGGGCGGCTACGGTTCACGGACGACGACGGAAACGCCGCCGATCCCGCGCCCTTCCCGTCAATGGTAGTTATCTATAACGGGGAGCGGGTGAAGAATGAATAACCGACAGGAAAAGCCGCCCTTGAAGTGCTTGCTGGGCATTGATCCGGAGAAGGCGCAGAAATGCAAGCCTTTGGAATGCGCTTCTTGCGGCTGGGAAGCGACAGAAGCCGCACGGCGGCGGGAATACGTGAAGGAACACGGCTTGACGCTATGCGCTGATGGCTTCCGGCGGCTGATTATCAAGAAGGAGAACAACATGGCGAAACCATACAAGGAATGCCCGCTTTGCGGCGCACATCTTGACAGCGGCGAAAAATGCGATTGCCGAACGGCAGAAGCCGACGACAACGCCGAAAAAGAATTGAAGGAGAGGGCAAAAGACAATGACAGGAATTAACGAGGTTGCGAAGGAAATTCACGAAAACGCCGTCGCGCACGGCTGGTGGGACGAAGAACGCGGTTTTCCGGAGGTTTTAGCGCTCATTCATTCGGAGGTATCCGAAGCGCTGGAGGAATACCGCAACGGACACGGCGCAACGGAAATCTATTTCAGCGACAACGGCAAGCCCGAAGGTATCCCGACGGAGCTTGCGGACGTGATTATTCACGTTCTTGATTATTGCGGATACGCAGGGATCGACATTGACGCGGCGATCTCACAGAAGCACGAATACAACAAAAGCCACCCGTATCGGCACGGCGGCAAGAAGTGTTAAACGAAAGGAGCTATTCAATATGAAAGAGAACAAACACGGCTTCGAGCCGAAACAGGAATTCACAATGGGCGGGATCGCTTGGACGGTCATTCAGACGGGCGCGGATTGGGTGAAGTGCATTGCTTCCGATTGCGTCGAGGAACGCGCCTTCGATGAAGAGAACAAGAACGACTTTGCCGCTTCTTCCCTTCGCGCCTATCTGAACGGCGAATTCTTGCGCCGTCTGATTAAGGCGGGCGCGCCGGAAGAAATGTTCGAGTATTTCAACATCGACTTGACCGCCGACGACGGTTTGAAGAATTACGGCGGCGATCGCGTCCGGATCGGGCTTATCACTTGCGAGGAATACCGCCTTTTGCGCGGCAACATTCCGGCGCTTCCGGATCGTTGGTGGTGGACAGCTACACCGGACAGCCCGATAAATTCTTTCGTCCGCCGCGTCGGTTCGGGCGGCTCTTTGGTCGGCTACAACGCGTACTACGGCGACTGGGGCGTTCGCCCGCTTTGCAATCTCAAATCTGAAATCTTGGTATCGTACTTAAACGGCGAGAACGCAGAGGAACAGAAGAAGCGCGCCGAAGCCGTCGATATGATGAAGCATATTGCCGCCGCGTGGGACATCGACGCGGAAGAGGTTTTCGGGAGGGCTGACGAATGACAATGTATCAATTCATGGTGAACGCCTTTTATATGCTTTGCGGCGTTGCTTGCGTCGCCGCTTCCGTTGTGATCGTCTACATCGTTTTGAACGTGCTTTTCAGAGCGCTTCGGAGGGGCGGCGGGAACAATGGCAGATATTAAGATCGACGAAGAAATGCTTTTGCGCGCGGGGCTTGGGATCGGCTACGCGTTCGCGCCCTTCTTTCGGGGCATTTTAGAAGGCGTTGAAGATTACACGATCGAACAAGCGGCGCGGGAAATGCAGGAAGAACACGACGCGCAGGAAGCCGAAGAGGGCTTGAAACGTCCGGTTGAAAAAACGCTGATCGGCGATTGCCGGAAGTGCTGGTGCGATCAATGCGCGAAGCTGGAACAATGCGTTCACTTGCGCGAGGGCGCGCTTCCGGACGGGGTACGCCCGTTCCCTTGCGTCGGGTGCGCGGACGGAATGCGCTTCAAACCTTGTGAAGAAGAACGGTGCGCCGATTTCGAGCAGGGCGCAGGATTTAATAACGGCTGACAAAACAAAAAAAGAGAACGTCCGGTTGCGACGTTCCGGACGTTCTCTTTTCCTCTTACATAGCTGTAAAAGGAGCTATTCAATATTGAAATTATAGCATTTTACGGCGCTTTTGTCAAGGAAGGGCGGCGGGATTATGCAGAGGGTTAAAAGACGTATTTTTTCGGGCGTTGTATGTGAACAAGAGGTTTACACCGTATCCGATCGAGCGAACATCAAAAAAGCTGAACCGCGACCGCGCTTCAAGGACGACGAAGAGCGCGCGCAACACCGGATCGGCATATCAAAGCGGAAACACCAGCGGCTGGTTAATGAAAACTTTTCGCCGCTTTCCTTATATAGTACGCTGACGTTCGACGACGACAGCGAAGTTCATACATTCAGCGAAGCGCGCAGAATACGCGACAATTACTTCCGGCGGCTTCAAAGGGCTTGTCCCGACGCGAAGATCATTATTTACATGGGGCGCGGCAAGTCTACGAACCGAATTCATTTTCACATGATTTCGGACGGCATACCGGAAGAAACGATCAGCGGCAAGTGGAACGACGGATCAGTAATCCATATTCGGCACTTGCGCGAACACAATTATTATAACGGCGTTGACTACGGGCAGGATTACACAGGGCTTGCGGATTACCTCTTCAACCATTGGACACCGGAACAGGGCGGACACCGTTGGAAGGCGACGCGCAATCTTCGCCAGCCGGAGAAGGAAGCGCCGACGCTTGCACTTCGGACGTATACGGATAAGAAAGCACCAATCGCGCCGAAGGGTTACAAGCTGGTGGAAGCCCGCGCGACGAAGTGGGGCTACATATATTATAAATATGTACGCGAACCGGAGAAACCGAAACGCCGGAAGAAACGCGAATAGCGGGAACGCCCGAAGGGGCGCAATAAAAAGCCTTGTAAATGTGTAAAGTTTTACGACCAGCGCTTTCCCTTCCGGAAGATTGATTTTATTTATTCCCCGTCGCCCGCTTTTCAGAGATCACGAACGCGCGCATTGTCAAGGGTGCGAAGCACGGCGAAGCCGCTTGCCCTTGATAATGAAAGCGCGGGAGTGATAAAAGCGGGAAGGCGGCGGGGATATAAAATCAATCGTGAAGGATCAGTTCAGAAAACGGATCGAGGAAGCCAGCCGGATCGCCGATAGATTTATTCCTTTAAGCCCGTTCCCCCCAGCGGGGGGCGGAGGGGGGGGAGAAAAAGAAAGAAGGTGAACAACGTATGCTTGAATTGAACAAGCTGTATAACATGGACTGTATGCAGGGAATGAAAGAGTTTCCGGACGGCTTCTTCGATCTTACGATCGTTGATCCGCCTTACGGTATCGGCATAGACGGACAGAAGAAGCGCGTATGCGGCAATCCGAA
>ENA-OYZV01000463-OYZV01000463.1-human-gut-metagenome-genome-assembly--contig:-NODE-463-length-9887-cov-4.796989_pt1 | contig 9887 bp, 19 predicted proteins | sample MGYA00244203_ERZ653490 | MGnify/ENA primary metagenome ERZ653490 (study PRJEB26926, sample SAMN06165086) | human gut metagenome | biome: ENVO:00009003; feature: ENVO:2100002; material: ENVO:00002003...
ACTGTAAACCATGTTTTTAAAAGGAGGTATGTGATATGCCGTTTTTAATTAATCCTGTTATGGTCGCTGCTTCTGAGGGCAGTGCTGCCCTGCAGCTTAATTTCGACCCCAGTAAGATGTTTGAATATACCAACGTTATTACTAGCTCTATGATGCCGTTGGTTTACATCTCTGCCGGTTTTGCTCTCGGCTTCACCATCATCTATGCGCTGAAGAATGCTTTCTCCGGCGGTGTCCGTCTGTAACGGAGGTGTAGATGTGGAGGAAAAGATATCATCGGAGGAACTTCAGAAGAATATTCCGAAGACTGATGAGGTATCTGATTCGGATGCTGTTTCTGAATCTGCTGTAACCACAGTGTCCGGGAATGATGTAGTACGCATTCCCGGCTCTGCGGTGGCAGCTTATTCAAATGATCTGTTTCCGGTCTATGATACCTATGAAGCTTTTATGGAGTCTCCTGTCTATGTTACGCGCTATGAAAATGAGTTATTGAGCCGATTGGAGTTCATCCAGTATGCTCTGGCTATTATGATAGCTCTTCTTTTTTTACTCATTTTTAAGAAAAAATAGGTCGATTTTAGGAGGTGTCTCATGGATCTTTTGGTCTGGTCTGCTTATTTTTTTGCCGGGGTCTTTGTTATTAATGTTGCGCTGGAAGTGGTCGGTGCTGCCTGTGATCTGAGTAAGATCCGCATTGTAAGCAAGACCCGTTAGGAGGTGTTTAAAATTGTATGCAGTGGAACTGGAAGCATTTAATTATGCTGCTGTGTTTGGTGTATGCCTTGGCATTTACATTATCATCAATTTGGATGTGCTGCTTCGGTCTGCACTGACCTTTGTGAAAGGATGGCGAAACTGATGATCTATATGGTTACCGACTCCGGGGTTCGGTCTGCTAAGAACCTTCATGAGTTTAATAACAAATATCATGTACTGCTGGAGGAATCGGAGTGTGTCCCTCTGGGTCCTGATCTTGTGGTGACTGCCACTAATCAGGATCTTGAGTTCCTGCAGGACAAAGCCAGAATGAGCAATATCATGTTCGGGAACTTCTTCAAGAAAGATAATTCTGTGAAGATCTTCGCAATAGTGAATATTGTACTCTCTGTGCTGATCATATTTACAAAATAAATGTATCTCATTTGTTTACGCTGCAGCTTCTGATCCGGAGCGTGCCGGTGTTGCTTTTGAGATACAAGAAAGGAGTGCGTTATGGCTGGTATTGACTTTCAGGCGATCCTGGACAGTATGTCTGCCGGAAATGTGAGCAATGATCCCATACGGTCTATTTATGAGATCCTGCCTATATACGATAATGATCAACAGCATCTACTTTTCCAGGCTTTTTATTTTATCGAGAAGTATGATCTTGCTGATATGAGGTCCATGTTTGAGTCTTTCGATAAGGTCATGGCTCATAACAAGAACCTGGGGCTGCTCTCTTCCAAGGTGCTCCAGAATCTGCTGAGTGCATATACCCAGAACGAGTATCTGCGTGGTATTAAAGTATCGACTCTCAATAACGTAACAGATGTGCAGCAGGAATAGCGGGCTTTACCAGCAAATATGCCTTTGATCTGCGCATGTTTTATCGGGACAGGGGCGCTTTTCCCCTTTCCCAATATGCGAAGATGTTAATGCCCTTTTGTGGAACCTGTGCAGCCAGTATCGCAGATGTAGCCGGTGACTGCCGCCCTGTGTCTCACCCACCCCCTTTTTCTTTGGTGATGCCCTTGCCCTTAAAAAATTACGTCATTCACGCTTTTTGTGGCAAGGGTGAAGCCTCGAAGAGGTTCAGCCCGACTACGTGTATTGTGTTTTAAACAAGATCCCACGCAAGCTATGCCCTTGCCCTTTGAAGGGGGTGGTCTTGCGGCGTGCGCGATAGATCATGTTCGTTTGTAATGGCTCAGTGATTTATAGATGTGTGTCCCCCTCAGGGGGAAATACATCTATGGTTTTTTCATTGAGCTATTACAAACGGCCCTTAATGGTCTATCGCGCGACGCTCACAGTTGAAAGGAGTGATATTATGCCCGGCGCTATCGTCGGTATCTACGGTGTGCAGCGTAGTGGTAAGACTCTGATCGCTTATAAGCTTGTAAAAGGTTTACAGCAGGCCTGTAAGCAGCAGGGGATCTATCTACCGGTGTACACAAATTTATATTCTCCCCGGGATCCTGAATTCCGGTTTGTTAATTCTATGGATGAGCTGCCGTTGGATCTCTCGCCGAAGGTTGTCCTGATCGATGAGATCTATAACGGCTGTGATGCTCAGGACTACCGGAAACTTAAGGATATCAGTATATTTATCAATACGCTGGGAAAACAGAACTGCCTGTTCGTCTTTACCAGCATTGATGCGCAGATGGTCTATAACCGGATCCGTAACCAGATGAATGTGGTGATCCTGGTCAAGAGCTCCTCTACGCATATCCATTATCGTTTTCTCTATCTCAACACCGGGAAATATACGGATTTTGTGGTAGAGAAAAACACTGCATTGTTCGAAGGGGTCTTCTATGATACCAACTTCATCCCGTTGGACTTCGACTGGGAGATGAAGTCCTGGCGGGAGAAGCTGGAGAAGTTCTATAGAGACAACTACGATATGCAGATCAAATTATGAAAAATTAAATATCGAGGTTTGGCTGGGTGCGCGTGACCTTGTGTCACGCGCAACAGGCGAACCGAATTTTGCCGGTTGTGTTGCCGGAACGGGCCGCCGCAGGCGGTCCCGTTCCCTTTACTTGACAATAGCAACACAATTAGGGTAGTTTTGTAAAATTGAGGTAATTTATATGCCATATAACGTACGTCTTAAAAAGTATAAAAATGGTACTTTTCAGTTGACGTATTATCATCGGGCAATCAGAACCAAAGATGATTATTGTAGACCATATAATCTTCCCGATCTACATACTACTGACTATGATGATGAGGATGATGATTTTGATATTGATAAATGGATTGAATTAAAACAAAAATCACCATTTGATATGTCATATGATCCTTTGCAGGTTACGGAAATAGGTTCAGAGGTAGATGAAGAGATTGACGAAGCTGCCGATCTGGAAGAGGAATATATTTCTCCTGAGGAAGCTGCCAGTCGTAGGGAGCGGTCGCTGATCTCATCTTTGAACCGGTCAAAACGTATGATCTATGATTATGGCCGGGCAAATAAATGGGAATGGTTTTTTACATTGACATTTGATCCAGTAGATCATTTCGATGAATTCAACTTTTCGGAATCAAAAAAGAAGGTATCGAACTGGTTTCACAACATCAAAAAGAAATGTCCGAAGTTAAAGGCACTGATCGTACCGGAGCAACATGAGTCTGGTGCCTGGCATTTTCACGCACTGGTCTCAAACGTTGATGAACTGACATTTGAAAAAGCAGTGAATAATCAGAAGTTTCGTAAAAAGAAGAATGGTGAATTGATGCTCAATAAAAAAGGAGAGCCTGTCCCGAATAAGTATTATGGCGAATACTTAAGGACAAGCTATCCAGACGGTGAGTACATATATAACATCAAAGAATATAGAAACGGATATACCACTGCAACAAAAATTACTGATACTTACAAAGCTGTTTCCTATATCGTCAAGTACATAACAAAGGATTTGTGCGAATGTACTTTCGGTAAGCAGCGTTACCTTGTTACTAAAAACCTTGATCTGCCTGAAAGAACCCTTGGTTTTTGTGAACCTAAAAACCTGATGGATGCTCTTCAATTTGTAGAATACAAGTTCGGTGTGCATTTGTCAATAGATTGCATAAAAACCTATAAGGTAGATGTTCCCAACTATTCAAACCGGGTATCTGTGTTTGAGTTCAATGTATAAATGTATCTCGTTAGATCTTCCGGATCCGGGAAAGCTTCAGCTGATTTGAGATACATAATGTGAGGTGTGTAATGAAAACTTTTTTGGTCGTGTTATATTTTTTAATTTGGTTTTGGTCTTTGTTTGAGACCACGACCAATCTTCATCTTTGGGGAACAGTTGACGGTATTATTATGTTTCTGTTTTTTACTGATTTAGGTGTTCTTATTTATTCTGTTTTGGAGGTTTACGGCGTATGGGAATATGTATCTGTATATGTGTCACAGCTATTATCATAACTTTGATAGGTGCTGGTTGTTACTATTTGGAGAATCGTTCTATGCAGGATCAGGAAGCTGCTATGGATCTCTGGTCACAGCTCCGGGATCTTCGTGCTAAATGTAATAGCATGGAGCAGCAAATAAAAGAACTGAAAGAGAGGTGTGATAATGAATCTATATTATCTTAACCAGGAAGTGAACCGACTCCGCATGTCTGCTAAAGAGAATATTTATTCCAGGTGGAGGTTAGGAGAGTTGTTAGCAAAAGCTGATTCGGATGGTCTACATATCCACCAGGATAGATCTACTGGTCACATTACTATTACCGGAGGAAATAAGAATGGTACTTACTGAAGCTCGTGATCTGTTTCTGAATGATCGTGAAACTTATTGTTCTGATAAGACTGTTAAGAACTATCGGAACAATCTTGGTTACTTTTTTAATTTTGTTTCTGATCGTTTTCAGAAGGAACCTGATCAGATCACCCTTGAGGAAGTTGAAAAGCTGGATATTAACCAGTATTCAATTTATTTGAAAAATAAGATCCGCAATGATAATAACCCTAACTTTAAAGCAAAGGAGCCCAGGAAGATCTCTGCCAGGACTCGAAAAGATTACCTGAAAGATATGAAGTGCTTTTGGTTATTCTGTATTGAGAATGGCTATTGTCAGATAAACCCTTCGGAGCATTTGAAGCTTCCCAGAGCTTATGCGCGGATGGTCGAACCATTAACTGTTGATGAGGTGAATATTATTGATTCCTGTTATAGCATTAACAGTACTTTTGGATGCCGGAACCTTGCTATGATCCATTGCTTACTGGATGCCGGTATGCGCCCGGGAGAAGTTGTCCGCCTGAAGATCCAGGACTTACATTTCTCTGAAAGTTATTTTGTGATCCATTTTTCAAAAGGTGGAAAAAGCAGAATTGTTCCTATGGGGCGAACTGTAAAGAAGTATCTGCAGTATTGGTTAGAAAAGCGTCCTGATTGTAGTCATGAATATGTATTCTGTGTTGAGAATGGTGATCCTCTTACCGGCAATGCTTTGAAGTGTGTGATTGATCGTTTGAAAATATCTTCCGGAATTACCAGGTTGTTTCCCTATCTGCTCCGGCATACATTCGGTACTAGCTTTTGCCTTGGCGGTGGCAATCTGGAGATCCTGCGGCTGTATATGGGTCATAGCTCCATAGAGACTACTCAGGGATATTTACATCTGGCTGATAACCTGCGGTTCTGTAACAATATTTATCATTTGGATTCTATATTCTTTGTGAAAGCATATTGATGGAGGTGCGTTATGTCATATTGTGAAAAGTGTGGTATTAATAATGCTTGTGAAAGAATTGACCTTGTTGGTGAGCCAGTTCTTTGTGAAACTTGTTATTTGTCTGAACTTTTTGGTGATTGTGACTGTGATCGCTGTTTTAATGGATATTATGAGGGTGATCGTTTACGTTGTGATCTTGAAAAGTGTCAACCTCGATATATTTAATGGAGGTGCGTTATGTTATATAATCCCCGGAACTATCAGAAGAGTATTAATAAATCTATCCGGTTATCTCAGCCCGTATATGATTACATCATGCAGGCCCCCGGCGATGGCTTTAACCAAAAGTTTGAGAACATCATCATTGATGCCAAAGAGTCCGAAGCCAGGAGACAGAAAACTCTTAAAATGTTGTTGGAAGTGATCCCTTCTTCCATTTTCCTAACGTTGCTTGTTTTATACCGGTATCCTTTTCTAACTGGTAGCCCGATATATCTCGTTCGTTCATGATTTCTAATAATTTTTCTATAAAATTCATTTTCCCTCACGCAAATACGACGCTATAGTTTACTATTTTCTATTGACTAATAAACTTTAGTGTAGTATATTCAGTTTGTAAACACAAATCGACGCTTTCGCAATTATTTTTTAACTTTTATTATAACATCATTTTTTCTAAAATGCATCAAAATTGCGTGCGTCTCTCATTTTACGGAGGTAAAAGTATGGACTTAATGAAAAAAGAGGTAATTGTCCTCAATGCAATCCAGTACCAGATGACTGATACTGAGACCGGTGAGATCAATGAAGGTACATCCGTTAGGTATCTGATGGCGAACAATCTCGCTCCCTGTGCTGAAGAACAGCAAAAGGGGTACAAGCTGGCGAAGGCCCGCGTTGGTTTCAATAATTTTAATGACTTCCCTGAGGTTCCCGGTGTCTATGAAGCTGATCTGGATGTCCGGATCAACAAGGACGGTGTGGCAATGGTCGTTGCTAACAGCTTCACTTTCAAGAAGTCATTAACAGGTAAATAGATCGGAGGATCATTATGGCTGCAGTAGTTGTATTTGCTATGTTGGTTTTTAGCTTTTGTGTATCGGTTACCGTTGTCTGTGATCGCATTAAGGCAAAGCGTGACCGGTAACATTCCCCTTTTTATATCTGCCGGGTGCAGCCCTACCTGCATCCGGTATCCCTTTTTAGAAGAAAGTGAGGAACTTTGATGTCGCATTCTGTTGTATTAACTGATATTTCTGGTAATCGTGTGTCTGTTTTTCCATGGTCTTTACATGTCAGATGCTCCAGATACACCTGCAGTGGTGAAGTTTTCATTGGTTATGATATTCATGCCAGTAAGGATAACGTTTACAGTGATGATGTAACCTTAAAAACTCCACTGTTGCATAGTGCAGAAGAGGCTCTCGATTATATTGATGTTTTACTTAGTAATGCATCTGGTGTTCAGCCGGATTCCGATGTAGGAGGTGTCCTATGTATCTGATTGCTTTGCTTAAAGTTCTGTATGCGAATGGGATTACGATTCGTGAAGGTATTGATTATGACAGCACCGGTGAGGTGACTGATGTGATATTTCTTGGTGAGCAGGCTGATGTGCCTGAAGAACTTATGTATTCTATCGTTCGTTCTATCCTGCCCGGTGGTGGTGGCTGTGTAGAAGTCGTAATTACCAGGTGATGCTATGGTAGTTTATTTCGATCCTAAAGTATGTAAGTACTGCCTGATGCAGAATGAGCGGTATCCGCTTAACTGCTGTCGTGACTTTGCTGATCGGCGTGATGATATCTTTGCTGCTTGTGAGCAGCTGATGCCGGAGGGAGATGTGATCTATGGAGATGTTAAAGAAATTCAAGAACAGAATCGTTCCGCTTGTGTTGGCGGTGGTGATATTTGCTACTAGCGTAGTCTCCGGCCCTGCGTCTCTGACTGCTCAGGCTTCGTCTGTTGCTGTATCTACGGAGACGAGTGTTGAGTTCGTGATGATGCTTTATAACATCTTCGAAACGATCTCTATTGCATCCGGTATGAAAGAAGGACTGGATGATTACTCTAAAGGTATGTCTATCTTTGAAGCTTTCATCCAGTTCATTGATGGCCTTACTTATGATCCTTTTAAGGAGTTCACTATTTACGGACCTGATGGTACAGCTATGACTCGTGAAGAGTTTGATGCCATCTGGGAGTCTGCTGTCGGTGCTGGTAAGCTGAAAGTCAGACCAAACGAAGGAGAATTTGCAAAGTACCGTGTTCTTACCGGTGGTCTTACTCCTACTCCGTCTCCTGATCCCAGTGCTTCCCCCTCTCCTTCCCCCATTCCGGGTCCCGGACATGGTACGGATCTTAATCCGAATATTCCGAAAAGAGCAATTCGTTCTTTTGCTATGGGCACGGATATGCAGTTCCAGAGAACTGTCGCTGACTTTCTTGAGTATGTGCAGAATAATGCTGTGCCGGAGGTGGATCCGGCAAAGTATTATGGTGCTGGGTTATTTGATTATGAATTAGATCAAGATGCTACTGGTAAATACATAATAAAAGGTCAAATTACAAAATACGATTCTAGTGGCTATTATCAAACTTATATTTTTGATACTACTTATCATACTCCTGTGGCTGCGTATATTAATTTTGCAAGTGATTCTAATAGTTATGATACACTTTGGTATTCCATTAACTGGGGATCGGGAATTGCTAATCCTAAACTTGATTGTGAAGTTTACTATTATGATACTACTGGTAATTTATATTCTTCATTTTCCTCTTCTACTAAAAATGTGTCTTCTGGTGCATCAGAATATTCTTTGGACTATTCTTTGAATATTCCGGTATTTGATTCTGTGCAACATGTTAAAGCATTTTTACAGTCAGAATCTTTGGTGGGGCTTTTAAATGGTGTTCCTTACGACTATCATTCCATGACTGCAGCCGCACCGGATACTCTTGAAAACTTATCCGGTACAAAGCTGGATCCTGCAAAGGTTCCTGCTATGAATAACGCTATGAAAGAAGCTGCAAATGGCATAGAAGCTACTGGCACTGACAAGGAAGCGAATAATGCTGAGATGATCGCAGCTGTGAAGGCTGCTGTTGCGGAAGCGTTGGCAGAAGCACAGCCGGATCCTGCTCCGGAGCCTACGGCTGCTCCGGATCCGGAACCATCTACTGCTCCGGATCCCGATGCCGGTACCGGTACATATAGCGGAATCCTTGGTTTGATTTTATCCGCAATTCAGGCTATTGCTTCTCAGATATGGGATTATTTTTCTCACCCCTTTGGAAGCATCATCGAAGGCATCACCAACATCGTTGAGCTCCTGCCTAAAGTGAATGAGCTGGTGCAAGCTCTGCCGGCTTCTATCTTTGGGTTCTTTCAGGTTCCTCTTGACCTCATTACGTCCGGTATCACGAACCTCTATAACGGAGTGCTCCGGATCATAGAGCTCTTACCGGAACAAGTGCAGCTGGTACTTGGTAATATCGTATCACTGCCCTCTGCCATGCTCCAGGCTTTTGCTGATCCTCTGGGTGCGATCCAGTCCCTGCTGGGTGCGCTGCCTTCCTGGGCGAATCTGCAAGGTTATCTTGATAAGATACTGGATGCCCTGGTTGATCCCGGTTCTCTTTTGGAACCTTCGAATCCCGGCGGTGAGGATCCCGGTGGTGACGGTTCCGGCGGTGGTTCCAAGTTTAATCTGTTGTCATTGCTCAACGGTCTGATCTACCTGATTCTGATACTGATACTGCTGCTCAAGATATTTATTCATTGCCTGCAGTTTATCATAAACATTTTCAAAATCGAAGCATCACCCGGGTTCCTGCCGGATGAGATGGTTATGGGTCTGAATTTTCTGAAACAGATCGAAATCACCGGTATTGGTTTATCTATCTACGATTTTATGATGGGACTCGTTTATATCCTTATGGTGTTCGGAGTCGTGAAGCTGCTCCGTGGCTATGCCTATAAGATTCATATACCGTCAGGAGGTGGTAAGTGATGAATCCAGAAGATTTACTCGTTAGTACTCCCCTTGATATCCCGGGTAAGATTGGAAGCTTCTTCCAGTCTATCCTGGACATGATCACCTCTGTGATCTCCGCCCTGCATATGCTGTACACCACGCTGCAGGAGTTTGACGCTATGATCATTGATATGGCTGATACAAACGGTACCAGTCAGTTTACTGGAATGCCGGTGGTGGAAGCGATTAGTACATTCCGGTACCTAGTCGGTGATGTAGCTTTTTATGTGATTTACCTGACTGTACTGTTTGGGTGCCTGTGGACGATTTATGTGCTGGTCACTAAACTGTATGAAGCTATAGACGCTCTAATCTCCCAGATTACTGGTTATAGCATTAAGGAGAACATAAGCTCTCTCCTGTTCAAATTAACAAAATAGATATAAATTGGCCATTTATATAAATGTAACTGTAAACCATGTTTTTAAAAGGAGGTATGTGATATGCCGTTTTTAATTAATCC
>ENA-OYZV01000465-OYZV01000465.1-human-gut-metagenome-genome-assembly--contig:-NODE-465-length-9859-cov-4.782028_pt1 | contig 9859 bp, 6 predicted proteins | sample MGYA00244203_ERZ653490 | MGnify/ENA primary metagenome ERZ653490 (study PRJEB26926, sample SAMN06165086) | human gut metagenome | biome: ENVO:00009003; feature: ENVO:2100002; material: ENVO:00002003...
GACCGTGACGATTATCTGGCGGACAATATCTTCTTTGTCCCGGAAAAAGCGCGCTGGTCCGCCGTGGCCGCGGCGGCGCACACGGAAGAAATCGGCAAGGTCATTGATGAAGCCATGCTTGCCATTGAAACCGAAAACAGGAGCCTGAAAAATGTCCTTCCCAAAAACTACGCCAGCCCGGATCTGGACAAACGGGTGCTGGGCAACGTCGTGGACATCTTCACCAATATGGACATGGGGGATGCGGAGGCGGGGAAAGACCTGCTGGGCAGGACTTATGAATACTGCATCGCCCAGTTCGCCGCCTATGAAGGCGTGAAAGGCGGCGAATTCTACACCCCCGCCAGCATCGTCAAAACCATCGTCGCCATCCTGAAACCCTTTGACAACTGCCGAATTTAGACCCGTGCTGCGGCTCCGGAGGCATGTTCGTGCAGAGCGTCAAATTCCTTCAGGCGCACAGCGGGCGGAAAGACGGCATCGCCGTTTACGGTCAGGAAAGCAATGCGGATACCTGGAAAATGGCGAAAATCAACATGGCCATCCGGGGCATTGAAGCCGACTTCGGTCCCCACCAGGCGGACACCTTCTTCAATGACCTGCATCCCTCCCTTAAGGCGGACTTCATCATGGCCAACCCTCCCTTCAACCTCTCCAACTGGGGGCAGGCCCAGCTGCGGGACGACGTCCGCTGGAAATACGGCATCCCCCCCGCGGGCAACGCCAACTACGCCTGGATCCAGCACATGATCCACCACCTTGCCCCGAACGGGAAAATCGGGCTGGTGCTGGCCAACGGCTCCCTGTCCACCCAGTCTTCCGGCGAGGGGGAAATCCGGAAAAACATCATTGAGGCGGATTTGGTGGAAGGCATCGTCGCCCTGCCCCCCAACCTCTTCTACAGCGTGACCATTCCCGTAACCCTCTGGTTCATCAGCAAAAACAAGAGGCAGAAAGGCAAAACGCTGTTCATTGACGCCCGGAAAATGGGAACCATGGTCACCCGCAAGCACCGCGACTTTTCAGAGGAAGACATCCGGAAACTGGCCGATGCCTTTGAAGCCTTCCAGAAAGGCTCTCTGGAGGAAATCAGGGGATTCTGCGCCATCGCAGACCTGGAAACCATCAAACGGCAGGACTACATCCTCACCCCCGGCCGCTACGTCGGAATTGAGGAACAGGAAGACGACGGAGAACCTTTTGAAGAAAAAATGGCCCGTTTGACTTCCGAACTGTCCGGACTCTTCGAGAAATCCCACAAACTGGAAACAGAAATTAAGGAACGATTGGGGGCCATCGGGTATGAAATATAATCTTTCGGATATATGCGACTATGTCCGGGGCAAAGTTGATGTGGCTTCCCTGATATATGAGAACTACATATCTACAGAAAATATGATTTCTAACAAAGGTGGCATCACCTCAGCATCCTCACTCCCCAGTGTGGCACAGACGCAGTCGTTTCAAGTAGGAGATATTTTAGTATCAAATATTCGACCATATTTCAAAAAAATATGGTTTGCTGAATTTAATGGAGGATGCTCCAACGATGTTCTGGTATTGAGAGCGAAAGACGGCATCAGCAAGAAATTTCTCTATTATGTGCTTACGGATGATACATTTTTCAATTATTCGATGCTTACATCCAAAGGTACGAAGATGCCTCGTGGAGATAAGGCCGCCATAATGAAATATGAGGTTCCAGGCTTTACTTACAAGGAACAGGAAAAAATAGCAAAAATTTTGGAGGCATTTGATAAAAAAATACAGCTTAATTTGAATATAAATGATAATTTACTTACGCAAGCGAAAGTACTTTTTAAAGCATGGTTTTTTGATTGGATCCCATTTGACAGAAAAATGCCTGATAGCTGGTCAGTAAGCACTCTTGGGGATGTTACTGATATGGGAGCTGGTGGTGATAAGCCTAAAACAACATCTCATCTCAAAACACCTGCTTGTCCATATCCGATCTATTCAAACAGCATAAGTGATTATGGTTTATACGGATATACTGATGCGCCAAAAATCATGAATGAAAGTGTTACGGTTTCTGCAAGAGGTACTATTGGTTATGTCTGTTTAAGACATATCCCCTATGTTCCTATTGTTCGTTTGGTGACACTAATTCCAAATACAGATATACTTAGCGCAAAATATTTGTATCTATTCTTGAGTCATCGTAACATTACTGGAACTGGCACAACACAACAACAATTAACCGTTCCCGATTTCAGCAAAACAGAGATCCCGATTCCTGATAAGCAGATTATGACTTCATTCACGGAAATCGTTACTCCTTTTTTTCAGCAAATATGGGCAAATGAAGAAGAAAATGAGAAACTTACTGAAGTAAGGGATACTTTGCTTCCCAAACTCATGTCCGGCGAGCTGGATGTCTCAAGACTCGATATTTAGGCCGCTAAATTATCATTTATACGGATCAATGATTGGTCTGCTCAGCCTATTCTCGCTTCAATTTGTTTAACAACATATCAATATCATAACAACCAATATTTCAAGATCCCTCCCCATCACAAAATGATTGATTTTCAACAGAGAGTTGTATAATTACATTCATCATCAACCTTGAAGCACGCATTCAGATGGCAGGAGCATACACGGAAGACAGCTATGAAAAGTCTGTAGTGGAACTATTCCAGAACATGGGCTACACCCACGTTTACGGGCCCGATGTGGAGCGAGACTATCACCTTCCCTTTTATGAAGATGAATTGAAAAGCGCCATTTTCCACTTAAACCCCGCTTTGCCGGAAAAGGCTGTGACGGAAGCGCTCAACAAATTAAAAAATATTGATAATGGAGAGCTTGTACAGCGGAATGCCGTGTTTATGAACTATCTTCAAAACGGAATTTCCGTACAATACCGCGACAAGGGCGAAGTGCGTTCCGACATTGTCTACCTGGCGGATTACAATAATCCGGACAATAATTCCTTTGTTGTAGCCAATCAATGGACATTCATGGAAAACAGCTGCAAGAGGCCGGACATGATTCTGTTCCTGAACGGCCTGCCTGTCGTGCTTGTTGAGTTGAAATCTCCTTCCCGGGAAGAGACGGATGCTTCCGAAGCCTACCGGCAGCTCCGCAATTACATGAAGGAAATCCCCTCCATGTTTGTTTACAACGCCATTTGCGTGATGAGCGACCAAATGACTTCCAAGGCCGGAACCATCACCTCCGGAGAAGACCGTTTCATGGAATGGAAAACGGTCGACGGCAGTTATGAAAATACCAGGTTCGCCCAGTTTGACACCTTTTTCGAGGGACTGTTCCGGAAACAACGCCTGCTGGATATTCTTAAAAACTTTATCTGTTTTTCCAATAACGGAAAAGAGACCGTGAAAATACTGGCGGGCTACCACCAGTATTTTGCCGTTAAAAAAGCCATTGAATCTACCCGGAACGCCACCCTTACCGACGGCAAAGGCGGAGTATTCTGGCATACGCAGGGGAGCGGCAAATCACTGTCCATGGTTTTTTACGCCCACCTCCTGCAAGAGGCTCTGGAAAGCCCGACCATCGTTGTTCTTACCGACAGGAACGACCTGGACGACCAGTTATACGGGCAATTTGCCAAATGCAAGGGCTTCCTGAGGCAGGAACCCATCCGGGCAGAAAGCAGGGAACACCTGAAAAAACTTTTACAGGGGAGGAAAGCCAACGGGATTTTCTTTACCACCATGCAGAAGTTTGAGGAATCCCATGAGGCTCTTTCCGAACGCAGAAACATCATCGTCATGGCGGATGAGGCCCACCGTGGGCAATACGGGCTGGCGGAAAAGATCAGGATTTCCACAAATGAAGAAGGCGAGAAAATTGCCAAAAGAATTGTCGGCACGGCGCGCATCATCCGCAACAGCCTGCCGAATGCCACCTATATCGGCTTTACGGGAACTCCCGTCTCCACCAAAGACAGAAGCACCCGCGAAGTGTTCGGGGACTACATTGACGTCTATGACATGACTCAGGCGGTTGAGGACGGAGCCACCCGCCCGGTTTACTATGAAAGCCGAGTGATCAAACTGAATCTGGATCAGGAAACCCTGAAGCGGATTGATAACGAATACGAGCTCATGGCCGCCAACGCCGACCCGGACGTGATTGAACGCAGCAAGCGGCAGCTGGGGCAAATGGAAGCCATTCTGGGCAATGACAACACCATTGATTCCCTTGTCCGCGACATTCTGGACCACTATGAGCATTACCGGGAAGGCCTGCTGACGGGCAAGGCCATGATTGTGGCTTATTCCCGCCCCATCGCCATGAAAATTTACCGGCGCATACTGGAATTGCGCCCGGAATGGACAGAAAAGGCAAAGGTAGTGATGACTTCCGGAAATAATGATCCGGAAGAATGGAGGGAAATCATCGGCAACAAGAGCTACAAAAATGAATTGGCCAGGGAGTTCAAGGATAATGACAGCCCGATGAAAATCGCCATTGTGGTGGATATGTGGCTGACCGGGTTTGACGTTCCCTCCCTGGCGACCATGTATGTCTACAAGCCGATGAGCGGCCATAACCTCATGCAGGCCATTGCCCGCGTCAACCGCGTGTTCGGCGACAAGGAAGGAGGGCTGGTGGTGGATTATGTGGGCATCGCTTCCGCCCTGAAGCAGGCGATGAATGATTACACAGGCCGGGATAAAGCCAACTACGGAGATACCGACGTGGCCAAAGCGGCCCATCCCAAGTTTCTGGAAAAACTCAGCATCTGCCGGGATCTGTTCCATGGATTTGACTATTCCGGATTCACGACGGGTACTGATCTTGAACGTGCCAGATGCATCAGCGGAGCGGTTAATTTTATCATTGGCAGGGATAAGGAAAAGAAACAGGAATGTTTCCTCAGGGAAGCGCTGATGCTGCGCCAGGCCCTGTCCCTGTGCGCCTCCATCACCCAGGAAACCGACCGTTTCGAAGCCGCCTTCTTTGAGTCCGTCCGGGTTCTGGTGCAAAGGCTCAGAAGCGCGGGTGCCGGGAAGAAAATTTCCCTGAAGGAGATGAACGACAGAATTAACGCACTGTTAAAACAAAGCATCCGGAGCGAAGGCGTCATCAATTTATTTTCCGATGTTTCCAGGGAGTTTTCTCTTTTTGATCCAACGTTTCTTGAGGAAATTGCGAGGATGAAGGAAAAGAACCTTGCCCTGGAATTGCTTAAAAAGCTGATTCTGGAACAAGTCTCCATTTACAAGAGGACCAACATCGTCAAGTCGGAAAAATTCAGCGAGAAGATGCAACGGCTGATTAATTCCTACATCAATGGGTTAATTACCAATGAAGAAGTCATTGCGGAGATGCTGAAACTCGCGAAACAGATGGCGGAAGCCCGCAAGGAAGGAAGAAATCATGGCCTTTCCCCCGAAGAAGAAGCTTTCTACGACGCGCTGAACAGGCCGCAGGCCGTTAAGGATTTCTATAAGAATGACGAGCTGATCGCCATGAGCAGGGAATTAACGGAGGCTCTGCGCAGAAACAGCACCATCGACTGGCAAAAACGCACTCAGGCGCGGGCAAAAATGCGCACCATGATCAAACGTCTTTTAAAAAAATACAAGTACCCGCCCGATGATGTACCGGAGGCTCTTCAAACCGTCATGAGCCAGTGTGAGCTGTGGGCGGATAATATCATGGATGTCAGGAAAAAGAGTTATTTGAATGATTCTTCCGGGGATGAGGGAGCCCTCAGAGCAGCGGAAGATCCGGAACAATACGGGGTCAGCAGCTGATCATGGCAAGATACTCAACCAGGGAAGGGTAATGGAATCCGCATCTGCCTGTTCCGGACATCGCCGGAGAGGCATATTCCCTCCGTTCGGATTTTTTCTCTTGCCAGACTGCGCCCCGTGTGGTTTACTGCGCCCCGCAACGGCAGAAACGCCTGAGCAGACAGCCCCATAGTGTAATTGGTAACACACCTGATTTTGGTTCAGTATTTCTAGGTTCGAGTCCTGGTGGGGCTGCCAATCCAACCCTCCTTCAAGGAGGGTTTTTTGTTGCCTTTTTTCAGGATTCATCCTCTCCCGGAGCAAGCTTGAACGCCATTTCCCCATCATCCGCACAGATTCTTGAAAATCCAGCAATCGTCCTGCCGCGCATGGAACATGCGGGGGTGGAAGGAAATGCCGGAAAGAAGGGTATTCCATGAGCATCGCACACACGGCATCCCGGAACGGTAAAAGCTCTTGCGTTACAGGGATTTTTTTGCATAATCCCCCGGCAGGAATGACGGAAAAACCTATACAACTTGGGCTTGCCGGGCTGGGAACGGTTGGTTCCGGCGTTTATGAAACGCTGTGCCGCAATCACGCCCTTCTGGAAGCCCGGAGCAAGATTCCTTTCAGGCTCAAGCGCATCGCCGTGCGCAACCTGGAAAAGCCCAGGGAAACCGTCGTTCCCCGGGAACTGCTGACGGACGATTGGCAGGATTTGGTAAACGACCCGGAGATAGACATCATTATTGAGCTGATTGGCGGAACGCGCCAGGCTTACGACCTGGTGACGCTGGCCCTCCGTGCCGGCAAGCCCGTCGTTACGGGGAACAAGGCTCTTCTGGCCGAGTACGGAGCGGAGATTTTCAAGCTTTCCGCGGAAATGGGCACCCCCATTTATTTCGAAGCGTCCGCCGGCGGCGGCATCCCCATTATCCAGAGCTTGCAGAATTCCCTGATTTGCAACCACATCAATTCCATTGTGGGAATTATCAACGGAACGTCCAACTATATTCTCTCCGCCATGGGGGAACACGGGGCCGATTACGCGGACGCCCTGGCCCAGGCCCAGAAGCTGGGCTTCGCGGAAGAAGACCCCTCCCTGGACGTCAACGGCTGGGACGCCGCCCATAAGGCGCTCATCTTGGCGATGCTGGCCTACGGAACAACCATTTCCCCGGATAAAATTTACGTCAGAGGCATTGAGAATATCACCAGCCGGGATTTCGAATTTGCCAAAAAACTGGGCTATACCATCAAGCTCCTTGTCGTCATCCGCTACCATGAGGGGCAGGAAGACGCTCTGGAACTGCGTGTCCAGCCCTGTTTTGTCCATGACTGGCATATCCTGGCTTCCGTGAACGGCGTGTTCAACGCCATTTCCGTCAACGGGGACATTGTGGGGGAAACGCTGTTTTACGGCCGGGGAGCGGGCAAGAACCCCACAGCTTCCGCCGTCATCAGCGACATCATCACCGCCATGCGCGAAAGCCGCTATCCGGAATACCATACGGGCTTCAATCCCTATGCCAAGGCCTGCGGGATCATGCATATCAATGATACGGTCACTCCGTATTACGTCCGCTTCCAGGTAGCGGACCAGCCGGGAGTCATTGCGGAAATAGCCCGCATTCTGGCCACCTTCGGCATCGGCATTTCCGCCACCTCTTCCGCTCCCAGCCATATTGATGAAGGCGGAGCCCCCTGGAACGACCTCGTTTTCATCCTCCATTCCTGCCCGTGGGGCCAGCTCCAGAAGGCTCTGGAGGAAATAACCCGCATTTCCTGCGTGGCGGCGGAGCCCCGCGTCCTGCGCATAGAACATCTTCTTCCTCAATCCTAACCTACATATCATCCTGTTACATGGCTCTTATCGTTCAAAAATTCGGGGGCAGCTCCGTCGGCACCATTGACCGCATCCGCAATGTAGCGCGCCGCATCCATGAAACCGCCAGGGAAGGCAACCAGGTGGTCGCCGTCGTTTCCGCCATGAGCGGCGTGACGGACAAGCTGATCGGGCTTGCCAGGGAATTGTCTGAAACGCCTTGCGAACGTGAACTCGACGTGCTGATGGCCACCGGCGAACAGCAGTCCATCGCCCTGCTCTGCATGGCCCTGCATGAACTGGGTGAAAAAGCCATGTCCTTTACGGGGGCGCAGGCCGGAATCACCACCTTCGGCAGCCACACGCGGGGGCGCATCCACAGCATTGACCCGACGCTGATGAACAAGTACCTGCAGGAAGGCAACATCCTTATCTGCGCCGGCTTTCAGGGGGTTACGGAAGAAGGAATGGTCCAGACGCTGGGCCGCGGAGGTTCCGACCTCTCCGCCATCGCCATCGCGGCCGCTCTGAAAGCGGACGTGTGCCAGATTTTTACAGATGTGGACGGCGTCTATACCTGTGACCCCCGCGTGGTCAAAGACGCCAAGAAGATACAAACCCTTTCATATGACGAGATGCTGGAAATGGCTTCCAACGGGTCCAAGGTGATGCAGTCGCGTTCCGTGGAATTCGCCAAAAAATTCGGTGTCGTCTTTGAAGTTCGCAACTCCATGAACAACAACCCCGGTACAATCGTGCAAGAAGAAACCCCCTCCATGGAAGCCGTCGTCATCCGCGGCATTTCCATTGACCGCAACCAGGCCCGCGTCACCATTACCGGCATTCCGGACCAAATCGGCTACACGGCCCAGATACTGGGCGCCCTGGCAGAAGCGGAAATCAACCTGGATATGATTCTGGCCAATACTGCCCACGACGGCTATGTCCGCCAGTCCTTTACGATGCCCTCCAACGAACTGGGCCGCGCCCAAGCCGCCCTTAAACCGGTCATGGCCGCCCTCGGCTCCACCGTCAAGGTGGAAACGGAAGCGGGGCTGGCCAAGCTTTCCCTGGTCGGCATCGGCATGCGTTCCCACTCAGGCGTGGGAGCCACCGCTTTCAAGGCCCTGGCGGACGCCAACATCAAGACCGGCATGATTTCCACCTCGGAAATCAAGATTGCCGTGATGGTGGACGAATCCGATATTGAGGAAGCGGCCCGGGTCGTACATAAGGCGTTCAACCTGGGAGCCTGATTTTCTCAATATTTATCAACTCTCTTTTCCACGCCGGTTCACGTCCCCGTGAACCGGCTTTTTCATGCGGCAAAAAAAGCAGCCCCTTCCCGGAAAAGGAACGCCATCCCCCCGTTTCCTTCCAATTTTCGAAAGAAGGAAGGGCGTCTCTCTCCGCATGCTGTTGCGGGCGTAATGGCCGTCTCAGGAACACAGGAGAATGACGCCGCCCTTTCCCTGTTCCAGTTTTACCGGCTTGCCGCCTGCGTTTTTCAGAGTTCCCATAAAATCCATACCTTCAGGAACGGAAATTCTCCGGTTCTCCATGCAGGAAAGGGAAGTCCTTACAGGTACGGAGCAAAAAAAGCACAACAAACAAAAGGTTCATTTACAGGGGATCAACCGCCCCCCGCACCGCGCAGAGGCTGCCGCAGCCCATCCCTTCTATTGCACCCGTATCGTCTGCTCAATCAGTTCGTTCAGGCGCGGCGCAGTAATGCCGCCGACCATATCCTTCAGCTTCATCCCTTCCAGATACAGAACCGTCAGAGGGACGGCTTCCAGGCCATATTTGCGAGCTATGTCCGGATAGGCATCCGCATCAATCAACACGGCAAACGCCTTGCCGTCCTGCGATTCGGCATAAGATTTTACCGCCTGGACGTAATCCATGGCCGGGCGGCTCCACGAAGCGTAAAAAACAAGGAGCACCTTGCGGCCGGATAATTCCGTAAGCTGCCGCATGTCCTCACCCTTGTAATCCATCCATACGGGGGCCTTTTTCTTAGGTTTTGAAGGAGGGAGGACTTTTTTGGGAGGGTCAAACGTCCTTTCCAGAGGGCGCGGAGCGGGCTTTTTTTCCGCATAACGGGCGCGCCGTTCACTGGAATCGTCGCACCCGGTCAGGCCGGCCGCCAGCAAACCGCAGACCAATATGAACAAGCCCTGTTTCATCCGCAGGCAAGTATGCCCGGAGAAGGCGAATTTGCAAGCCTGAAACCCATCCCGATTTTCGCGTTGCCCCTCCCCCTTCTTTCTGTCATGGTGAAGGCTGCATGAAT
>ENA-OYZV01000469-OYZV01000469.1-human-gut-metagenome-genome-assembly--contig:-NODE-469-length-9835-cov-14.916769_pt1 | contig 9835 bp, 8 predicted proteins | sample MGYA00244203_ERZ653490 | MGnify/ENA primary metagenome ERZ653490 (study PRJEB26926, sample SAMN06165086) | human gut metagenome | biome: ENVO:00009003; feature: ENVO:2100002; material: ENVO:00002003...
CTCTGGACTCCACAAGGGACTTCGTCCCTTGACCCTTTCGCGCGATTGAGTTGGTCGCATTTTCATGCTTTGCCCGCGTGTTTGTCCGGGTACGGCATTCCGAATTCCGCATTCCGAATTAAAAAAGAAGGGATATTATGACCCAAGTTCTCTCCCCCACCCCCGAAGCCCTCGCGCTTGCGTCGCAGTTGCTCCACGACGGGCAGCTTGTCGCCTTCCCGACCGAAACGGTGTACGGGTTGGGCGCGAACGCCCTCGATGCAAAAGCCGTGCTGAATATCTTCGCCGCGAAGGGGCGTCCGGCGGATAATCCGCTGATTGTCCACGTCTACGACCGCGCGCAGCTGACGCCCCTGTGTGAGGTGTCCCCGCTGGCGGAAAAGCTGATGGATGCTTTCTGGCCGGGGCCGCTGACGCTGATTCTGCCGCGCAAGCCCGCCATTCCGGATGAAGTCGCCGCCAGTCTGCCGACCGTCGCCGTGCGGATGCCGTCGCACCCGGTTGCGGCGGCGCTCCTGCGCGCCTGCAAGCTGCCGATTGCCGCCCCCAGCGCGAACCGCTCCGGCAAGCCCAGTCCGACCACGGCGCATCATGTGCTGGTGGATATGGACGGGCGCATCCCGCTGATTCTTGACGGCGGCAGCTGCGACGTCGGTGTGGAATCCACCGTCTTGGACGTGACGAGCGGCGCGCCGTGCATCCTGCGTCCCGGCGGAATCACGAAAGACATGCTCGAAAGCGTGCTGGGGCATGTGGACGTAGCAGGCAGTGTCCTGCGTCCCTTGCAGAAAGGTGAAAAGGCGCTTTCCCCCGGTATGCGCTACAAGCACTACTCCCCCGATGGTCAGGTGACGCTGGTCGAGGGGGCGGAGGCGGATGTGGTCGCCGCCATGGCGAAGCTGGCCGCCCATGCCGACGCGCAGGGGCATCGCGCGTGTGTGATGTGCTTCACGGAGCATATGGACGCGCTCAAAGACTGCCATCCGCACGACATTGGCTCGCGCGACAACGCATCCGAGGTCGCGCACAGGCTGTTCGACACCCTCCGCCGCTTGGATGAGGAGCACATGGACGTGATTTTCAGCGAGGTTGTGCCGCCGGAGGGCGTTGGGCTGGCTGTCATGAACCGGCTTGGGCGCGCCGCGGCGTTCCATACCATTCAGGCGCGCGACGTGCTGAAAGATGAAGAAGCGTAACGGAAGCTCTGATGCAATGAGGTGGTCAGATGACGGATGAATTTTTCGTCAGATGCAATTGCGCAAATCGAAGGTTTACTGGAGGTAAATCGAGATTTGCGCAAGCAGCAGATGGCGGAAAAGGCATTCGTCAGATGTGCCGCCGAATAAATCAGAGATTCCGCAGCGCAAGATTTACAATCTGCACATTTACAGACACGGCTTTTTCATGATACAATAGGAGGGAAACCACCCACAGGAGGGCTTGACCATGTTTGATGAAATTCTGCAATGGTTCTCCAGCCATTTGTCGAACCTGACCGACGCGCTGGTGTACTGCGCTATCGCGGGGGTCACGCTGATTGGCGTTTTCAAGTGCCTGATTCCCCTGATTACCACAACCCACGCCCTGCGCCGCGCTATCACCCGCTTGCAGCAGGATGCCGGCACGCGGCAAGGCACACCCGTCTGGCAGGAAAAACGCTTTATGGGCAATCGGCTGAAGAACTGCTGGCTGCGCTTCCTGCAAAACGCCGAGCAGCTTGACCGCCGCGGTCTGCCCTGCAACGTTGAGGACTACATCAACGACGATACCGTCATCCACGGTCCGGGCAATGCGCAGTTGGCCGATCTGATTCCGGGTCTGCTGACCTCTTTGGGCATTCTGGGCACGTTCATGGGCATGATGGACGGTCTGGGCGGCCTCGACTTCTCCAACGCCGACAAGATTATCGAGGGCATCCCGACGTTGCTGACGGGGATGCAGTTCGCCTTTGGCACATCCGTCGCTGGCGTCAGCTGCTCCATCTGCTTCAACATTATCAACCGCATTCTGCAAGGCTCCAGCTATCGCGCGATTGACGACTTCGTGTCGAACTTCACTTCGCTGGCGATGTCGCGCCCGCTGGACAACGATGTGCAGCTCATCTGCCAGAATCAGGACTCCAACCACATGCTTTCCACCCTCACCGACACCCTGCCGGGGCAGCTCGCGGGCGCAATGGAGCACTCCGTCCGCAGCGCGATGCAGCCCGTTTCGCAGGCGATGGACAACTTCCTGATGGGGGCGACGCGCGCGCAGGTGGATGGCGTTGGGCGCATCGTCGGCAGCTTTGTGCAGCAGATGAACGCGTCCCTCTCCGACCAGCTGCTCACCCTTGGCCGCACGATGACCGAGGTGAATCAGCATCAGCAGGCGTCGCTGGAGCAAGTCCGCCAGTCGCTGAACGCCGCTGCCGCCATTCAGGTGGATATGCGCCAGCTGCATGACGTGACGAACGATGTGATTGCGCACTTTGAGCAGTACATCAAGGAACTCAGTGCCGCCCGCAGCCGCGACGAGGGCTTCGAGCGTTCCTCTGCTGATTTGCTCACCCGCTTGGGCAAGGTCAGCGATCAGCAGTTGAGCGCGCTGAACCGCATCCGTGCCGGACAGGAGGAGCTTGCCCGCGTGACGGAGCAGTTCACCCGCCAGAGCAGCGAAACGACCGCCGCGATGAAGCAGTCCAGCAACGCCACGACACAGGAGCTTTCCGGCGTCGCCGATGCCATGAAGCAGTCCGCCGCCGAGCTTTCCGCCGGCTGCCAGAACTTCACGCAGAGCGTCGTCAGCGGGCTTAGCCAGTCGCTGGGCATGTTTGACGCAAGTATGCAGGGACTGATGGCAATGATGGGCGAAACGACGGACAAGCTCTCCGGCACAGACAGTGCCGAAGCGACCCGCCAAGCCGCCGAAACACAGCGTCTGCTGACCGCACTCAAGGAGTCGATTGACGCGGCAACCGCTGCGCTCCGCCAGAAGGAGGGGTAAGCATGGCGCGTATCCGCAACCGGCGCGCCGCCCGCACCAGCAACAGCGGCGCAAGCTGGATCAGCTACTCTGACATGATGGCAGCGCTGCTGCTTGTGTTTGTTCTGATTTTGAGCGTCAGCCTCTACCAGTATTTTACGATGCTGGAGACAAAAACCGCTGAACTGGACGCGCAGAAGGCGCTCGTCAGCCAGCAGCAGGTAACGCTCGACGCGCAGACGTTGCAGCTTGCCTCCCAGCAGGTGACGATGGACAAGCAGGCGACGGAAATCGCCATCATCCAAGTGCAGCTGGATTCACAGGCGAAGGAGCTGGAAAACGCCTACATCGTCCTGAGCGACCAGCAGGCGCAATTGCAGCAGGCGCAGACCGATTTGGCTGACCGCGAGGCAAAGCTCATCATCCTGCAAACCGACCTGAACAACAAGGAAATGGCGCTGCAAGCCGCGAACGAAGTGCTGGAAAATCAACAGGCGGCAATGGCGGCACAGGCGGAGCAAATCGACGCGCTGATCGGCATTCGTCCGCGCATCATCACGGCGCTGTCCTCTGCCCTGTCCTCCGCGAACCTCAGCGCAACGGTGGATCATTCCACGGGCGACATTGTGCTGGACAGCTCTGTGCTCTTCGACACGGGCAAATCCGAAATCCGCGCAGAAGGCAAGGCGCTGCTTGACCGCTTCGTGCCCGTCTACCTGAACGTGCTGCTGCGCGACGAGTACAGCGCGTACCTCGGCGAAATCATCATCGAGGGCTACACGGACTCCACCGGCGACTACTACAACAACCTGAAACTCTCGCAAGAGCGCGCGCTGTCCGTCGCCACCTACATCCTGAAAATGCCCGGTCTGACGACCCGCCAGCGCGATTTGCTCAAGAGCGGTCTGCTGACCATCACCGGGCGCGGCGCCACGGGGCTGATTTACGACCAGTACGGCAACGAGGACAAGGAAGCTTCGCGCCGCGTAGAGTTCCATTTCAGCCTGAAGGACTCCGAAATGATTGACCAAATGAACCGCCTGCTTCAGCAGACCGAAGGAGATTAAGAAGAAGTTTCATGAAGCGTTTTGCCATTGTGAGCGTCGTTTTGCTGCTGATTGCACTGCTCGGTGTCGGCGCAATGTATATGACGTCGAACGTGACGGTGATTGCGCAGGGCGTTACGGCGCTGGAAGCCTACCGGGACTACGACCTGTTCACTGACCTGAGCGCGCAGGTTCGCGCGGGCGCGGTTGTCGGCACGTCGTTCGTCGCCCCGCAGGAGCTGTCCAGCGCGGAGGATTACGTCTTTTACACCTACACGTTCCGGCTGGAGAACAACACGACCCTGCCCGCGGAAATGATTGAAGTGCAGATTACGCCCATGAGCGGCGATATTCTGCAAATCGGCAGCGACCAAGTGCTGACCCTGCCCGCGCACACCATCGGCGACGTGACCGCCACCATCCTGACAAGCAAGGACATGCACGCCATCCGCGAGGCGAACATCACCTACTACATCTGGGGGATTCCCTTCACTATCCGGACGACCATTCAGACAAGCAGCTGACAAGGTGATTTACCATGAAATACAGGATAGAGCACTACAAAAACTCGAGCGGTTCAACGAGCAGCATCAAAGCATTTATCAATTTCTTTTGAAAGCGGGAACGCTGGATTACAACGAGCATTTTCATTGGGAAGTTTTGAATGATTTGTCCAATCCGCTGGTCTATTATCTGCCGGACGGCTATACCATGAGCCCGCGGGATTTTGCCGCCGATCCATGGCAATTCCAGCTGGTGATTCACAGAGGGTTTGACAATGACGGCACGCCCGAAAAATGGGATGCGGAATTGCTGAAGCGCATCCCACACGAAAACGACGCGCTGAAAACCTTTGCAATTGCCAACCGCGAATATTGCGCGCACTGCGGCTTATGGTACACAGCCGGTGACACCGCTTATGTTGAGCCTGTCGCCACTGTGCCGGAGCACAGAAAGCGCGGCTTGGCGAAAGCGGTGGTCTATGAAGCATGTTCGCGCGCCCATGCGCTTGGTGCAAAGTGCGCCATCGTCTTGTCTGACCAAGCATTTTATTCCCGAATCGGTTTCACACTTTCTTCGGAAGTGTATGATTGGGAGTACGCTAATTCTGATTGATTTCGCAGGAAAAGCAAGCAAAAACCCCCGGCTGCAAAACGCGGCTGGGGGTTTGTTGTTTTGGAATTATATATTATACTATTTGCAGATGGCACAGGTGAACCCGGAAATAGCATTACCCGTTCAAATTGTCATCCGCATCGTCTGGGCGCGTGACGTTCAGCTCACTCAATTCCACGAAGCCGCGAATTCGCTGCCCCTGCGCCGTCGTCGTCTCCACAAACGCCCATTCCTGCCCCATCTGTCCCAGATACGTCACCTGCTGTCCCGCCGTCAGCGTCATCACCGCGCCGCAGGAATTCAGCGGGTCGTCGGTGAGCGCCGATGTGCGCAGAACTTGCGCCGGGTAATTCGCCCAGCTGCCGATTTCCGCCACTTCCGACAAATTCGACACCGCATCCGCCTTGATGTACCCGATGCGGTACTGATGGCGGCTGATGGCGTACTGCACGAGCAGATAGCCGTCCTCCTCGAAGAACACCTGCACCCAGTCGTTCGTGGACAGCAGCGCCTTGCCGTTCGCCGCGCGGAAACTGGCGTCCGACGGTGCGGAATACACCGCATACTGCTTGCCTGCCGCAAGTTTGGCGTACTGCGAAGGCTGCGGGAAGCCGTAGGGGTACGTCCAGCTCCACGGGGAATCCGGAATCGTCGGCGGATTCGTCAGGTGCTCGCGTGCCGCCGCGACCGTCCGCGGGAAGCGATCCATGCTGAACTGCGCCATGGCCGTCTCCACCACGCCGGACACCGTCGTCTTGACCCACTTGCCGTTGTCCGACAGAGTGAGGAAGGTCATGCCGCTGCGGGTCACTTCCACCTGTGTCGTATCACCGAAGGACAGGTTTGTCAGCTGCCAGCCATTCGCTTCATGCGTGAAATACGCGCTGTCGCCGTTCGGGTAGTGGATGACGAAACGCCCGTCCGCCAGCACCGCCAGCTGCGGCACGTTCGCGTCGCCCTGCTCCACCGCGCCCCAGTTGCGCATGGTGATTTTCCAATCCGCCTGTGCGGATGATTTTTCCGCCAGCACCAGCACGTTCGTTTCGCTCTTGGTGTTGCGCATCACCAGCAGCGCTGCCTCGTAGCCGGATTTCTCCTGCATCACCGCGAACGCCTTGTTCTCCGGCATATCTGGCTGGTTCGCGATAGCGTAGTGTGCCCACGCCTTCACGGTGAACAAGTCCGCAACTTCCAACGGCAGTTTGCTTTCCGCCTGCGCCGTCAGCATCGTCAGGCACATCACAAGTGCCAGCAAAAACGTTCCAATCCGCGTGTACTTTCTCATGTCTCTTCCTTCTTTCTGCCGCACTTTCCTGCGGTCTTCACCTATCTAACGCATCAAAAGCGGCATATCTTCCCTCCATTACAAATTTTCTGCACAAAAAAACGCCCAACCATCGCTGATTGGGCGCAGATTTGCTTATTCCGTCACCGTTTCGGACGGCTGCGGTTCAGGCGTGATGACCTCCACCGTGTCCGTCGGCGCGGGTGTTGCTGTCGGGGCTTCCGTCGGCGCGGGCGTAGCCGTAGGGACTTCGGTCGGCACTTCCGTCGGCGCAGGTGTCGCCGTCGGCACATCCGTCGGGGCGGGTGTCGCCGTCGGAACTTCGGTCGGCGCTTCCGTCGGTTCTGGGCTTGCCGTCGGCGCATTCGTCGGCGTGGGTGTTGCCGTCGGCGCATTCGTCGGCGTGGGTGTTGCCGTCGGCACGTTCGTCGGGGTCGGCGTGACGATTACCACCGGGCTGGTCGGCGTCGGCGGCACGTTGCCCGGATTCACCGGCGCTTTTTCGTCGAAGAGCAGCATCAGCGTATCCGCATCAGCAACGCCGGTGATTTTCTTCTCCTCATAACCGCAGACGGTCTGGAAGAGCTTGATGGCTTCCGTCGTGCGCTTGCCGTACACGCCATCAACTTCCTTCTCCACGTCGTTAGTAGTGAAATAGCCGAGATCGAACAGGCGCTGCTGCATCAGCTTGACAGGCGTTCCCTTCTTGCCTTCCTTCAGGGGCATGTAGGGATCGTAAACCGGCGCTTTTTTGGAATACAGCTTCTCCTGCATGGCTGCCGACGCGTACCGGTGCTCGGTGTAACCGATGGCGGACTGGAACAGGTTGACCGCAAACTGCGTGTCGTCACCCCAGACGCCATCCACCTTGCCCACTGGATAGCCCAGCTTGGACAGGCGGTTTTGCAGCTTGCGCACCGCCTTGCCCTTGCTGCCGTAGTTCAGGCGCGTGTACTCGGACGCAGCCGTCGCAGTTGCGGTCGGGCGGGGCGTAGCCGTCGGGCGGACAGTCGCCGTCGGACGCGCGGTTGCGGTCGGCACAGCGGTCGTGGGGGCGGGCGTTGCCGTCGCAACAGACACATTGCCGCGGTCTGTCACAACTTCAATCGCCGGCAGACCCGTGCTGATTTCCACGTTCCAGCCAAAGGACTCCGCGGGCGCGTAGCGGAACAGCTCGCTGCCGATGGCGGATGCTTTCTCCGTCAGCTCCGACGTCGCCGGATAATTGGTGGTCGTCAGCGCGACGCGGTTGTAAACCGTGACGCTGTGGTCAGATGCGACGATGGTGATGTTCTCGCCGTTCGCCGTCATGCTCAGCACAGGCGCGGTAATGCCCAGAATCGCCAGCGTCCGCGCAGTCGCGACGTTCTCCGTGCGCACCATCAGGGCAGCGGTGTTCGTCGTGTTCTGTTTGAGGTACAGCAGTTCATCCGGCGCGGTCGTGGTCTGCTCGTCCGCCAAATCGCAGAAGGCAAGCACGCCCGTATCCACAATCGTGGCGCCATTGCGCAGCACACCGTCCGTCAGCGTATAACTCGACTTCGCCGTCAGCGCATTCACCTGCTCATCAGTCGGGGTTTCCGCGATAATCAGCGACTGCGAGCCGTCCAGCGCAATGCTGAGCAGCTTGCCATCCTGCGCGCGGCAGTAGACGACCGTGTCGGTAATCGAAAGAATATCCGCAATCGGATAACGCAGGACGCGCACCGTACCCGTCGGATCCTGCAGATACAGCTCATTGCTGCTGCCCAGATACGCCGTGTAGCCCAGATGCGTTATCGTCGGCTCAGCAAACGCAGTCGACAGCATCAGCAGGCTTACCAGCCCTGCCAGAAACTTCTTCATCCGTTCTTCCTCCTTTTGCGCGGAGCGAACCAGCTTTGGGCTGTTTCCTTCCCCTTGCAAGAATAAAACGCATGACGCTGCTGTTTTGTTCCCAGCGGAATCAAATTTTTCCGAAATAATTTTTTTCCATGCCGGAATCCATAGGAAAAACTTGCATTCCATTGCATTTCCTGATATAATAGAAGCTGTCGTGATGGGCAAACCGTCCATCAAGTTTTTGCTATCCGCTTTTTTCCCCGCAAGGGCACAGGAATTTCCATGATATGAGGAAAGGAAGAGAACGAATGAAAAAATGGAAGCTGCTCGCAGGGCTGACGCTGCTGCTTCTGCTCCTGCTGAGTGTCACAGCGCAGGCGGATTCCAGCAGTTATGGCGTTGTGTTCGGTGCGGCGAATGTCAACCTGCGCTCCGCCCCTACTACCAGTTCTGCCGTTTTGGGTGCGTACAACAAGGGAACGTGGATGACCGTGCGCGGATACAGCAACGGCTTTTATCAGGTAGAAACACCTGACGGCCGCTATGGCTGGATGCGGCAGGATTACCTGCTCATTTCGGCGGATGCGACCGGCACAATCGGCTACGTCTCCCATGCGGGCTACCTGAACCTCCGCCGCGAGGCCAGCACATCCGCCAAGGTGCTCGGCAAGTACGACGACGGCACGCCATGCGTCATTCTCGACCGTGCGGGCGACTGGTATTATGTTTCCGTTGGCGGTCAGACCGGCTATTTTCTCACCCGTTTCATCTCCACCCGCAGCGGCGTCTACTCCGACAAGCTCGGCATGGTCATTTCGCCGAATAAGGAGAACGTTCATCTGCGCTCCGGCCCGGGCAAGAACTACGGCAGCCTCGCTTCCATCCCCGGCTGCACCTACGTTATGATTCTCCAGCAGGGTAACGGCTGGTGGAAAATTGCTGTCAACGGCGGCGTCGGGTTTATGTCCGCAGACTATCTGCGCGCGGGGCATATCCGCCGGTCCGAAGGCGAAGCCCTCTGCGCGAAGGCGGCGGGAAGCAGCGCATCGAGCGGTTCTTCCTCCACGGCACAGCAGGCAGCCTATGCGGTCGTCAACAACCCGAATCCGCGCGACAAGCTGAATCTGCGCAGCAGGGCGAGCACCCGCGGCACGAGCTTAGGCAAGTATTCCAACGGCACGGTGGTCACGATGATTTCGCAGGGCGACCAGTGGTGCAAGGTCAAAACGCCCGACGGCAAAACCGGGTATATGATGACCGACTACCTTTCCATTCCCTCTGCCAGCTCATCGAGTTCCACACGCATTGTCCGCCATCCGCAGGGAACGTATGTGAACCTGCGCAGCAGTGGCTCGAAATCCGCGCGCGTGCTGGTGCAAGTGCCGCACGGGTCAACGGTGGTTGTGCTCTCCGCGGGCAAAACGTGGACGAAGGTGCGATACAACGGGTACACAGGGTATATGATGACGGCGTATTTGAAGAAGCAGTAAGGAGATATTAACACGCGGCAGGGGGCTGAAAAAATCAGCTTCCTGCCGCGTCTTTTTAGGTTCTTCACGGAATCTTGGGGGAAGAGCAGCTTGGGGGCGCGTCTGCGGACGCG
>ENA-OYZV01000472-OYZV01000472.1-human-gut-metagenome-genome-assembly--contig:-NODE-472-length-9797-cov-6.995689_pt1 | contig 9797 bp, 2 predicted proteins | sample MGYA00244203_ERZ653490 | MGnify/ENA primary metagenome ERZ653490 (study PRJEB26926, sample SAMN06165086) | human gut metagenome | biome: ENVO:00009003; feature: ENVO:2100002; material: ENVO:00002003...
CGAGATTCCTCTACGTCTCGTGGGCTCGGAGATGTGTATAAGAGACAGCTCCTGCATGGAATAATCCTGATGATCCGGAGGGATATCCAAGTAGTCAATATGGGGTATACTATAACGAGCATTCTTATTGGTCATATGGTGGTGCTAATGACTATTGGAGTTATATTTCAAATTCAATGAGCATAGCTTTTAAATGCCGTGATTGTTGGCATTATGAGGATTTTTCTATTTTTGCTATTAATGATGGTGTTACATCCTCTTCGAGCGATATAACTATAAATAGTGATGAATCACATACTTTAACTATTCAGAATTCTTATCGTTGTTATTATCAATGGGTTGAAAATTTTGTATATTTAGGAAATGGCTCCCCAATTGCTTTTTATGATTCAAATAATGATGGAAAGTATATTTCTAGGATAAATTTTGTTCAAAATTCAAAATTACAGGTTGTTTCAAAATATGCATTCTATAATAATTCATATCTTGAAGAAATTGATTTATCAAATTGTACAAATTTAACTAGAATTGAAGATGGTGCTTTTGAAAATTGTATTAATTTAAAAAAGGTAATTTTACCTGATAGCGTTGTTTCTATCGGTAAAAATGCATTTAGAGGTTGTACAAAACTTGAAAGTTCAAATAATACTCAAATTTTAAATCTTAAGAATGTTACTTATATTGGACCAAATGCTTTCAATGGCTGTAGTGGTACTGAATTTAAAACAATTAATTTACCTTCAACATTAGTTACATTAGGTACACAAGCTTTTTATAATTGTGAAAACCTAGAAGCTATTACAATTCCTGAAAGCGTTACACAGGTTGGAGATGCAACATTTTATGGTTGTCTACATCTGACACAAGCTAGGATTTATAATAAAACTCTTTCTGCTGAGGAATTTTCTCAATGTACATCGCTTGCAAGTGTAACATTAAATAACGAAATTACGGTTATACCAGAAAAGTGCTTTAAAAATTCGACCTGTACTAACTTGTACCGTACAATTGGAGCTGATGAAGAAAATCCGGATGGTAATGATACTATTCAAGGATTCCCACTAAATCTTGCTATAATTAAAGAAGAAGCCTTCTATGGCTCTTCCATTTTAAAGGTTAATCTTCCAGATGCAACAAAGACGGTTGGTAATAGTGCATTTGAAGCTTGTAAAGCAATTACAACTGTAGATTTAAATAAAATTACATCGCTTGGTGAGCGTTCATTTGCTAATTGTGCTAGTACATCTTTAACACAAATTACTATTCCTGAAACGCTTGTAGATTCAACCGAAGAAAATGGAAATACAGTCTTTGCAATTGGTTCACATGCGTTTGCAAAATCAGTCTATATAAATAGTGCTACAATTAACAATCATCAATTTGGTGAATATATGTTCGAAGGTTGTTCAAGCCTTTCTAATATTAAATTTAACCAGTTATCTCAAATAACAGAAGTAGCAGAGGGTACATTTAAGGATTGTACAGCCTTAGAATCAGTTACAATTCCAGCAGGAATTACAGAAGTAAGAGCAAATGCCTTTGATGGCTGTACAAAACTTACAAATATCACTTTTGAAAACGATAAGATTGGGGATTACATGTTTGCCAATTGTACAAGCTTATATACAATCACAATTCCAACAAATATCACATCAATTGGAGAGCACGCTTTTGATGGCTGTACAGCATTAGGTACAGTTGTAAATGGTGTTAAAGGTACTATCAATAACGAGTCTAAGATTTGGTCAAATTATATGTTTGCCAATTGTACAGGCTTAACAACAATTACAATTGAAAACGCAAATAAAGATAAGCTTGGTGGCTATGTTTTCTATAAAGATTCAGCTTTAACCGAAATTTATTATATATCAGATGTAATTAGTGAGCATATGTTTGATAGTTGTATATCTTTACAAAATGTATACTTTAAATTGAATGGTTCTGAACCATTAGTTAAAACAATAAAAAATAATGCCTTTGAAAATTGTCAAAGCTTGGCATCCATTACTATTCCATCATCAACAACTACTGTTGAAGATGAGGTATTTAAGGATTGTTTAAAACTTGCAACGGTTGAAATTGCAAAGGAAATACAATCCTTAGGTCAGGGGCTTTTATATGGATGTAAAAAGCTTGTTTCTCTAACAATTCCATTTATTGGTGCAAGCCGTGCTACAAAGCTTAATTATGACACAAATGAGCATACACTTGGTTATCTTTTTGGAAGTGGTTGGGATGGAACTAATATTACACAAAACTACAGCAAAGATAATTCAATTGAATATACAATTCCAAATACATTGCATACGCTTGTAATTTTGGATGAGGAATATTATTCATATGGAGCATTATCTAATTTTAAACCAGTTCAAGCAATTACTCTTGCTTCTAATTCGCATTATCTTTCTGATTATGTATTTGCAGGATGTGAATCTTTATTAACTCTACAAATTCCTGTTGCTACAACAAAATTAGGATCCCATTTATTTGAAAATTGTACATCTTTAACAAAGGTAGCATATGAAACTGATACTACAAATAAGACGGCTATAACTGTTATTCCTGCATATATGTTTGCAGGCTGTACAAGCCTTGTTGACTTTGTCCCTTCAAATTCAACATTTGCTTCTGGTGCTATTTTACTTGAAAACATTAATACAATTGAAGAATATGCTTTCTTTAATTGCTCATCACTTGCTAAGGTTGGTTTAAATCATTCAATTACAGTAATACCAGAGCATTGCTTTGATGGTTGTGCTATGCTTACAAGATTTGCTGATATTAAATCAACAACAGAAGAAGAAGCTGATGGATTCTATCCAAATGTAGAAATTACAACAATTATGAATTATGCTTTTGCAAATTGCGATTCTTTCACAACTGTAACTATTCCTGCTACAGTTACAACTCTTGGTGAATTTGTATTTTCAAGCTGCGCTAAACTTATATCTGCTAACTTAGAAAATAATACCTTAAGTGATGGATTATTTGCAGAATGTGAAGCCTTTACTTCATGTTATATTAATCCTGAAATTACAGCAATTGGAGCGTATGCCTTCTATAATGATGATAATTTAATTCATTTTGGATTTATCGGTGAAGAGGAAGATGCAAATGGATTACAATTAACTCATAAGCTTACAACAATTGGAGCGTATGCCTTCTATAATTGTAACAAGATTGGTGAAGTTGAATCAGAATATCCTCTAATTATTGGCGGAAAAATTACAGTAATTGGAGCGTATGCCTTCTATGGTATGACTAAAATTGCTACATTTGTTATTCCTGATAATATAACATCAATGGGTGAAGGTGTAATGAGTGGTTGGACACATCTTGAAAATATTACGCTTCCATTTATAGGAGAATCTACAAGCGCAACTGGAATTAATGGTGTATTTGGTTATATGTTTGGAAAAGCGGTTGTCGACGGAATTGAAGCTACTAATCAACCATATCAGTATAATGGAAGCTATAGCTGGACAAAATATCAAAATTTCTATATTCCTAAAACAATTAAGACAGTTACAATGTCAAATAAGTTAACAAGAATACCTGAGTTTGCATTTGCATCATGTTCATTTATTACAACTTATAATTTTCCAACTAAGACTAATTTTATAATTGAAACATATGCCTTAGCTAAAAATACACAATTAATTACGCTTGTTATTCCTAACAACTGTGTTAGAACTGATTATGGAATGCTATTTGGTGATTACAATTTAGTTGAACTTACTATGCCTCATGTTGGTCAAAATATAAATTCAACAGGTAATGCTGGTAAGATGGGATATATTTTCTCTGATATCAAATATGATAACTCTTATGAAATATCAGGTGACTACGGATATGGATATGCTCCAACATCATTAATTAAGCTTCATGTTACAAATGAATCAACTATTATTTCATATGGAATTGGCTACTGGTATAGACTTCAAGAACTAGAAATTAGTGATTCTGTACAGGTAATTAATTACCAGGCATTTTATAGACTATATGATTTGAAAAAACTAACAATTCCATTTGTTGGCTATTCAAGAACATCTACAGGCCGTGATGGTACATTAGCTTATATTCTAAATGGATATGATAGTAGTTCTGGTCAATATGCTGTTACACAATATTATAACAATAATGGTAAAATTCAAACTTATGGCACATATTATTTACCAAAGAATTTTGCGGAATTAAATGTAACAGATGCAACTCAAATTGCTGTTGGTGCATTATCCAATATTACTTCTTTAAAGAAGGTTACTTTAAATGAAAATAACGCTAAAAATAAAGGTATTTTATCAGTAGGAGCATATGCATTCTACAATTTGAATCAGTTTGAGGAATTAACAATTCCAACCAGTGTAAAGAATATTGGTGAACATGTATTTGAAAAGTGTACAGGACTTCAAAAGCTTACTGTTCCATATATTGGTCTTGATAAGGATAATTATGATGATGCTTCTTCAAATGAATTTGGTTTATGGTTTGGTACTGAAGCAAATGCTGCATCAAATGCTGTAAAACAATATACATATAAGGATTCATCATCTACAAGCTACTATATTCCTGCTTCTTTAACAGAAATTGTAATAACTAATGTCAAAAATTTAGCAAGTTATGCTCTCTATGGTATGACTCAACTTACAAATGTAAAAATTGAGAGGAATGAATATTCAACAATTGATTGCGCTTCATTTGGAAGCTATGTGTTCTATGGTTGTACAGGTCTTACAACATTTGCAATACCTGAAAAACTAGAAACTCTCGGTGTTTCTATATTTGAAAATTGTACAGGTTTACAATCTGTATCATCAGGTAATAATTTCACTACAATTGGCCAAAGAATGTTTGCTGGTTGTACAGGCCTATATAATTTTGATTTTAAGGATCATATTGAAATTATTGATGATGAAGCATTCTATGGTTGCGTTAACCTTGGTGCTAAAACTTTAAACGAGCTATTCCCTGATAAATATCAAACTACAACGGAATCTTCATCAAGAGTTAATTCAATTGAATTAAATAAGGTTACGACAATTGGATACGCAGCATTTTACGGATGTACATCTTTAGTTAATTTAACATTCAATGAAACATTAACAAAAATTGGTGATAATACGATTCACCAAGATACAACTAAATCTCAAGAGAAGGAAATCCAAGGTGTATTTGAGGATTGTATTAATCTTGAATCAGTTATTATGAATAATATCATTTTAAGCGAAAGAATTTTTGCAAATGATGCTAGGTTAAATAATTTTGTTGTTAAAGAAGGAACAAAGATTATTCCTATTCAAGCATTTATTAATTGTATAGGATTAACAAATATTACACTATCATCAACTCTTGAAGAAATTCAAAAGGAAGCATTTAAAAATTGTGAAAATCTTGAAAGCGTCAACTTACCTGAAGGACTTATCACAATTGGTGATAATGCCTTTGAAAACAGTGGTTTAAAGTATGTTATCCTACCATCGACTTTAGGTACAAATACTGAAACTGTAAATGGTTCTATTGGCGAATATATTTTCTTAAATAATACTAAGCTTAAGAAGGCGGTTTTAAGAAATGCTTTAGTTGGTGTTGGTATGTTTAAGAATTGTACAAATCTTAAAAATGTATTCTTGAATTACGGTATTGTAACAATTGAACAAGAAGCGTTTATGAATACAACTAACCTAACACTTGTTGCACCAATCCTTGCATATCAAGCAATCGCTGAAAGCTTAGACGATACAACATCATCTGATATTAAGGTTGAATTCCCATTGGCTGGTGAGAATAATAGTGTTGTAACTGTTAAAACAATTAAAAAATCAGCATTTGAAGGTGCTGAATCCATTAACAATTTAAATTTAAATTATATTGAATTAGTTGAAGATAGAGCTTTCTATAGCTGTAAAGCAATTACATCATTGAGCCTACCTGCTATGTTTAATGCCTCTGGTGCAAAATATGTTTTTGCAGAAAATATTAATTTAAGAGATTTAACAATATTAACACCAAATCTTGGTAAGTTTATGTTCTTTAATGACGTATCACTTGATAATGTTACTTTGATTGAGGATACTATTACAGCTCCTGAAAGTGCATTTGATGGCTGTACAAGTCTTACTACTTTGCAGCTTCCATTTAGCTTACTTAATATTGAAAAGAGAGCATTTGCTCAAACCGCAATTCCTACAATTGAAATTCGTGAGATGATTAATAGATTAGGTGATGAAGCATTTAAGGATGCAACATCATTAGTTTCTGCCTATATTTATGCATCATTTACTGAGGATTCACAATATTTCGGTACAGGTGTATTTGAAGGCTGTACATCTTTAGAAACGGCATGGTTCTATTACGCTCTAACAAGAATTCCTGATAATACGTTTAATGGGGATTCTAGGCTTACAAATGTATCACTAATGACAACAAAACCAAGTTATGTAATTAATGATAGTGATAAACCTTATTTGAATGAATCAACCTGGACATATTGGGTATTAAATCCAAAGAAGGTTGCTCAAGATACTAAGATTTCTGCATTAACTGATTTAGGACAAACATTGTCAATTGGTGATAATGGAAATTGGTATGTTAACGATGAAGATACGGGCTATAAAGCATATACTTCAACAGGAAATATTAATATTCAAAATTACTATTATTATATAGGTAATACAAAAGCCATGTATAATGGCAAAGGAATATTATCTATTACAAGTACAGATGCTGATTATAAAATTTCCTCAAACCGTACATGGGAAATTATGGACGAAAACGGAAATTGGCAGGATACTAACATTAAAGCTTATACGCAAAGAGAAATAAGTATTACAAAGGGTGACGCATCTAAAGGTGATTTTAACTATTATGTTAATGGCGAAAAGTCATCTAATGAATATGTTACATTTTATAGTAACCGTTTAACTAAGCAAAATAGAATTTGGTATATTGATGGAATTTCAACTGATATTTTAGCGGAAACTATTACTATTCCATCTTCTAAATCGTATTATGTTCTTGATGGTGTTGTAACAAAATATGTTGATGAAGGACGCCTAGGCGATTTTAGTCAAGCTGATGGTAATTATACAATGATTACAACTAAAGCATCAAATGCTGAGGATTCGACAGAGATTGATACATATTACTATAATTATAATGGACAAAAGACAGATTATATTTTTAGAACTGTTACAAGAAAAGGCGATACAATTCAATCTGATGTTCTAACAAATACAAATGTTCAAAAGGTTGGCTACTACTTATTTAATAATGTAAGAAGCTCTTATATGGTAGGTGAGAATGACATCTGGACGGATGTGAATGGTAAATATGCTTTAAATGATGTAGTTACTGATTACGATGTATCATACACTGAGATAAATAGGCCTAAGTTTGATAATACTTTAATGGTTTGGTATCGTGCTGATGGTACTGAGCTTCAAAAGGGTTATATCATAAATGAAGGTGTTAAATCATTTACTTATGACGACTATAATTTAAAGATTGATGGCAACTATATTTTAGTTAATGGTCAAAAGGTTGATGCTTATGAGGTATCTAGTATAAAGCCATCTTATAAGACTATTGTTACAGGAGACAATGTAACTAATAACGATTTATATTGGTATGTCGGAACTGAAAGAACAAATGTAAAAGCTTATAAGAATAATAATCTTCAATCTGAAATCATAAATGAAAATGATAAATATTATTGGTATATTGATTCTAAAAAGGTATTAGAGATTGCAACTCCTTATAAGAATTTTGCCGATAGAAAATGGCATCTTAATGATAATGAAAAAAATGATTTAACAATTGAAATTTACCACAATTCAGTTAATAGAACGCCTGAAGCAAGTGTAGGAAAGAATAATTATTGCTGGTATATAAACGGTATTAATTCAAACATTTCATCAATTAAGGAATTTATTCCAGTTAGCGAAATTACATTTATTTGGAATCAAGAATTCAGCAAATCAGGTGATTTACCTAGCAATTTTATTGAGGTTGGTGCATATTCGTTTGCCGGAACTACAAACCTTAATTATGTTAATTTAAATGGAATTCAAACTGTTGGTGAACATGCATTTGATGGCTCAGGATTACTAGATGTAACTATTCCTAATTCATTTGAAGAAGGACAAATAGGTGGTTATACATTTGCTAATAATAAGTCTTTAGCTTCAATTACATTTGAAACTACTGTACTTGCCCCTCACATGCTAGAAGGATGCACAAGCTTAACTGCAGCTACTCTTGTTGAAGGTGTGACTGAGACACCAGAGGGATTATTTAAAGGATGTACAAGTTTAAGTAAGGTGGGTCTTCCATCGACTTTAACGCGACTTGGTGATTATACATTCTATGAATGTAAAGCCCTTAAGAATAATGAATGGACTTCTATTATTATGCCTGGTCAAACAACAACTGATGGTATGGCAAAAGAGGCTGGTAATTTACTTGAAATTGGGGCCTATGCATTTGCATATTCAGGAATTGTACGTATTAAGATTCCTGCATCAACAAATATAATTGGTAATGACGCATTTGCATATTGTGTTGATTTAGCTGAAATTATTTTTGAAAATACAACTCTAGGAGAAGAAATGCTTCTTGGTTGTACAGGCCTTGAGCATTTAACACTTCCAGAAGGTATTACATCAATTGATGCGGGTGCTTTTGCAGACTGTGTTAAGTTAATATCTGTTAAATTGCCTACAACTCTAACATCAATTGGTAAGGGTGCATTTAGTGGTTGTATGAGTATTGAAATAATGGAATTACCATTTATTGGTCAAGCTAAGGGTACTTCAGTTGGTGAAGAGGCTCTTCTTGGATGGATTTTCTCGACAACAACTAATACAGATGCTATTAATGGTGTAAATGGCAAAAAGCCAATGGTTAATGTTTCACAAATATATTCTCTAAATGGTGAAAAATCAACGGTTGATTATTATATTCCAGCTGGTTTAACATCACTTCGTATTTATGGTGAAAGTGTAATTGGTTATGGTGCTTTTAGTGATATTACAAGTCTTACTAATTTAGTAATTAATGATAATGATATTACTGCAATTGGCGATTATGCTTTCTATAACTGTAGCCATTTAACGAATTTAGTTTATACTAATGATGACTATGAAATTGTAAATCATGTTATGACTATAAAGTCTAAGGATTATAATATTAATCTTATGCCTGGTATTATAACAATTGGTAATTATGCTTTCTATGGATGTAGTAATATTGAATCTATTAGAATGGAAGGCAATGTTACAACAATTGGCGATTACGCATTTGCGAAGTGTACAACACTTGCAAGAATTAATAATACATTAGATTCAGCTAGAGCTACTATTTTAGCTGATAAGACATATACCTAATTAGAAAAAATTAATTTGCCTAGCACATTAACAAGTATTCAAGATGATGCATTTAGAGATTGTACTAAGCTTAGTACGCTTGCATTTCCAATTGCACTTCAAAGTATTGGCTCACACACCTTTGATGGTTGTAGATCATTAGAAACGGTAACCTTAAATCAAAATATTGCAAAACTAGGAGTTGCCACATTTAGTAATTGCATTAGCTTAAATTCAATTAATATACCACAATCAATCAATTCAATCCCTGATTCATGCTTTTATGGATGCAGTTCATTAACAAGTATTGATTTAAGTAGTGTAGAAATAATTGGTTATAACGCATTTTTTGGCTGTAAGAACGTAACATTTGTATTAGATGATAATGAGAATGTTCATTATCTGTCTCTTATACACATCTGACGCTGCCGACGA
>ENA-OYZV01000473-OYZV01000473.1-human-gut-metagenome-genome-assembly--contig:-NODE-473-length-9793-cov-3.513144_pt1 | contig 9793 bp, 10 predicted proteins | sample MGYA00244203_ERZ653490 | MGnify/ENA primary metagenome ERZ653490 (study PRJEB26926, sample SAMN06165086) | human gut metagenome | biome: ENVO:00009003; feature: ENVO:2100002; material: ENVO:00002003...
GATCGTTATCGTAAAGAATTACACCGTCCTGAAGGCTTTCAAGTATGAAGCGTTCCTTTTCACGCTCGTTTTCAAGCGTCTTCATATTATCCTGTATGCTTTTACGCATAAAATTGAACATTGTGACAAATTCATCAAGCTCCGGGTATTTGTGCGAGGGTATCTCGTCAAGCTCCGCAGAGATTTTTTCGTCACCGACATATTTCATACTGCTCATAGCCTTTGATATGCTGTTTATCGGCTTCATTATCTGGCGGGCGACACTGCTTACCGCTATAAGCCCTGCTATTATGCCCATTGCGGCGGCTATCAGCATAGGTGCTATGAACATTGACGCAAAATCCATATAGCTGTTTATATTGTAGCTTATTCTGATTATATCGTCGTCCTTAACCTTCATAGCGGCGTAAATCTGATTTTTGCCGAGCGTCTTTGAATATCTTACGGCTACTCCGCTTCCCGTAAGCTCTGCCTGCTTTATCTCCTCACGGGTGCTGTGGTTATCGTCCGGCTCACCGTCGATATAGGTATCTACAAATACAGTTCCGTCCTTATTGATAAAGCTCACTCTGGCGTTTCCGACAAGTGAGCTTAATCTGTTCGCAAGGTCATAGTCGTGGTCGGTTTCGTCCTCATATATCACACGGATAAGTCCGAGAGAAGTCAGCATATCGCTTTTTCTGACGTTCTGCTCCGTGCTTGAAAGAAGTGCGGTAGCAGATACAACGCACACCGACATAACTATCGCAATTACTATAAGAAAACGTACTATAAGTGCTTTTTTCATCTGTACGTCCTCCTGTTATTCTCCTATAAATCTGTAGCCTACTCCTCTTACCGTTTTGATAAGATGAGCATTCTCGGCATCATCGCTGAGTTTTTTTCTGAGCGTTCCTATGTGCATATCGAGCGTTCTTGTTTCACCGACAAAATCTATACCCCACACTTTCGTGAGAAGTTCCTCACGGCTGACTACTCTTGCCCTGTTCTTAAGAAGATACAAAAGAAGCTCGTATTCCTTCAGCGTAAGCTCTATCGGTCTGCCGTCACGGCTCACCTCTCTGAGAGATGTGTTTACCGTTATGCCGCCTGCCGTAATCTTATCGGAAGCGCTGTCCGATGCGCTTCTGCCGGAACGCCTTAAAAGCGCCTTTATTCTTGCGGCAAGCTCCATAATGCCGAACGGCTTTGTAAGATAATCGTCTGCGCCGTTTTCAAGTCCGAACACCTTGTCTATCTCGGCCGATTTTGCTGTCAGCATAAGTATCGGCGTATTCTTTGTCTGCTCGTTTTCACGAAGAATCTTCACTGCCTGCACACCGTCCATACCCGGCAGCATTATGTCGAACAGGAATATATCCGGCACCTGCTTTTCGGCTGCGGCAAGGCAATCCTCAGCACTGACAAAGCTCTCTACCTCATATGAATAAGCCGAAAGAGCTACCGTCACAAGCTCTCTTATACTGTCGTCGTCCTCAGTTATATAGATACGTTCAGCCATTATATCAGCCTCCAAAGTTTATATAATACGGGTATTCTTGTATTCTCCCGTCTTGAAGAATTCCACCCACTCGCAGATATTTACCGCATGGTCGGCTATTCTTTCAAGATATTTCACTATCATAAGGGCATCGACCGCAACATCGCCGCTGCAATGCTCGCTCTTTATAAGCTCTACTATGCGGTTTCTTATAGAAACGAACAGCTCGTCAACCTCATCGTCAGCCTTTATCGTTTCATTCGCAAGCTCCATATCGGTTGTTACGAATGAATCTATAGAGTGCGAAACCATTATTATTACCTTTTCACTCATAGTCTGAATCTCTTTTACTATGTGCATGATAGCGGATACGTCTGCGGTAAGGCTGATCTCCGCAATATCTGCGGCATTGTCGGCTATACGCTCCATATCAGTTACCATTTTGAGCGCCGCTGAAACCTTACGAAGATCTCTTGCGACAGGCTGTTCACGCAGTATTATAGACAGGCACTGGCTCTCGATGTTCTTTTCTTCCTCATCTACCGCTCTGTCGCCGTCTACTACCTTTTTTGCAAGAACGGCATCGCTGTCACGCAGTGCTGTGATAGCTGAAGCTATTGCCTCCTCTATCATTCCACCCATACGGATAAGATCGTTATTCAGCTTGCCGAGCTTATGTTCAAATGTTTCTCTCATTTCTGTTTGCCCTTTCTAATATAATATCACACATAACGTATAAAATCAACCGAAACGTCCTGTGATATAATCTTCCGTCCGCTTATCAACGGGACGTGAGAACAGTTCTTCTGTCGGTGCGTACTCGACCATTTCTCCTACAAGGAAGAATGCCGTGTAGTCCGAAATTCTCGTTGCCTGCTGCATATTGTGAGTTACAATAGCTACCGTGTACTTTTCCTTGAGCGTGTTCATAAGCTCCTCGATTTTAAGCGTCGATACAGGGTCGAGCGCCGATGTAGGCTCATCCATAAGAATGACCTCAGGCTGAACGGCGATTGCTCTTGCGATACAGATTCTCTGCTGCTGACCGCCCGAAAGGCTGAGTGCGGATTTATGAAGTCTGTCCTTTACCTCGTCAAAAACAGCCGCACCGATAAGGCTCTCCTCGACTATCCTGTCAAGCTTTGCCTTGCTCTTTATACCGTGCACTCTCGGTCCGTATGCTATGTTATCGTAAATGCTCATCGGGAAGGGGTTGGGCTTCTGGAACACCATTCCTATCCTGCGGCGCAGTACGTTTGTATCAACGCCGTCAGCGTAGATATCCTCGCCGTCAAGCAGGAACCGGCCTGTTATCTTACAATCCGGTATCAGATCGTTCATACGGTTAAGGCTTTTCAGATATGTGGATTTGCCGCAGCCTGAAGGACCGATGAAGGCGGTTATCTTATTTGTCTTTATATCAAGGTTTATGTCCTTGAGAGCGTGATTTTCTCCGTAATATAGATTCACATTTCTTGTACAGAGCTTCACATCGCTCTGAGGTACGATTATATCTGACATTGTTTATCCTCTTTTCTTTTTACGGCATTATACCGAGCGTTTCTTTCTTATTCTGTAAGCGACCAGCTTTGCGCATATGTTGATTATAAGTACTGTTACAAGCAGTACAAGTGCTGTAGAGAATGCGTACTTCATTTCGGCACCGCCACGCTGTGCGTACTGGTAAAGCTGAACAGTGAGCGAGCCGCCCTGATTCATCACCTTGCCGAAAATATCGCCGAGCGAATTTATACCTACCTCAGCGGCAATACCCGCTGTGAAGATAAGCGCCGCAGACTCGCCTACTATTCTGCCTATGGACAGAATTACCGAGGTCAGTATACCGTCTATACAGCTTGGAAGAACAACGGTCCTTATAGTATGCCACTTAGGTGCGCCAAGTCCGACAGCACCCTCTCTGTATCCCATAGGAACGGTCTTTATCGCCTCCTGCGTGGTACGGATTATGGTGGGCAGTACCATTATTGACAATGTCAGCGCACCTGTAAGCAGTGAGTAGTTTACCTTGAAGATATTGTAGAAGAACACACTGCCGAAAAGTCCGTATATGATTGAGGGGATGCCTGCAAGCGTTTCGGTAGTGAATTCGATTATTCTTGTAAGTCTGCCCTGCTTTGCGTATTCGGTAAGATATATTGCCGCGCCTACGCCGACAGGTGTTGCGATGATAAGCGTAATCACTACAAGATAAAGCGTATTGATTATATTGCCGAGTACGCCGTAGTTTTCATAAGGATATGAGAACGCCGGAGTTGTAAGGAAGTTCAGGCTCATTCCATCTGTGCCTTTTACGGCTATGTATATAATCATACCAAGCGTCAGCGCAACGACTATGCCGGACGAAAGAAAAATCAGAGCCTTCAGCACTATGTCGCTTACTCTTCTGCGCTTTTTAGTAAGAGAATTCGTAACTGCTTTTGCCATAATCTATCACGCCTTTCCTGCGGTCTTTGCCGCTTTTTCCTTTTTGCCGCCCTTTTTGAGTATACCGTTGAGTATCAGATTTATTATCATAATGAACACGAACAGCACAAGTCCTATCGCAAAGAGCGCCTCTCTGTGAAGTCCGCTCGAATACGGGAATTCGGCAACGATACCTGTTGTGAGGAATTTTACCGATGAGAACAGCTCCGGCATATTTGCGCTGTTGCCTGCAACAAGGATGATAGCCATAGCCTCACCTATTGCTCTGCCGACACCGAGAACGACACCGGACGCAATACCCGACTTTGCGGCGGGAATAACTACCTTGAAGATAGTCTGTATCCTGGTAGCTCCCAGCCCGTAGCTTGCCTCTCTGTATTCGGAAGGAACGGCGGATATTGCGTTCTCCGAAATGTTTATGATAGTGGGGAGTATCATTATGGCAAGTACGATTATGGCACTTGCGAGGTTTGCGCCGCCTGTGAACTGATGTGTAGGATCATTAGCATAAATGACCTCCTCCAGTGCGTACATAAGCGGCTTTACAAGATTTGCGCCGAGCAAACCGTATATAACCGACGGGATACCCGCAAGAAGCTCGACCGCAGGCTTTACTACGTTCTTCATCGCCTTAGGAGCAAGCTCGGACAGGAACACCGCTGTGAGAAGTCCTATCGGAACACCGATAACTATTGCGCCGAGAGTACCGAATACCGATGTGAGAATCAGCGGAAGGATACCGAACTGTTCTTTCTTTGCGTACCAAGTATCACCGAACAGGAAATCGGTCAATCCGATTTTTCCGATAGCGGGAGCACCCGATATTATCATATAAATTGTTATCATCAGGACGCACGCTACCGCTGTGATCCCACATACGGTAAATATGTACTTCATTACACGTTCTGTAACGTTTGTGAATCCCGATTTTTTACTTCTTATAGCAGATCTCTGCTTTCCGACCGAGCCTACCGCAACTGCTGCGCCGCTTGTCTTTTCCAAGTAAACCATCCTTTCAGGGCTATACATACTTATACAGCAAATTCCGGTAACGGATTGCTACCGGAAAAGTGCTTACTGTATAGGAATTATCGACTTGTTTTTTACTTTACGGGAACTGCACCCTGTGCAAGTACGAGTGCCTGACCTTCTTCTGAGAGAATGAAGTCAAGGTAAGCCTTAACGAGCTTGTTATCGGAACCCTTGAGTGTTGCACAGATGAAGGGTCTCTGTACTTCGTAAGCGCCGCTCTTTACGTTTTCTTCTGTAGCTTCAATACCACCAATCTTAAGTGCCTTTACTGTTTCATCAACGTTTGCAAGTGAAGCGTAACCGATAGCGCCGTCTGTTGTTGCTACTGCGTTGATAACTGAACCTGTAGACTCAAGTTCCTGTGCGTACTTCGGTTCCTTGTCGCCCATTACGATAGACTCGAAACCGTCTCTTGTACCTGAACCGTCCTCACGGCCGATAACTACGATTGACTTATCATCGCCGCCAAGTTCCTTCCAGTTTGTGATCTCGCCTGAGTAAACCTTAGCGAGATCCTCAAGTGTGATGTCTTCAAGCTTGTTTGCGGGGTTTACTACGAGAGCGATACCGTCAAGTCCTACTACTGTAGCGTCGAGCTTTTCAGCTTCTTCGTCCTTGAGCTTTCTTGACGAGTTACCGATGTCGCACTTGCCCTCTGAGGCTTCCTGGATACCTGTACCCGAACCTGTGAGGTTTAAGTTAACTGTTACGCCCTTGTTCTTTTCCATAAATGCGCCGTTAACAGCCTTGATAACCTTTTCCATTGATGTAGAGCCGTTCATTGACAGTGTGCCGCTGAGCTCCTCTGCAGCTGTAGATGATGCTTCGCTTGCAGATGTGCCTGCTGCGGAAGATGTGCCTGCTACGCTGCTTGTTGCTGTTCCTGAACAGCCTGTTGCTGCAGCAACTATTGCTGCGCCTGCGATAAGTGATATTAACTTCTTGTTCATGTTGTTGTCCTTTCTTAAGGGTGATACCCCTCGGAGTTTTCCTGATACTCCATAATATTTATGTACATTTTTATCTGCCGTTCGGTTTCCCTCCCGACTACATTTCATATTATAGTCACAACGGGCTTTACATTAAAGCAAGGAATGGTATAAAGTAGGTAAAGTTTTTGTAAAGCCGCATATTCCGCACAGCAAAGCCAAACTATACACCGACTTTACATTTTTGCCGTGCAACTTTACATTCGATTTTTAACGCTTTACAGTTTTCAGCCGTCACTCAGAATAGCTTTATATCTTGATTTGACGGTTAATTTATGGTAGAATAATATCAAAAGTCACACGAAAGAAGGTATAATATGCCACACTCATCGGGCGGAGGCTCTCACGGGGGCGGAAGCCACCACTCCTCCTCATCGCACAGCTCGTCACACCGTTCATCATCGGGAGGAAGCTCAAGCAAAATAAGGACCAGCCGCACATATTTCCCCGGTGCAAGAAGATTCGTCTACTACAGAAACGGCGTTCCGAACTACGTCTACTCGGATACCGACCTTTCAAAAGGTCCGAGCAAGCTGAGATTTTTAATGCTCATATTCTATGTACCGTTTGTTCTGGCGGCGTTCTTGATGATATTTACGTCTTTCGGCGTACCCGAAAAGCTGAAGGTTGATTATAACTCGCAGATAGTTATACAGGACAACGCTAACGTACTCGGAGATACAACGAAGCTCGGCGACGCACTTGAGGATTTCTTCAACACAACGGGTATTTCTCCTGCGGTAATGACTGTGTACAACTCCGACTGGGAGGATAACTATACCGACCTTGAGAAGTACGCTTATGAGCTTTATGTAAACCGGTTCTATGACGAAAAGCACTGGCTGATAGTGTATTCTCAGCCGAAAGATCCCGATGACGAATTCAACAACTGGTACTGGGAGGGTATGCAGGGCGATGATACCGACAGTATCATTACTTCATCCGTAGCATACGATTTTACAAACGATCTGCACAAGAGGCTGCTTGTCGAGGGAACAAAGGTAAATGACGCTATCACCGACAGCTTTAACGCACTTACTCCTACTGTAATGAAGTTCAGATTTGATGGTGAAACCTTCGGAATAGGAATCTTTATGCTCCTGTTCGTCTGCATACACGCATTCTTTATGGTATTCTTCCGACCTAACGCAAATAAATACAAGGGAGCAAAGGAAGTACCTCTTGACGGCTACTATACTCCTCCTCAGCAGACTGCACCGCAGCCGCAATCCGTCGTAATGAAACAGGCCTCCTGCGAATACTGCGGAGGTGTCTATACCGTAGGCAGCTGCAACGCCTGCCCTCACTGCGGCGCACCTATTCAGCCGCAGGATTACACTGTTCCAGTACATAACGGCACGAGTACAGCAAGCACAACAGATACAACAAACACAAACACGCATTAACAATCGTTGAGGTATAATATGAACGGCTCAAGGATAACCGATTCGCCTTTAGGCGCTGTACTGCTTATAATCGGCTCGGTCGTAGCGGTTATGGCGCTTGTCTGTGTCATCATTCAGCTTTACAAAAATCATATTTCAGACAGAAGTATGTGCCGTGAAATTTACGGTACAGATAAGCCTGCCAAGCATAAAAGTGTGCGGAAAAAATTAAAGGCTCTCGAAGAACGTTTTCGGGAGCTTGATATTCCGCCGGTTTATTCGTTCACGGGTAATTGCTACTGCGAACATTTCACAATAACGGCGAAGCGTGAATTTATATTTTATGTATGTTGTCACACGGTTGGCGGCGAAACGCTTGACAAAAAGCTATTTTTAAATTCAGAAAAAGCAAGGCGGTACATTTTCCGTGAGGTTATGGATATAGTTTTGAACAGTTACGGAGAAGAAGGGTATCAGGTATATGCTTCAAAGCTCACCGCCGAGGAAAAAGCAATGCTCGGTATATAATCCGCAGGATTTAAGCCGTATATAACGCAAAAATCCCCTCCGCAAAAGCGGAGGGGATAGTTTTATGCTTTGTCGGTCAATCAAACACTGCTGTGCTTCTTAACGTAGTCTACAACCTCGTCAACAGTTGTGAATGCCATGCTTACGCAGGTATCAGCGCAACCGTAGTAGATAGCGATTCTGCCTGTATCAGCGTCGCAGAGTGCTGCGCAGGGGAATGTAACGTTCTGAACGTCGCCTACGCACTCATAATACTCTCTGGGGTTGAGAAGGTACTCAGCGCAACGATACTTAACCTTCCAGGGCTTGTCGATGTCGAGGATAGCAGCTGAGAAGCTGTATACATAGCCGTTGCAGCTCTGGAGAACGCCGTGGTAGAATACCAGCCAGCCTTCGCTTGTCTCTATCGGGATAGGACCTGCACCGATCTTGAGTGATTCCCAGCCCTTCATAGGAGCCATAACGTGTCTGTGCTCGCCCCAGTACTTCATATCGGGCGACTGTGAAAGGTACATATCACCGAAGGGTGTGTGACCGCTGTCTGAAGGACGGCTGAACATAACGTACTTGCCGTTTATCTTACGGGGGAACAGAACACCGTTTCTGTTAAAGGGAAGGAATGCGTTCTCGCACTGGTGGAACTCCTTGAAGTCCTTTGTCCAGCCCACACCGATTGTAGGCTTCCAGCCGTATGCGTTGCACCATGTAATCCAGAATCTGTCCTCGATCCATACGCATCTGGGATCGTAGCCGTACTGCCAGGGGTTAGCTTCTGCAGTTTCGGGATCGTCGTTTATCCATTCAACCTTTTCTTCGTTGAGGTTCCAGTGTACGCCGTCCTCGGAGAAGCCTGCGTGGATAGCCATGTTTCTTTCCTTGTCGTCAACACGGAAAACACCTGCGAACTTGCCCTTTTCGCTCTCGAAAGGAACAACTGCGCTGTTGAAGATAGAGTTGCTGGTAGGAAGAAGGTCACGGGGGATTATGGGGTTGTTGTCTGCACGCCAGATAACGTCCTTACAGCCTGCGGGTCTGTCCTGCCAGGGAATGTTCGGTAAAGATGTACCGTTGATAACTTTTACGTTCATACTTGATTCTCCTTGATAAGTCATATTTCCGTTAAGAAGCGTAAATCGCTCTTTGTATTAAGTATATCATAGCCATTCTTCAAATGCAAGAGTTTTTGTTAAATTTTTTTACTTAATTTTTAGGCTAATAAACTAAAAACAGATTAAATTTTGATTACAAATCTACATTGCGTATTATAGCAGAGCATTCTGTGCTGTTGCTTATATCCGATGCGTTAAAAAAACGCAAATAACAAAATTGCGGATAAAATTACAGCACCTGTAAATCGGGCATTCGGAAATTTTCACAAACGTATAGTTAGAATATACTAACGATTTGAGTTAGAATAAACAAACTTTTTGTATTTGCGTTAGTCGTTTTGATTTTTGCTTGACAAACCGCTCTGCTGTGAGTACAATATTTTTTGTTAGCAGGTGCTAACCTTTTATTTGGCAATCGAGTTAGCTTGTTCTAATTTAATTAGCATTAACTAATAAGGTTAGCCAAGACTATAAGCAGACAGTCGGAACAAAAGAAAGGATGACGTTCTATGATGCCGCTCATACTCGCATCTGAGGGTGACGAAAATATCATAAAGAAAATCGGCGGAAGTCCTGAGGTCAAGAAGCATCTTGAAAACTTAGGGTTTGTAGTCGGTGGCAACGTAAAAGTCGTTACAACTGTAAACGGTAACCTTATCGTGAATGTCAAAGAGGCAAGGGTTGCGATAAGCAAGGAAATGGCACAAAGAATCATGATATGATTCTTACAGCTTATAGAAAAAAGTTTATTTTTTAAAAAATATAGCAAATTTTCTATCCCTATCCCCAAACCCCTTCCCCTCGGGAAGGGGCTGAGTGTGGGGC
>ENA-OYZV01000481-OYZV01000481.1-human-gut-metagenome-genome-assembly--contig:-NODE-481-length-9696-cov-4.214086_pt1 | contig 9696 bp, 5 predicted proteins | sample MGYA00244203_ERZ653490 | MGnify/ENA primary metagenome ERZ653490 (study PRJEB26926, sample SAMN06165086) | human gut metagenome | biome: ENVO:00009003; feature: ENVO:2100002; material: ENVO:00002003...
CTCCTGGCTGGGCTTCCAGGGTTACAGCACCCAGGCTCCCTCTGTTCAGGCGGCCTCCACGCTGGGTTTTGAATTGAAAGCCATCAACAGCCTGGTCAACAAACTGGCGGAATGCGGCCTGTCCAAATTCATCAAGGTGTACCGCCCCCAGCTCCCCATTGAAACCCCGGCGAACAATCCGGAAGAATCGGACGAAACCGACCAGGCTTCATGGACTCCCATGCCTCTGGAAATAGCCTTCCAGGGCGACCGGGAAAGTGTATTGAAAGCCATGAACGCCATAACCGGCATGCAGGACTATCTGTTCACGGTCAACTCCATCCGTATCCGCAACGAACGGATGATGCCCCCTCCCATCGCCAATCCGGCAGCCGCCAAACCTGCCGCTGCCCAACCCGCCACGGGTGCGGCTTCCCTGACTCCGGCGGATGAGGCGGCTGCACCTGCAGCCCCGGCCATCCAGCAAGTCATCAAGCCTTACATGGGCAAGGAGCAGGTCTTTGTCCAGGTCTCCCTGAATCTGGTCCACTTCAACCAGCCCAAGGCTCAGGAACCGTCTGAAGATTAACCAAGGCAACACCAACCGCAGCAAATACTTTCAACATGTCTGAAAAACAAAATTACGACAAAATCCTGTTGGCATCCGGAATCGTCCTGGGCCTGGGAGTGGCCGCCTATGGTACGCTGACCTTTCTGGGACTGAATGACAAATACAAATTCACCACGCAGGTTTCTGAAAAAGCCATCGAACCGCCTCCCGGCATCAAGAAAGCCGCAGAAGTAGGCCAGGAGCTTTCCGCCTCCCACGAACTCAAGCCGATTGCCCAGGAAACGCAGAAGTATGTGGGCTTCGTCGCCCCCAATCTCTGGATTAAGGAGGGGGGAATGGAACCCTTTGACATCATCTCCGGTCCGCCTATCCACGGCAACATCCCGAACAAATGGTTCCTGGACAACGGACTGGAAAATGAATTCGTTTACTCGGACGTCCTGACCCGGGACCCGGACAACGATGGATTTACGGTGCAGGAGGAATATGCGGCCAAAACTCATCCCAACGACCCCAACAGCCATCCTCCCCTGGTCAGCAAACTTTTTGTCGACGAAATCAAGCAGTTCGGCTTCTACCTGGCTTTCACCCAGGCGGATGGCAATGATTTTACCTTTAAGGGCATGAACCGCGCCAAACAGGAAATCTGGAAAAACATCGTCCAGACCAACGGCAAGTTCGGTACCCGTAAGAATACAAAAGACGAGCCCAGGTTCGAACTTGTCAGCGTTGTCAAAAAGGAATTCAAGAATCCCAGCCTGGACATGGTGGAAACGGACGAGGAAGCCGTCGTCAAGGATTTGAAGCCGACCAAAAACGGACAAACCTACACCATCAGGCGCGGAACAAAATACGTCATTCCAATCATTGATAAGAAAGTAAACCTTACTATCACGGCCGGCCCCGAACGGGATACCAGCTTTGAAGTAGAGGAAGGTTCCGACTTCCGGATTCCGGGAGACGCCAAACAGATCTACACGCTGAAAACCGTTGATAATGCTACACAGACCGTAACCATTGCCAACAAAACCACTGGAGAACAAACAACACTGAGCAAGAAAAAATAGAGCCGGATTTAAACTTTTCTGAAAAAAAAGCTTCACAAATCCGAAAAACATGTAAAAAGAAGAACCTAACTATGGACCACGCACCACTTTATCAACCGAAGCGTTCCCTGATCGCGCTGATGGCCATTGCTGCCTCCTGCCCGTTTGCGCAGGCTGGTGATGGCGGCGCCGTCGGAACCTCCAGTGCCTTGGGATCGTCCTACGCCGGACCGGGCAGTTACCAATACCAGTCCAGTGCAGCGCGCACAGCCATGGCCCGCCGCGAAGCGCAAACCCAGGAAGCCATGCAGCTCCTTGCGGAAGGCCGCAACCTGTACCGCGAAGGCAAGTACAAGGAAGCCCTGGACAAATACAACGCCGCTTACAACATGCTGCCTTCCGCGCCGATCAACGACCAGCGCAAGGAAGCTATCGCCAACCATATTGGCGACGCCAGCATCGCCGTTGCTCAGGAATACATCAAAGTGGGGCGCTATGACGAAGCCGACAAGCTTCTGCAGGATGCCATCAAGCTCAATCCCCGGAGCGCCAAGCTTGCCAAGCAAACGCTCGAATACATGAAGGACCCGATTCGCACGAATCCGGCGCTCACCCCCGAACACGTGAAAAACGTGGAAAAGGTGAACACCCTCCTTCACATGGCCTATGGTTACTATGACCTCGGCGACTACGACAAAGCCATCGCCGAATTCAACAAGGTTCTCTCCATCGACCCGTACAACGTGGCGGCCCGCCGCGGACAGGAAACGGTCAACCGCCGCAGAATGGCTTACTATGCAGCCGCTTACGACGAAACCCGCAGCACCATGCTGGCGGAAGTGGACAAGATGTGGGAACGCCCCATCCCGATGGAAGTCCCGACCGGAGCCGACGGCACTGACAACGCACCGATCACGGACATCAACGGCGCCACGGCCAATCTGATGAAGCTCAAGAGCATCATCATCCCCTCCGTCTCTTTTGAAGACACCACCGTGGAAGACGCCATTGACTATCTGCGCAAAAAGTCCATTGAACTGGACCGCACGGTAGGCCCGAACGGTGAACGCGGCATCAACTTTGTCATCAATGATTCCCAGCCCGCTGCCGTCGCCCCCGCCGTTCCCGCAACTGATGAAGACGGCTTTGGCGAAGAAACTGCGGAAGTCACGGAAGCTGCTCCGATAGCAGCCCCGCAGGAAAGCATCCGCACCCGCAAAATCGGCCAGTTGAAGCTGACTAATGTTCCCATGCTGGAAGTGCTCCGTTTCATCTGCAGCAATGCCGGCCTGCGCCAGAAGGTGGAAGACTATGCAGTGACCATCCTTCCTGCCGGCGGCAATGACGTGGATCTGTACCAGCGCACCTTCTCCGTGCCCCCGGGCTTCCAGTCCGCTCTCCGCACCACCGTCGGCGACGGCGGCGGCGAAGTCAGTGACGACCCCTTTGGCGGCGGTGGCGAAAGCTCCTCCGGCCTTAGGCCCATGCCCTCCATCCGCAGCCTGCTACAAAAGAGCGGCATCAGCTTCCCGGAAGGCGCCACGGCATTCCTTGTCAACGGCAATTCCTCCCTGGTCGTCCGCAACACTTCCGGCAACCTGGACCTGATCGAACAGCTCATTGAAAACACCCGCGGCGAATCCCAGCAGGTGCGCATCATGACCAAGTTCGTGGAAGTAACCCAGGAAAACACGGAAGAACTCGGCTTTGACTGGATTGTCACCCCGTTCTCCGTAAGCAATGACCGCAGCACCTTCCTGGGCGGCGGCACGAACTACGGCACCGGTTCCACTTCCGACAGCTTTACCCAGTCTCCCGGCGGCGTGACCGGCTGGCCTGTAAACAGCGGCAGCGACACCATCAACGGCCTCGTTACCGGCGGCAACCGCACGGGTGACTACGCCATCACCAAGAACTCCGTGGACAATCTGCTGAACAGCACCAACCGCTCTGAAGCCTCCCAGAAAAACGCCGCTCCCGGCATCATGTCCCTGACGGGCATTTATGACGAAGGCTCCTTCCAGATGCTGATGCGCGGCCTGTCCCAGAAAAAAGGCTCTGACGTCCTCACCGCCCCCAGCGTGACCGCCAAGTCCGGTGAAACCGCCAAGATTGAAATCATCCGCGAATTCTGGTATCCCACCGAATACGAACCGCCGGAACTCCCCAACTCCGTAGGCAACAGCGGCTATAGCAACGGTTACGGTTATGGGAACAACGGTAACATTGTGGACGGTCTGCTGGGCAATCAGATCCAGCCCCAGATATCCAGCTTCCCCGTCACTCCCGCCACCCCCGGCGTGTTTGAAATGAAGCCCGTCGGCGTAACTCTGGAAGTGGTGCCTACCATTGGCGACAACAAGTACATCATCGACCTGAACTTCAAGCCCAGCATCGTGGAATTTGAAGGCTTCGTGAACTACGGCAGCCCGATCCAGTCCACCGGCGTTGGTTCCGACGGCAAGCCGATGTCCCTGACGCTGACGGAAAACCGCATCGAGCAGCCGATCTTCTCCAAGCGGTCCGTTGAAACGTCCCTGTTCATCTACGACGGCCATACCGTGGCAATCGGTGGTTTGATCACGGAAAACGTGCAGACGGTGGAAGACAAAGTGCCGATCTTCGGTGACCTGCCTCTCATCGGCCGCTTCTTCCGCAGCAACTCCGACAACCACATCAAGAAGAATCTGATGATCTTCGTAACGGGACAGATCATTGACGCCACGGGCCAGCCCGTACGCGGCAATGCCCTTCCCACTGCGGCCGCTCCGGAAAGCGCCCTTCCCGCCTCCGAAGGCCTGCTGCCTCCCATGTAGGCTGCGTGCATAACGTCCATATTGGAGCGGGTGAAAGGGTAACCCTTTCACCCGCTCTTTATATCCCAGAAGCGCCTTACTTTCCCTTCCCCCCATGAAAACCCTGATTGTTACCGGAGGAATAGCCACCGGGAAATCTACATTCATCCGTCTGCTGATGGAGGCGGGAGGCGCGCGCCTGCGCCTGTTTGACTGTGATGCGGAGGCGGGCAGATTGCTGGATGGCGGTACGCTGAAAGCCCCCCTCTCCAGCGTCTTCGGCCCAGCCAGCGTAGACTCCTCCGGAAAGGCTGACAGGCATTTTCTGCGGGAGCTTGTTTTCCGGAATCCGGAAAGCCGCAGAACGCTGGAAGGGATCATTCACCCCCTGCTGCATCAAGAATGTCTTGCGCAAATGCTGGCGGCGCGTCAGAATACGGAGGTGGACGGGTTTGTCATTGACGTGCCCCTGTTTTTTGAAACTTCGGCGCGCTATTGCCAAGATGCCGTGTGCGTGGTGGCTGTTTCCAGGGGAACGCAGAAAACCCGCCTGGCTATCAGGAATGGATTCCGGGAGGATATGATTGAAGCCATTCTGGCGGCCCAGCGGCCTATCATGGAAAAAGTGGCTGCGGCCGACTTCGTCATCTGGAATGAAGGCCCCCCGGACCTGCTCCGCCAGCAAACCCAAAGACTTTACCAACATTTTTTTCATGACTGAAGAACTCGACAACACCCCTTCCCCCGCCGGAGATATTCCGAAGGAAACCCTCCCCAAGCCCCTGCCCGCGCCGGAAGAAATCGCCGGGGAACAGCCGGCTGCCGCTCCGGAGGAAAATAGTGGAAACGCAGTCCGGGAGGAGGAGGAAGCAGCCCCTGTTCTGGAGCAGATTGACATCAATGAACTGCGGAAACGCCCCCTGAACGATCTTCAGGAAATGGCGGAAGGGCTGCCCATCCGGAACGCGGCCTCCCTCACCAAGTCCCAGCTGGTTTTTGAATTGGGGAAACAGCTTCTGGCAAAGGGCCATGAAGTCGTAGTTTCCGGGGTCATGGAACAAGCCAAGGATAATTACGCCATGCTGAGGGATCCGGTGAAAAGTTTCCGCACCTCTCCGGATGATATTTATCTGGGCGGCAATCTCATCAAACCCCTGCATCTCCGCGTAGGCCAGCAGATCAAGGTCAGGCTGCGCAAATTGCGGCCTCATGACAAGTACCTTTCTGCAGCCTCCGTCATCAGCGTGGAGGACATCCCTGCGGAAGACTACCGGGCGCGCAGCGATTTTGAACGCCTCACCCCCCTCTTCCCCAAGGAACGCCTCCTTCTGGAAAACAAGGGGGTCAATTCCGCCGCCATGCGCGTGCTGGACCTCATGACGCCCTTCGGCAAAGGGCAGCGCGGCCTGATTGTGGCCCCCCCGCGCGGAGGAAAAACCGTTCTTCTGAAAACAATCGCCCGTTCCATCAGGGCCAATTATCCGGAAGTGGAACTGATTGTGCTGTTGCTGGACGAACGTCCGGAGGAAGTAACGGATTTTGAAGAAACCGTGGATGCTCCGGTATTCGCCTCCACTTTTGATGAACCTTCCCGGCGCCATGCCCAGGTTTCCGATCTGGTTATCGAACGGGCCAAACGCCTGGTGGAAATGGGCAGAGACGTCGTCATCCTGCTGGATTCCCTCACCAGGCTGGCCCGCGGCTACAATGCCAACCAGACGGGAGGACGCATCATGTCCGGCGGCCTGGGGTCCAATGCATTGGAAAAACCGCGCAAATTCTTTTCCGCGGCGCGCAATGTGGAAGAAGGAGGCAGCCTGACCATCATCGCCACATGCCTGGTAGACACGGAATCAAGAATGGACGAAGTGATTTTTGAAGAATTCAAGGGAACGGGCAATCTGGAAATCCGCCTGGACCGGGAACTTTCCGAACGGCGCATTTATCCGGCCATTTCCCTTTCCCAGAGCGGCACCCGCAATGACGACAGGCTGTATAACGAACAGGAATTCGTCAAAATCATGCAATTGCGCCGCCAGCTCGCCATGAAACCGGGCTGGGAAGGCCTTCAGACTCTCCTGCAAAATATCTCCAAGACACAGAATAACGCGGAACTTCTGCTGACGGGGCTGCGGTAAGATTTTCTGCCCGGCCTGTTTTTCCCCCGTCCTCCGTTCCGCCCGCCGGAACGGAGGCTTTTTTATCAGGATATCTTCCGCTGTTCCAAGATTCCGCGGCAGCATCCGGATATCGGGATGGGGGCATCCTCCCATAAACAGGGGGAGGAAGAGAGTTCCCTTTCGTCACATGTCCAGCTTCACCCGGAAAATACGCATGGAGTTGCCCACCGCAAGCAGGCAGACGCCCACATCCGCCATCACGGCGGCCCACATCCCAGCCAGCCCCAGAATACCCAGCACCATGACCAGAATTTTGACGCCCAAAATAAGAACGATGTTCTGCACAATGATGCGCTCTGTGGCTTGGGAAAGCATCATCCCCAGCGGAACGGCCAAAGGATCTCCCTTCATCACCACTACGTCAGCCGCCTGAAGAGCCGTATCGGACCCTACGCCGCCCATGGCAATGCCGATGTCGGCAGCAGCGAGGGAAGGGGCGTCATTCATACCGTCCCCCACAAAGGCAAGCAGCCCCGTTTCAGGTTTCAGTCGGCGCACATGCTCCAGCTTGCCGGCAGGCATCAGCCCGCAGAATGGAGAAGATTATGAGCCGATTGAAGATAGCTACCCCAAATAAAGCACAGCTTACGGTGGAACGCCTGTACAAAGATCTGGAGAGAAGAATTATCGCCAGCCCGCCCGGATTATGTCCGGTGGACCTGCAGCTTTCTTTTCTGAAAATGTGTCATGCCCAGACCTGTGGTAAATGTGTGCCCTGCCGTGTGGGACTGGGGCAGTTGCAGAACCTGATGGAGGATGTATTGGCAGGCAAAGCCACCCTGAAGACACTGGATCTGATCCGGGATACCGCTTCCGACATTGTGGACTCCGCTGACTGTGCCATCGGTTACGAGGCGGCCCATATGGTACTGGCCGGACTGGAAGGCTTCCGTGAGGATTATGTCTACCACATTGAACATGGCGGAAAATGTTCCTGCCATATTACCCAGCCGGTTCCCTGTGTGGCTCTGTGCCCCGCAGGTGTGGATATCCCCGGTTACATAGCACTGGTGAAGGAAGAACGTTATGCGGATGCCGTGAAGCTGATCCGCAAGGACAATCCTTTCCCCACCGCCTGTGCCCTGATCTGTGAGCATCCCTGTGAGGCAAGATGCCGCCGCAACATGATCGACAGTGCCATCAATATCCGCGGCCTGAAGCGTATGGCAGTGGACAATGCCAGAGCCAACACGGTTCCTGTGCCTGAGAAAGCGGAGAGCACCGGTAAAAAAGTAGCAATCATCGGCGGAGGACCCGGCGGACTGTCTGCGGCATATTATCTGGAGCTGATGGGACACCATGCCGTGGTATTTGAGGAAAAGAGCAAGCTGGGCGGTATGCTGCGCTACGGAATTCCCAACTATCGTTTTCCAAGAGAACGCTTACAGGAGGACATTGACACTATTCTGTCCACCGGAGTGGAAGTGAAATTGAACACCAGAGTCGGCAACGGCGAAGGTGAGATTTCTTATAATAAGCTGCACGAAGAATACGATGCAGTCTATATTGCCATCGGTGCCCATACGGATAAAAAGATCGGTATCGAGGGAGAGGATGCCAACGGTGTCATGTCTGCAGTGGAAATGCTGCGCCGCATCGGTGACGATGACATGCCGGACTTCAAGGACAAGACCGTAGTCGTAGTCGGCGGCGGTAACGTAGCCATGGACTGTACCCGTTCCGCCATTCGTCTGGGTGCGAAAAAGGTGGGAATTGCCTACCGCAGAAGACAGACCGATATGACGGCGCTTCCTGAAGAAGTGGAAGGCGCCATCGCAGAGGGCGCAGAGCTTTACAGCCTGAAAGCACCTCACAAGATCGAAGCCGACGAGAACGGCAATGTGACGGCTCTGTGGGTAGAACCTCAGATCATCGGCCCCATCGATGCCTGGGGACGAGCCCGTCCGATCCAGGCGGATGTGCCTCTCCTTCGAATCCCCTGTGATATCGTCGTGGTGGCCATCGGTCAGGGTATCGAGACCCGCCATTTCGAGGAGGCGGGTCTCTCCGTAAAACGAGGCACCATTACTGCCATGAGTGACAGTGAAGTCAAGGATGTCCACGGTGTATTTGCCGGTGGTGACTGTGTGACCGGTCCGGCTACCGTCATCCGTGCCATTGCCGCCGGAAAAGTAGCTGCAGCCAATATCGATGAATATCTGGGTTACCACCATGTAGTACCCTGTGATGTGGAGATCCCGCCGGTATCCTACGAGGACAAGGAACCCTGCGGACGGATCCAGCTGAGTGAAAAGGAAGCCGGAGAGCGCAAGACGAATTTCGATGCATTTGAATGCGGCATGACGAAGCAGGAAGCCTGCCAGGAAGCGGGCAGATGTTTACGCTGCGATAAATACGGCTACGGAAGCTTAAAGGGCGGCCGAGCTGCCATCTGGTAAAAAGAGGAGCAAACAATGGGCGAGAAAATGATAAACCTTACAATAGACGGCGTGCAGCTGCAGGTCCCGGAGGGAACCAGCGTCATGAGCGCGGCAGCAGGCGTGGGAATCGAAGTACCGCATCTGTGCTTTTTAAAAGACATCAATGAGATCAGTGCCTGCAAGGTCTGCGTGGTGGAAGTGCAGGGAAAAAGCAAGCTGATCACAGCCTGCAACAGCCCGGTGGAAGAGGGAATGGTAGTGTATACCAATTCTCCGAAGGTACGCCGTGTGCGCAAGACAAATGTGGAACTGATCCTGTCCCAGCATGATTGTCACTGTGCCACCTGCGTCAGAAGCCGTAACTGTAATTTACAGCAGATTTCCAACGATCTGGGAATTCTGGAAGTACCTTTTACCGAGGAAGTTCCCGAGACACCCTGGGATCATTCTTTCCCTCTGATCCGGGATTCCAGAAAATGTATTAAATGTATGCGCTGTGTACAGATCTGCGATAAAGTCCAGGCCATGCATGTCTGGGATGTACAGAACACCGGATCCCGTACCACAGTAGATGTGGCGGATAATAAGACCATCGATTGCTCCGACTGTACACTGTGTGGACAGTGTATTACCCATTGTCCTACCGGAGCATTGCGGGAACGAGACGATACATACAAGGCTTTCGAGGCACTGGCGGATCCCGAGAAGGTCACAGTAGTCCCTGTCTCTTATACACATCTGACG